>Ga0307934_1001123_pt1 | contig 17392 bp, 6 predicted proteins | sample OrgLakmetageno90_FD_201838 | JGI IMG/M metagenome (GOLD analysis project Ga0307934, IMG submission 201838) | Saline water microbial communities from Organic Lake, Antarctica - #90 | ecosystem: Environmental > Aquatic > Non-marine Saline and Alkaline > Saline | place: Antarctica: Organic Lake... | reverse complement strand
AGCCGTGAATGCCAAGTAACCCGCAGACGGCTTGATGGCTCAAAGCCCCATCTTTTGGGTGGATCCGAAAAATCCTTTTTCCTGTAAGCCTGCCGCCATCGGAATCGGACTTAATCCCGTGCCATTCACACCTGACCCCAAAAAGCTCCACCTTTTCGTTGCTTCATCTCACGGATTAGGTTTAAGTTTATTTTTTAGGAAAATATCACAACGCCCAAGTATCCTTCTTAGTGCAGGCAACAATTACTCTACCGCTTGCTCTGTAATTTACCTCAAAAATGAACAAGTTAATTCTCCTCATCATCCTGGGCTCTCAGATCATAATTACCTCGCTGCAAGCGGTTGTCATCGACGTGCCAGATTTTACTGCGACGCCTGACGGTAGCGACACGGCTTTCTCGCAAGACACTGATGTGAGCACTCCTAACGGGGGAAACCTCCTCAACCAAGGCACTGGAACAGAGTTGTTGTTCGTCATTATGACCTTCAATTTCGGCACGGATACGGCTGCCGAGCTTTCTGCGAGCTTCATCGGTCGCTTAGGAGTTCGAGCCAGCAACAACGGTGAGTTCACCTGGCTAGGTGAGGGGGATGGCTCAGACGTGAAATTTAATTACGGCCAAAATATGGCAGGTGAGAGCGTTACAATCCTGTTGAAATACGATTACGACAGAAATAACAATGTCGAGGCAGGTGACGGGGACTCCAATAAAGATACTTGGGCGAATGCTTGGATCAACCCGGCACCCACTTCCCTGGAAGGCGCATCTTCCGACCGCAACTCGGGCGACATGGGCGTCTTTTGGAATTCGTCAAATTTCAGCGACTTCAAACTGCAAATCAACAATCAATCGACACCGTCCACTGCGGATGACTCCTCGATCACCAATGTGACGATTTTAACGGGTGCTGATGCGACCTGGCCGAATGCCTTGGCTCTAGCCACCGGGACGACTGCTGCAGCTGACCCGGGAACTTCGAGTGTATCCGCTAGCCTCACCTCTGTGCCCGCGAACGGCTTGACCGAATCGATCATTACAGTGACACTTCGAGACATTGGAGGTAACCCGACCCCGAATAAGGAAGTCTCGCTCAGTGGCGATGGCGGTTCAATAATCACTACAAGCAACAACAACACCAACTCGACAGGCGAAGCTTTATTCACCGTCACGAATAACGCGAATGAGACGGAAGTGTTCACGGCAACTGTCGTCACCGACAACAACTTAGTCGTCACAGAGACAGTGAGCATCGACTTCCGAGATGTCGGCCCTGTCGATGCTGATAACTCCACAGTAATAGCCACTCCAGTAGCTGTGTTAGCGAATGGTGAGACCACTTCCATCGTTACCGTGATACTCCGAGACAGCAACAGCATCTTCATCTCGGGCGAAGATGTCACTCTGAGCGCAAGCCCAGCGAATGCGAATATCAGCCCTGTCGGTGCGCAGGCTACCGACCCAGACGGACAAGTAACCTTCGAAGTCAACTCCAGCACGATTGGCCTTGTCGTGTTTTCGGCAACATCAGCGACGAATGCCACCACGATCACCCAAACCGCGAGTGTCGACTTTACCGACCCACAAGACGCGGAAGCGTTTAACGTTAAGTTCCTTGATGGCGACCCGGTGCAAGCAGACGTTGTAGGTCTCATCGGTGTAGTTGGTGAAGCCGGTGAAACCTGGAATCAAGGCACGACCAGCGTAAGCAACCTTTTGGACACGACGGGGACGGTTACCAGTTCTGTCAGCGTCTCTGGACTTGGTAGCGATGGCCGCACACTAGGGAGCGCAGCGTTAAAAGTCTTTGATGGAAGCCGTGCTCTCTTCGGAAAAGGCAGTGACGTCACCATAAATATCACAGGCCTCACTGCTGGAAATGCTTACGATTTATATATCTACTCTTTGAGTGATAACTCGGGAAGTTGGGGCAGTAATTCGAGCACGGAACGTGCCTCTGGAGATTTTGTGACTAGCAACACCGTCCTTTTAGGTTCCCAGTCTCAATTCTTGGATAATGCTATCGAAGGCACGAATGGAAACGCGTTCACACCAAATGCTAATTATGTGGTCTTTCAGTCCATCGTCGCTGACCCATCTGGCAATATAGCAGTCCTAGTGGATGCTTACGACGGTGTAGATGGTAAAACTCGTTTACAAGTCAATGGACTGCAAATTCGCCCTGCGACTGGAATCAGCGTAGACTACAGCGCATGGAGAGAGGACAATTTCCCTGGCCTCGGAGATCCTAACGAAGACGACGATGCCGACTCACTCTCAAACGACTTCGAGCGTATCTTCGGCCTAGATCCGACTGATGCAGCATCCATTAAACCGCTCTTTAATGAGCTTAACCCCACGACTGGAGCCTTTTCCTACACGCGGCGCGACCCAGCGCTCGTGAATCTGAATTATAAACTCTGGTATTCAACCGATCTCGAAAATTGGTTTGAAGACAATGGCGCATTTCAAACCATTCAAACGAGCGTTAACGACATCGAAACCGTTGACGTGCAGATTGACCCGACACTTCTAAGTGAGCCAAAACTTTTCGTCCAAATGAGAACAAGCTTGATGACAGAAAACGATCCTGAGCCATCATTGCTCAATCTCTGGGGAAGCGGTAGCACGATTACACTGCTCTTTTCCGAGGTAATGAATACGTCCTCAGCTGAGAACATCGACAACTACGGGATCGCAGCAGGCGGTGGCGGCTCAATCAACGTCACCGATGCAGCGCTAAGCAACGATGGTGGCAGTGTCACGCTCACGCTGGATACTCCGCTCGCCACGGTCACCGAGTATTCTGTGACTCTGGATAGCTTGACGAGTGGCACTGGCCAAGCTTTCGAAAGTGGACTCACTAGCAGTTTCACTACATGGGATGATAACCCAAATGGCATCAAGGTCTTCATCCTCGCGGGTCAGTCCAATATGGTAGGCTTCGGAGAAGTAGAAGAAGGCGTCTCAGGCCAAGGCACAATAGGCAGTTTACGCTATATGACGGCAACGATTGGCTCAAATAGCGATTACGACTACGCTTCCCTACTTGAAATACCCAGCGACCCTGCGAGTGCGTTCGCCTCACGCTCAGATGTGAAAGTATGGTATCGCGATGGGGGCAATGCCCTTCTCGGCGGGCCGATTTTGAAAGGCGATTTAGGAGCACCTTACATGGGGCGTGATAGCAGTAAAATCGGGCCAGAATTCGGCTTTGGGCAGATCATTGGTGACTTCTACCCATCAGATGATGTTTTGATTGTGAAGACAGCATGGGGAGGAAGAAGTCTCTTCAAGGACTTCCGTTCCCCGAGCGCAGTCGCGAATCGCGGTGGTCAAGTAGGCGTCTTCTTCAACGCCACGATCAATTATACTAGGCAGGTCCTCAACAACTTAGATACGGAGTTCCCCGAATGGGCGGGCCGTGGCTACGAAATCGTCGGCTTCGGCTGGCACCAAGGTTACAACGACCAAATCGACACCACTGCCTCTAATGAATATAAGGATAACCTTCCTGACTTCATTAGCGATATCAGGGAAGTATTCAATAAACCGAATCTACCATTCGTCATCGCCAGCACAGGTAACTCTCCAGCGGGGCCGGGGCCCGTTTCGGGCTACTCGGCAGTCGAGCAAGCTCAGCTCTGGCAAGCTGGCGTGGCCCAGCCAACCAATGTCCTGAGCTCAGACACACGCCCCTTCTGGCGTGACCCTCAAGAATCTCCAGCTACTTCTGGCCAAGGCTTCCACTGGAACTGGAATGGCGAATCTCAATTCCTAATCGGAAAGTCACTCGGCGATAACATGGTTAATCTGTTAACTCCATAAAGACAGAAGCCCGCCGGCCAGCCTCACCAGGTTGGCCAGCGAATCAAAAGTGATACAGTCGATATTCCGCTCGCTTTGAGCAAAAAATTCCGTTCTCCTTTTCAATTCGCAGACTACGTGGCATGAATAACGTTCACTGTAATACACAAAAAAAAGGCTGATAGGAATTTGCTTTTCGACGGGGTAGTCGCCGGGGCGCATCGGGGGTGAGGGTTCATACTCGGCGCGGTTGTAGCTAACGCCGCAGCACCACTTGTAATTGGCACTACTACGGAGTCCTTCGATAATTTGGGAACGGCTCTTCCGTCTGGACCGTTTTGACCGGAGCGACCGCATCTAGCCTAGGAACGGCCGAAATTTTTTCTGCCAGTCAGGAATCTTGGGCGGGTTCAGGTGGTGTTTTCAAAAATGTGGCCTCCTCGGCTGGCCAAGCGTTTGATGCATCGAATCCTACTCAGGATAGCAGCTTGAATAGGGCGCTGGGCATTCGTCAGATCGACGGTTTCGGTGATCCAGGCGCATCGTTTAATTAACTTTTTGGGACTACGGGTCGGTCGGTGACTGGGATAAGCATCGATCTCCAGATGTTGCGAGTAAACGACCGGTCAACAACATGGGATATTCAATACGGTGTGGGAGTGGCGCCGACAAGTTTCACCACGCTCGGCACTTACAGTGATTCTGGGGTTTTCGGATCGACGACACAGACTTTCAATCCATCAGATTTTGGAAGTAACTTGGACAATCAACTAGACGTCGTATTCAGAGTAGTGACTTTGTCCGCTACCTCGGGTTCTGGTAGTCGGGACACATTCGCGATCGATAATTTCTCGATTACAGCTATTCCAGAACCTAGTTCTGCTTTGATGTTGCTCAGTAGCGTGTTTTTGCTTTCGGCCTTTCGCCGGAGATAATCACGGTGGCCTTGGGAGAAACTCAGGGCCAACTCACTTTGAGTTCCCTTCTGCATATAGCTTTGGGAGAAAATAAATAGCTCCGTTTTTCTTTTGACTGATTCACTATCAGCTGGGAAATATTCAATAAAATATTCAGGTAATCTGACAATTTCTTACTGCGTGATGTCGAATCACTTGTGCGCTCCCAGATTAAACCCGCTACAAATAATTGAAACTTATGAATAGACGACAATTACTAAAATTGCTGCCTTGTGTGGCTACTTTTGCAGGCTTAGCTGGGGCGCAGGAAAAGAAGAGTGCAAAACGGCCTTATCAATTCATTGCAGCTCCACAATTTGACCATCCGCCGTTCAAAAACTCGCATCCTAATCCCTCTGTCTCACCATTCACAAAGCTGGATCGAAATGGCTGGATCGCTTGTGGTAAACACATTTTAGAGGGAGCATTTCAGCATGTGAAGGATTTTGATGATCCCATGCTACTGCCTAAGTTTCCTGGACCAGGCTATCCTCGTGATGGCAATGATAATGCAAATCAACAACAGCGGAGCGCGGCAATCTTTGAAGCGATTGCGCGCACATTTAATGTCGCAGCTCCATTGATCAAAGACGATCCCGAGATCACGATTGGGGAAATCAAGTTGGTTGACTATTATAAGCATCATCTTCTTCGCTTGGTGACTGATGAAAAGTGTTCTTACTTTATCGGTAAAGCGGCAGATTATGATCGTCCCGTTCAACAAACTTGTGAGCTGGGAAATCTTGCGATGTGGTGTATTATCGCCCCTGAATCATTTTGGGATCATCTTAGTAAAATAGAAAAAAACAAGTTAGCTATCGCTCTGAAGGAGTGGTCTGAGACAGGAACGCACTCTCATAACTGGAGATGGTTTAATGTGATGATGGCGACCTTTTTAGACATCAATGGCTATCCTCACAGCCAGAGTATGATCGAGAACTACGTCGATGATTTACTGCTGCATCATGCTGGGGATGGATGGTATCGTGACCATAGCTACGACTACTACACAGCCCATGTCTTTCAACTTTACGGCTCGATCTGGAGTAAGCATTACGGGCGGAGACGTCAGCCACGTAGAGCCAAGCTAACTGATCAGTTTTATCAAGAGTTCACGCAGCATTATCAACAGATTTTCGGGCGAAATGGAGAGGTGAATATGTATGGTCGCAGTATATTATACCGTCTCGGAGCCAGCGCCGGTATGAGTGCGGTGGCGCATGGCGATAGTCCTAGTGAATCGATTAGCATGGGACTCGCTCGTAGGGTCTCGTCTGGCGCGCTGCTTCAGTTTGTCACGCATCCAGACTTCTTCTATCAAGGTATTCCCGCGATGGGATTCTACGGACCTTTCCCTAAGGCGATTCAGAACTACAGCTGCTCAGCCAGCCCATACTGGATGTTTCTCAGTTTTTCATGCCTGACTCTGCCAGCAGACCATGAGTTTTGGACAGCTAAAGAAGAAGCAGGAATGTGGGGAGATATAGAACCTCACCAATCTCACACCGAGTATTGGAATGGACCTGGACTCTTGGTCAGTATGCACGGAGCTGCGGGAAGCTCAGAAATACGACCAAGCAAAGTGCATAACTCTGACCCTAATTATTCCAAATTAGTCTATAATACCGCTTTTCCATGGGAGGCAAGGCCGAGTGACTACATCACATCCTCAGCCTTCTCGCTACGCATAGGTAATGGAAAGCGAAGCCTGCCAGCGTGGGTATCATCAGCTGGATACCGTAAGGGTGTGCTCTATAGACAAGCTAAATATCCTGGCCACTTAGCACCATTTGTAGATATGGCATGCCTCGTCATTCCAGGAGGTGAAATAAGGGTGGATCGCTTGCGAAGACTGAAGCCTTGCAGCGTCACACTGGGACATTTTTCCATCCCTCATCTCAATGGTGATCCCAAAAAAGTGATAAAGAAAGTGGAGGGGAAACAAGTGGTGACTCTCTCCATCCAAGGTCGCCAACTAGCTATGACTAACTACCAAGGATGGGATGAAATAAAGACCCGTTCTGCTAGCGATATTCATCCTGAAGCAAAGCAAAGCACGCTCGTTTATGCTGAGAAAAGCGATGGTGAATCTTATGGAGTAGGACCAACTCTGCTAATTTCCATTTTGCTGCATAAGACAGACGAGACGACCTGGACAGACGATGAGCTTCAGCCAATCGCCACAGTGGAAGCGCTAGAGCCGGATGGGATCATGCACCTGACTGGACTAAAGATCACCCTTAAGTCAGGAGCTGTCTTCGAGGTTGATTATAAGAATATTGATGGAACAAACAGCACGTTTTAACCATTACGGAGCGTTGTCACTTGCTAGACAGGTTGTCATCTATTTCTTCAAATAACTATGTTCCTCGCGGATGTAGATGTTGTAACCGGGATGCAGTTCCAAAGGAGTCCCCTTTTTCTGCGGAGCGTCTGAGTTGTTATTTAAATTGAATTTCTTAATACTCCGTTCTAAGTCGTGAAGCTCGACGATGAGGAAATCAACGCCGTATTTGGTCTGAAATAACCTCATCTTGTGCGCAGTTCCTCTGGAATTACTGACCAGCATATCATCGGACCAAAATTCGAATTCCCTGAAATATTTGGATTTCGAGATTTTACCGTCTGGGGTGAGTTCTATGATATCTTTCGTCTCACTGAGTTTGATCGGTTTTTCTTTGGCTAATGGCTCGACCCACTCGAGGATGCGCTCTTCCACTTTGTCGGGAGATTTTGGCGGTGGCCATACACACCAAACCCAAGTGCCGACTAGTTCTTCGTTCGGCTTGGATTTTTCATCATACTGATACATGTCCTCCTTTTTACCGCTGATCAGGGATTTAAGCGTTTCTTTGGGAACTAGCTTTACAAATTTTCTTCCCTCGTCAGAGAAAGCAAGTGAGGTGCCTATCGCTTTCCTTTTGGCGGCAGCTCCATCAGGTATGACGTAAACGCTCTCTTTACTGATGAGTTTGTCCGGCTGTGTCAGGTAAACCTGTTTCAGTTTTTCCAGGCCGTAGGCTTGGATTTCGGGGCTCGCTTCTTCCAGCGCCTTGGTGATGACGCGGCAGCGTATGATAGCCATTGAGAAACTGGTTGCCTCGGCGATGGCTTTGATAGTCGGTGGGAAAATTATCTTGTAGCTTTCCGGGTCCGTATAAAGCGCGGTGCTGGAATTGATCGCAGGTTCTTGAACCGCAGGGTCTTCGATTAACTTTACCAGAAGATCCCGATAGCCACGCAGTTTCTCGATATCGAGATGAATGAGCAGGCCGATCGCCCATTTTTTGGTAAAAGGAGACTCCTCCGGGTTGCGAATGATTTTATCTACCTCGGCCATCATCTCGGCTGTGATCCTGGCTTTATTTTGGTCGGTGGTGCGTCTCCATGTTCCGAAGAGCTCATGCAGGGACATGATGCCCATATGTCGTGCTCTCGTGTCATCGGAACGCAGAAGCTCCAGGAGCATCCCGTCTTTACCTAGTTTCAGCATCACATCCTTTGCCTCGGAACGATGGGTGATTTCCGGGTGATGCAGGTAGGTCTGGAGCTCTTCATCGGAAAACTTCTCGGACTTGAACAGTTTTGTAATCGCACCTCCCGCATGTTGGGCGATCGTTTCCTTATAAATATCATCTTTGCTCCAAGGGCCGCCGGGAATGGGGTATGGCGAGTTGAACGCGAGATCGGCGGCGGTGTTTTTCTCGGGTAGATCAGGCAATGCATGGGTTTTCGCCCACTTGCTGAGGGGCGCGCCATACATGTGCAGGTGCTTCCGTGGTAGGGTGTAGTTCAGTGCGAAAAAGGTGCCCCAGTCGATGGCTCTTTCTCCAATTGCTACATCGTAGTTGCCTTCTTTTCCTCCAGCAATACCGATGCCGCCATTGAATCGGCGGGAGAGTTCCAGAATCCATTTTCTCGCATCCATGTATTGGCGGTATTGTGCGGGGCGCTTATCGACCATCAATCCCATGGATGTTGACTTCCAAGCCTCGCCAATTCCACCGCCGGTGTGCCCCATGTGGTAAATATTGGTTCCGTAATAACTTTTCATGGCATTCACCTGTGTCGCCTGGGCGTAAATGGAGTTTTCGCCATCTGGAGTTAAACGTGCCGCAACCGCCATTGCCATCGCCAGACCGCCCGTTTTGCCATTGCAATCGTTATAGCCGGCTTTTGGCATAAAGTCACCGTAGGGAACACTGCCTTTGCCGGAGTAGGCGAAAAAGTGATTAAGACTGCTCTGGAGGGTTTGTTCATCCACATCTACCCCGCAGGTTTTCGCCAGCAATAAAAAGGTAACGCAGTGCACCCCGGCTGCATTCAAATGACCGCCGCTTTGATAATTAAATGAAGCGGCTCTGCCGGACCATGCGCCGTTGTAGATCGTGTCACGAAGGTGATCCGCTCCTTGCTGGATCATCGGAAGCACCGAGGCGTCACCGGTTCTGAGATAGTATTCGCAGATGCCCATGCCTTGAACGCCGATGGCCCAGTTGTGCGGACCGATTTTCGTCCGGCCTTTCATCCAGCCACGAACTATTTCGAGATCCTTTTCTTCGCCGGTAGAGAGCAGGAAAAGCACGGAGCCCCATCCATCTTTTCCCTTTTCGGCCAAGCGATCGGCGAAATTACGGACGATTTTTTCGGACTTCGGGCAATTCAGCGGCCAAGTTGGGCTGTAGCTGCCGAGCACGGGAATTTCCACGAGCACGGGTGCCGCGCCCTGAACTTGAAGATTGATTTTGCCATCGTTCGCTTCCGCATCAGTGATGATTTTTGCCAATGCCTGACGTGGATCCTGATTGATCGAAAGTTTCATCCCGTTGATGCTTTCGATAGTCTGTCCGGGCTGAAGTTTGCCAGTTTTCGCGGCCGGAGAACCTTCTTCGACATTTTTGATTTTCATCACAAAACCCTTCTCGAGCGTGATGCCGATACCGACGGGGCCAAAATTCTTGATCGTCCAAGGTCTTCTGTCATTGGCACTGGGGCGAGGCAGAAACTCGATTTCATCTGGGTTGGCCGCAGCATTGGTGGTAGCCGGAGTGCTCGGCCGTGGACTGATCGGCGGCTTAGTCGCCGCAGGCATGGCAGCCGGAGCGGGTTTTTGGTTTTTGAGAAACGTGATATCTGCGCTGGAGAGCATCTCCTGTTTGAAGGTGATCTTTTTTCCATTACGATTCACCGTCACTTCTGCTGTAGCGGCATTGTATGAGATGAGATCTCCTTCAAAAGAGCTTTTGCCATCTGCGCTCGTCCAAGTCCGGGCTAGGGATTCTCCGGACGTGAGAAGGGCGACTGCAAGGCAGCCAATCAAAAGGGTGCAGTGAAAGCGTTTCATTGGTATGGACTTTACAAGTTGGAATCAAAAGAAGCGATTTATTTCGCCAAGACGAGAGATCGCGTAGTCGTGAATTCAGCTTAGTGGATTCAAATTTTCGAATAAATTTTCGAGCCGCGCTGTGGATTTGGTTTTTAAATCAACTGACCACTCCATCGACTTTTATCGGAAGTCGCTGAAGCCAGAATCATCGAGGGAGATGATGACCACGTTGGGCGAGGTGTCTTTTGCTGAACTTGCTTCGTGAGGATAAAAATGAAATAGTGTCCGAAATGAAAATGATCCTAAGTATTGTCGCGGCTACAGTTGCCATGGTGTTTCAAATATACGCCGCTCCTATACCGCTCGAGTTGGCACGGCCTGATGGCAAAGCAGGAAACACTAATAAGCCGGTCAAAGTTTATGTGTTGGCTGGGCAATCGAATATGGTTGGCATGGGTGACATCAAAGGTGCGCAACCCCAATATCCGAGTGTTTATCTTTCAGCAGACCCAGCAGTGATTCCTGGGCTCATGCCTGCGGGAGATAGCCGTAAAAAATCTGCCTGCAAATGGATTTGGAAAGGCAAGCCAGCGCTGCGAGTTCATGGAATTTATCAATCGGCTGATGAATCGGCGAAAATAGGCGCTGCGGTTTCCATTTACAAGGGTGCTTATGATCCGAAGGCAGACTATGCGAAGTTGAAGCCGGTGAAAACGACGACGATGCGGCTTGGGACGACTGCGGCAACAGTCCCAACAATTGACGCTGCTTGCACACCTGTGGCCAATGCATTCATCGATGTGCCGGCGACTGGCACTTATCTTGTGAGAGTCGGGCATGGTGGCAGCAGCTACGCGATCGCAAACGTGGATGGCAAAGAAGTGTATCGCAAGGAGGCGAGTGGTAAGCTGGTAATGACAAAAGCCGCGCTTGAGGCAGGCAAGCGATACCCGCTTGAAATTACCTATCTCAAGGGTGGTTCCGCTGTCTTCTGGATGCAGCAGGTGGATCTCGTTGGAAAAGGAGACTTGGTGACCTTGACTCAGAAAGACGGAAAGTTCCCTTACCTTCTTGATGACGAGGGTGAATGGACGGTGCGCACTGATGTGTATTTTCAAGAAGCACGAGTGGCAAAAGAAGGCAAAGGCAGCCCGCTGAGTGCTACGTCGAATGGAAGAAGTATCGGCCCGGAGGTTGGGTTCGGTTATGTAATGGGAGATTTCCACGACGAGCAGGTCTTGTTGATTAAAACAGCAATGGGCAACCGCGCGTTGCAATTTGATTTTCGTCCGCCGTCGAGTGGTCGCAATGATCCGGATAATAAATATGAAGGATTGGAATATCGGTTGATGGTCAAGGGCGTGCGCGAAACGCTTGCCAAGATCGACGAAGTGATTCCGGGCTATAAAGGACAAGGCTATGAGATCGCGGGTTTTGGTTGGTTCCAAGGACACAAGGACGGTGGTTCCAGCAAGGCGGATTACGAAGCGTGTTTGGTGAACTTAATTAAAGATCTACGCAAGGATCTCAAGGCGCCCGAGATGCCAGCTGTGGTAGCGACGGCAGGGTTTCATGGTTACTGCATCACACACGGCAATTGGAAGGGTGTTTGGGAGGCTCAGATGGCCGTGGGTGATCCGAAGCAACATCCAGAGTTTGCCGGTGGGGTGGCCTCTGTTGACACGCGTGATTTTTGGCGTGAGGTGGATGAATCGCCGCGGAGCCAAGATTACCATTATCACCGCAATCCGGAAACCTACCTACTAATCGGTGAGGCCATGGGTCGTGCGATGGTGCGCATCAAGGGTGGTGAGGCCGCAAGAATTCCTAAGTCAGATCGTGAATCGATGACGATGGTAGCGATGGCTGCTGAAGCAGCGATGGTGGAACCAAGTGAGAGTGCAAAGGCGGCATCGTTGGTTGCGATCCAGCCAATGATTGTCGATGGTCTGTTGGAGGGATTTTTGACCCACCCACGCAACCAGACTGAGTTGATCAAGCTACTTCAGGGGGCGCAGCCGCAGCCTGAGACTGCACCACAATATATGGATGACAAATTGGATGATGCCATTGCTTATTTTCAGGCGGCACAAATTGACGACTACGATTGGAAGCCGGTCGTTGCAGAGATGAAGCACGCAACATGGGATTACTTTGGTTATGATGTTCCGAATAACCCTTATGAGGCCGTGGCGGTGAAAGAAGAGAAGGGTAAGAAAAAAGGAAAGAAAGCGGCACCATTTGAGATCAAGCCACCTGCGGATATGGCCAATTGGTTTGCTTCAGGATTCGATGCCAAGAAAGCGGGTTGGAAACGTGGTCAGGCGCCGATTGGTATGAATATGGATGAGGATATTCCGGAGGAATATGCGTGGATTTCCAAGTATCCACTGTATTCAGCTAAGCGTCCTGTGGCTGCAACTGTTTGTGGCAATGACGTGGTGTTGATGCGAGGGGCTTTCAATTTACCGCCCGCCAAGGAAGGCCATCGTTATCGTATCCGTTTGGATGGAAGTATTCACGAGAACTCAGGCGAAGGGTATGCGATTTACCTCAATGGGAAGTTACTCAACAAAGATGATCAAGGAGTGACGGCATGGCGTAGGCAGGGACTTCGCGGTAGCCATATTTGGGAAGAACATCTTAAGGCTCTCAAGGGTGGGGATGTGACGATTGTTATCGCCAACTACCCTATGAATAATTGGGATAATAAGCGTTTTATTCCAGCGATTGGCCCACTTAGCGTGTGGGTTGAGGAGCAAAAAATCCCGTCACTTGAGATCGTGCCTGCGGCGAAGTGATAGGTCGTACCGGTGAGCGTGGCGACGCTAAGTAGGCCGCTGCGATTAGCTGGCGGCAGACTTCCTCGGCATTTTTGCGTGAGTTGAAGGCAGAGATGCGGAAGTATACTGCCGCGCGCCAAGATTTGTGATTCTGGAACACCGGGCAGAAAGGAACCGCAGTCTAGAAACTGCGACATGCATGGCGACTAGCCAGATAAGCTCACTCCCAATGCCGACGTGGTTTCTAAACCACGGTTCCCTTCCCATCCTTGCGAATTCACAAAACCTGATGCGCCGCAGTATAGCCTTCACCAGCAGAGCCGAAGCTTGAGCTAATGGTGATGACGACTTTGGCTTCTTCAGGCATTTTGTCTCTTTTGAAACGTTACCTGATATAACGCCATCCTTTTTCACCCTTCTTTTTATGAAGAAGTTAGCCAAAAGCTGCACCTAGATTTATCGATAAAAAACGGTTATTCCTGGGGTGTGTTTCCTTGCAGGACGCTTTGGTAGGAGTTGCCCATGCGGATTTCGTCGATACGGATTTTTCCGGAGCGGCGGAGGGTGAGGGTGTCGAAGAGGGATTGGTCTACTTTTGTTTTTATGGTGGAGACAGGTTGTGCTGGTAGGCGGAGGTTGTCCTCGGGGCGGAAGACTTCGATGATGTCTTCTTCTGCTCCCCAGGTGCATTTGATGACGACTAGGCGGTCTTGCTTGAGCGGGACTCCTAGGGTCATTGGGGTGCTTTTGGCTTTTGCTTCCTGTGCTTTGCTGTCGCTACTTATGGCTGCTGCTTCATAGCGAGCAGAGAAGTAGAGTCCTACTCCTTCAAATTTGAGGTCTGGGGTTTCTTCTTTGAAGCGGTGTGAGCTTTCACCTTTGAGTGACTGGTTAGCGAGCCAGAGATTCATGCTTTTTTGCCAGATGATATCGGTGCCAACAACGGCACTCATCCAGAGGGTCTGTCCATCGTCGAGGAGACCATTACCTTTGAGGGCATCTGGGTGGATGCGGCGGCTACCGACCCATTTGTGTGCGTCTTGACTGGGGAAGATACTGCCACCTATAGTGGGGAGCTTTCCGAAGGTGTGGGACTTGGTGATGAGGTTAGACAGAGGGTGTCCGACCCATGGCTCTGCAAATCCGATCTCGTGAGTGCTAGAGGCCTTGTCTAACATTTTCTGGCTGTAAGCGAATGGTTCGTAGAGCGCTACGGGAACATTTATACTAGATCCCACTTCGAAGGTGATCGTGCCAGTCTGTGACTGTCCTTCGCTATCGGTAGCTTGAAAATGGATGAGGTCTTTGCCAGTGAATCCGACGTCTGCGGTATATGTCCACTGATCAGCACTCTTTGTGAATATACCGTTTTTTGGAGCTTCTTTGATGTTGATACCTAGCTCGTAGTTTTCGGGGTCTGAGGCGGGGAGCTTTAGTGTGAGTGGGCTACCTGAGGTGGTTTTCAAGGTGCTGTTTTTGACGACTGGTGGGGCGTTATGCGGAAGTTTTCCGCTGGAGTCTGTGAGTGTGACGGCGACTTGCTCTGTGAGTGTGGTTAGTCCGTTCGCATCGCTGTAGGATAGCTCGAAGAGGTATTTGCCGGGTTTTCCGTCAAAGCTGACTGTTGTGCTGCTTGCTTTGGCATTCCCGTTAGGTGAGAAAGTGACGTTTCCTGCACCGTGGATTTTTTTCCAAGTGAAGATAGGGGCTGCTTGTAGGTGGTGATCGTAGCTGGCTTTTAGGGTGGTTTTTCCTACTGAGGCTTTTAGCTTCGCTGGAGTGGCGGTAAGTTCTTCTAGGGTATTGAGTGTTTTGAGGGTTTTAGGGCGGGTTGGGTTGGTATCACTGGTGACTTTAGTGAGTACTTCCTGGGCTTGTTTGGTATATTTCCCGGCGTTTGAATAGTATTCTAGAAAGCGGATGATATCGTCTTTGCTAGATGAGGTGTTAATCTCTGCACCGTATTTTTTGAGTGCTTGAAAGGCGATCTTAGGCTGCTCTTCTTTGAGTTGCTTAGCGAGTGTGATGCCTTCTTCATAGCCAAATTTATGGAGGACTTGGAGACCATTAGAACGAACACCGCTGGAGAACATTTTATCAGCTGGGGCGGCGTCAGCGACGGAGCTAACAATCGCTCCTGAAAGAGCCTTGAAGTCTTGTTCTGATAGTTTGTCATAGATGGAGCCGACGGCAGAGCGAGATAGACCGATGTGAGAATTTGCGGCAGCTCGTATGGCTGGGTAGAGGAGTTCGCGGTCGATGCCTACGAGGTCATGTTTAGCGAGTAGTCCTGGGCTACCGTAGTTGCCGCCGAAGTAGAATAGCTTCAGGCAGAGGTAGTAGTGGGCGAAGTTCACTGGGTCATGCTCGGCGATGGGTAATACGGGACGCCATGTGCTGGCGGTTGCTTTGAGCAAGGCATTGAGGTGTTTTTCATGGAATTCTCCTTGAGCGGCTAGTGTGCGAACCACGTGGTCTTTATCAGTCAGTAATGGGACGAGAGAATCTGCACTTTTAGAATGCCAATTCAATGCTTTCAGGGCTGTAACGGCGCCATATTTTTGGTAGAGATCTTTGGGGTTATTGAGCATTTTATTAAGTTCAGTCGCTACTTCTTCGGTTGAAAGCTTGTATTTACGAAAGCCATTTGAGGCTCTGAAGCGGACGAAGGGAGACCAGCTTGACAGGTCATTTAGTAGTTCGTCGACAGGCTGGTTATCTGATTTGTATTTAGAGGCTTTAGTGATTTCTGGGAGCATTTTTGCATCAATCCAGTTTTCACGTTTCAGACCTTTTCCTGTGATGTGTAGTTGCTTTAGCGGAGCAGCGTAGGTGAGTAGGGTAGAGCTAGCCATGCTGAAGCCGACGTGACCGTAGGTGGAGCTGCCATTTTTAGATTTCTCATAGGCATCATAGGAGAAACTGCCATCCCAGCGGCGGCTAAGATCATACATCCAGCTGAGTTCACCGAAGTATTGTGCGAGGGCGTGACCGCCGAGCGTGTTGGCTCCGAGGGGTGCCCAGGTGAAGTTAAAGTAGGGACCACAGTGTCCTATTTCTCGCTCTGTGGATGAAGCGGCTGACATCATCCCGAAGAAGTTGCGGGCTTTAGTTTCATTATCAAGGATGCTGAAGGTTAGGGCTGCGAGTCCATTTTTTCCATTGCTAGAATGACTTTTAAAGTGTGGAGCGTGTTCGCCGTAGCCGATGCTGCCTTGGTTGACGTAGGATGAGTAGAAGCGACGAGCGCGCTCGACGGCGGGCTTGATTTCTGAAGCGGTGACTCCTGCTTTATCGGCAATGGTGAGACCTAGCCATGCAGGTAGATTGGCGTTGTTAATTGTGCCGTAGCCGACTCCGTAAGGTCCATTGATAGAGCCATCTTTTCCCATCTTGGAGAGCTGGTGCCCGGAGGTGCCGAACATGCTTTGTCCATTGGCGTATTGTATGGCCATGGCTTGCAGTGTGGGTAGGACTGCTTTGTCTTTTGTCTTAGAATAATATTCGGCTAGAGTGAGTAATCTGTGACCAAGCGACCAGGTGATTTTACTGGTGGTGAGGATTTTTCCTGAGGTGTAGGTGGCAATCTCTTCAGGCGATAGGATGAGAGAGTGGGCTACTTCTTTGGCTTTGGCTTGGCGAACGGCGTTTTTTGGGTTTTGGGGATCGTTTGCGGCGAGAAGCGCGAGTGAGTTGAAGCCAAATCCTCTCTGAGGGTCTGCTGTCATGAGGTGGTCTATACCTTGCTCAAGGATGGCTTTGGATTTAGGGCAGTCGTAGGGTGCGGTCTTGCTGTATCGTCCTAGGGTGCGGAGACTGAGCGAGACGATGCTCTTTTTGCCATTACGCCACTGGATGATATTCAGGATGGCTGGCTTGCGGGCTTCTGCTTCGCCGATGGCATAGCCAAAGGATTTTCTAGCGTCAGAGGTGAAGAGGCTAGGGGTTTTACCATCGCCGCTTGCACCGAGGATGACATCGCCTACTTGGAAGATTTTTTCGGATGGTGAGCCTGCGGCTACCTCGGTGATGAGTATCTGGCGTGATTTTGCTGAACTGGTAGAGCGGTTATTTTCGCGATGAAACCAGCCACGGAGACCAGTCGGTCCGAGATTCCAGTGCTCATATGCGAGATCTTTTTTATTGGGTTTAGAGCCCTTGGTGAGGTCAAACGGTTCAGCGCTAACTAATGAAATGCAAAGTAAACTGAAAAGTGTGATAATCATTGAAGGTGTGTAAGGAAATTTCATAGTAATTGTCTGATAGGGATGTTGCTTTTTGAGTGAGGTGATCGAAGGGGTTTTATGGATTGATAAGAGTGGGGGCATTATTCATTATTTGAGTCTTTCTGAATCATTCTGTTTTTGAGCGTCTTCTTCACTTCGTTTTCTTCCAATGCTTGTCAGTAAAATCCATAAAGCAATTCCAGTCGTATTCTACCAAGTTATGCTTTCCTACTCGAATGTGATGACCAATATGACCAGCGTGAAGAGGCTCTTGAGGGGTTGGCATTTTAGTGGC
>Ga0307934_1001119_pt1 | contig 17418 bp, 13 predicted proteins | sample OrgLakmetageno90_FD_201838 | JGI IMG/M metagenome (GOLD analysis project Ga0307934, IMG submission 201838) | Saline water microbial communities from Organic Lake, Antarctica - #90 | ecosystem: Environmental > Aquatic > Non-marine Saline and Alkaline > Saline | place: Antarctica: Organic Lake... | reverse complement strand
GATTGCTCGCTACCCGGCCACGAAAACGTCTTTGTTATCGGCGACATCGCCAACTTGACCGACCCGAAGGGCCAGCAGGTGCCGGGAGTTTCTCCGGCGGCGATGCAAATGGGTAAACATGTCGCGAAGATCATAAAGAATGACCTGAGCAAGCCCGGCAAAAAAAGAAAGCCCTTCACTTATCTCGACAAAGGAACCATGGCAACGATTGGTCGTTCTGCCGCAGTCGCGGAAATCGGTAAACTTAAATTTTCCGGCTTCATCGCCTGGTTTCTATGGCTGGCCGTCCACCTTCTGTTCTTGGTCGGCTTTCGCAACCGAGCCGCTGTCTTTCTTCAGTGGCTCTATGCCTATGTTCGATTTCGACCGGGCGCGAGGGTCTTTGAGCGTCCTGAAAAAAAAGAGACGAAGAAACTGGAAACATCAGTCTCGATCAGCTAGTGGTCCAACCATTATTTTTTCATGCCTAAAACTTTCGGAACCCGTAGCCGAACGCCTTCGCGTTTGGACCTACCGGACTCTCTGACAAGTGCGACCAAAGCGGAAGCGCTTCGGCTACGTGAAAAAACTTATTTGATGACATATTATCTGTCTGCAACTATAACTATCCGGTCGTGAATAAGTTATTTTTAAAAGTCTACTGTTTGCTCACGGATGCGGAAGCAGCCGACATTCAGTCGGCGAAGGATCCCGTAGAACGCGCTGCACCCAAAAACTTTTTTTAACTGCTGGTAGCGCGCACCTTCAGTAAGATCGGCGACCGCCTATCCAGTCCAAAAACCACACTTGCCTGGTTACTGCAGGCGCTGGGCGCACCGGCCATCTTTGCCGGATTGGTTGTTCCTTTGCGAGAATCCGGTTCGCTGCTCCCGCAGATTCTCTTAAGTAACTATCTAAAACGCTTTGCCACCCGAAAGTGGGCCTGGACCCTCGGAGCCGCCTTTCAGGGACTGGCCATTCTAGGCTGCGCGGGCGTCGCACTGACTTTGGAGGGCACCGCTGCTGGGGTCGCGATCCTATGTCTGGTCGCCCTGTTTAGCTTATCCCGAGGCATCAGCTCTATCGCAGCAAAAGACGTACTTGAAAAACCATTCCGAAGAGCAAACGCGGGCAACTCACCGGCTGGGCAGGTTCAGCCAGCGGTGCGGTCGCGATTGCAGCAGCAGCCCTCCTGCTCTTACAAACAGACAGTAGTTCCGTTCAGAGCTACGCGCTATACTTGGTAGCGGCAGCTCTGCTTTGGTGGCTCGCGGCGACCGTCAACGCCTTCGTTTGGGAAGAAAGAAGCGAGACCTCCGCTGAGGCGTCTTTAAACACAGCTCTACGCGATAAACTCACGCTCCTCAGAGAAGATACCAACTTCCGCAATTTTCTCATTGTGCGTACACTCGCCATCGGCTCCGGGCTCTCGGCGCCTTACATTATCACACTCGCCCACGGCAGCCTCGGTGGCGCATCCATGTGGCTTGGCATTTTCATCATTTCCGAAGGCCTCGCCGCGACCTTGGCTGCACCGCTTTGGGGCAAATGGGCCGACCGTTCGAGCAGCCAGGTATTGCGCGCCGCCATGCTGCTTGTCGCCGGGTTGCTGTGTGCCCTGGTGCTTTATTCAAGCTTTGATCAGCCATGGCTGGCACCTGAAATACTCTACCCCGCCGTATTCTTCCTCATGGGTATGGCACACGCCGGAGTCCGTGTCGGCCGAAAAACCTATATTGTCGATATGGCCGAAGGCGACAAGCGCACCGATTACGTCGCCATTGCCAACACTTTGATAGGCATTTTACTACTCCTCGCAGGACTCATCACCGGTCTCGTCTCACTGCTCTCAGTCGAAGCGACCCTGTCGATCTTCATCCTGCTTGCGATTACCGGGGCAATCTACGGGAAGCGGCTAAAATCGGTCAGCAAAAGCCAAAATTAATCGCGCTAACCGCGATCGGCAAACAGCTTTTCGACATACTTTGCGATCAGATCATATTCGAGATTCACGTGATCACCCGCTTGCTTCGTGTGCAGATTTGTCATCTCCATGGTGTGAGGGATAAGCCAGATGGCGAAGCCCTCCTCATCCACCTCAGCCACGGTCAGAGAGATTCCGTCCACCGTGATGCTGCCCTTGTGCACGATATATTTTAAGCTCTCCGCGTCCGGCTTGATACGAAAGAAGCGATCCTGCCCCCTCGGCTCGATCGCCTCGATGATCCCCATGCCATCCACGTGACCGGAGACAAAATGCCCACCCATCCGCGTGCTCGGCAACAATGCCCGCTCAAGGTTGACCTTACCGCCGGGCCCAACCTCCTGAATCGAAGTCAACCGCACGCTCTCCTCCAAGAGATCAAAGGCAATCCGCTTACCGTCGATGGCCACCACCGTCAGGCAGCAACCGTTCACCGCTACGCTGTCGCCCAGCTTTACATCCTTGGCCACCTCATCGGCCTCGACCACCAAGCGCCAAGCCTTCTCGCCCGCCTCAAAGGAAAGAACCAATCCCGTTTCTTCGACAATTCCTGTAAACATATATTAATCGTAGCAGACAAAGTCAGAATGTCGCGAAAAAACAAGAGGACGCGGGCGCAAACTAGGGCACTTCTGAAAACAGGCTGGAAGCCTGTCCTACGTAGGACAGTGCCTCCGGCCTGTTCCTCAATGCCGCGCCGCCAGTAGGTTTCCGGAAGTCCCCACTAATATTTAATCAGATAAGTTTTTTTTATATATAAATCTCCGAAACCACGTAGCCGAACGCCTTTGCGTTTGGTCCAACCGCCACCCAACTATTCTGCAACTTTCCGTGTATGCCAGCGATTCCACTGATGTAGCCATTCGATGAAACCGGGAATCAAGAATCCACTTATGCGGGCCACCAACCTGCTGCTCTACCTATCTTTTTGCGCCTTAATTGGCACGGGAGCACTGCTTACATGGAAACTCGTGCCCGGCTCACAAGGAGGCCGCGGCTTGACCGTGCTCGACTTGGGCCGCCACGAATGGGGCGATATTCACTTCTGGCTGGGAGTTGTTTGTTCAAGCACTGTCGTTCTGCATCTTTTACTTAACTGGGCCTGGCTGAAGAAGATCGCCAGTTCAGGAAAAGCCTGGCGTGTCGCCTCTGGTCTACTCCTCGGCATCCTGCTCATTCTCGGGATTTTTCTGCTCCCCATGAAAACATCAGATCACAACGCCGCCGCCTCGCCGACCGATAATCAGCTAAATGCTGGCAAACAATACCGAATGGGTTGGTAAGGGTGCCATTTTATCTATGGGGTAGCGCGATTGCGTCCCCGCCCTTCGGCTCTGTCTCAGGGCCTTGAGCTTGCCGAAACGGCACCGCACGAGACTGGCGAGGCGTTTCTTCAAACGTTCGTGCGGCGTGAGGACACGCCTGCGCTACCATAATAAAAAGACATTACCCCGCACTTTTAATAACACCCGGTTGGTAAATTCGCGCAGGCGAAGGCTTGACTTAAGAGAAGAGACCCTTTTTCTCCAACATTCCCTAGAAGCCAGAGTAGCTCAGTGGTAGAGCAGAGGACTCATAAGCCTTTGGTCGGCAGTTCAAATCTGCCCTTTGGCACCATTCTTTATCAACGACTTGCGAAACTTAACGTGAGTTATGCTTCGTGTCATACGTTCCATAAATCGTAGTCGTTTGACCCAAATCTAGACAGATTTGCTCGCGTATCTGGAACATAGTGGAAGTGAGATCAGTGTCGGCACCTACCCACCGATCATTTTTTCAGCTCGCTCCAACAGGGCCATCCGCAGGTGCTGCCGGATAGGCCCCGCCTAAGCGCAGAGCAACTACGCTTGGTGGGGCGGCTCACTCCTCCGGGGTTGTGCCTGCGTCGAGCATGAAGCCGAATCCGCCGTTGTAGACATACATAAAGAGCATGCCCCAGCGCCAGTTTTGTCGGGTGGAGATGGCGAGTGTATTCTCACCGTTTTTGAGTTGATCGAAAGCACCGGCGTTGAAGATGGCGTCGACGTTGCCGGTCTTCTTCTTAAGCTGGTTCACTTTGCCGATGAGGTTACCGTTGATATAGATCTCAATATCCTGCTGCCGAAATAGATAGGCACGGAACCGCAGCGCGTCGATTTCATCTTTGTCCTCGACGTGGAACGTCGTCCGCAGCAGCGCGGTGTGGTTCAGACGCCAGGAGATCGGCAGCGCAGTCTGGTCCCAAGAGGCCGCGTCAAGCCCTTTCTGCATCCACCCCGCAGGTGCCTGCGACATGTGTTCGATGACCTTCAGCCGCCACTGGCTCGCCTCATCGTCCGAGACTTTACCCAAGATGTTACTGTTCTTCTGCCTCTCATCGGTAATGACTTCGGTGGTCAGCGGTCTCCACTGCAGATTTTCATTCGCCTCGACGACGACGCGCTTACTTGTCGCGGGCACGAGCGCAGCTTGCGCCTCGTTGTAACGCGCCTCATCGTTGGACCGCGCTTCGCTCTGCAGCCCCTTTTCGATGGCCGAGAGGCGAGTATCACCTACCTGGATTACACCCTTGATCTGAGGCAGGTCGAGCCGCGCTTCGTAGAGGTGGCCCTCCTTGATCAGGTCTTGTAGGCGGGTCAAGTCGGCGTCGATGCTCTGTTGAATCTGCCGTGCTTCGTGGACGAGTTTCTCAACCATCGGTCGATCCACTTTACTCACGGTGCCGGTTTCGAGTAGTTCAAGCGCCAATGATTCGGCTCGTGCGTAGTCACGCTCCTGATAAGCCGCGACGACTGGTTTGAGGAAATCAGGCACGTTAACCGAGAACGGCGACGTGCCGGCCCCGAGGATGCGCAGACGTTTGGCGGGAACCACCAAGGCCAGACCATGCCCCGCACCAACGCGGTCTTTCTCATTAATAATCAGGCTACCGTCATACATGCGGTTAAGTTCGCGATACCAGCGGTGGCCATCCATGAAATGGAGGAAGGCATCGGTGCTGTGCACGTTGGCCCCCAGTGGCGTCCAGAAGTTATTCCAGAAGTTACCGCCGTGACCGGGGTAGGTGTGGTTGTAGGAGTAGGTGCTGATCAGAGAGCAGATGTGTGCGGTAGATTCTTCTCCGACCAGGTCAAACAGGACACCGGCGACGGAAATCTTGCCGTTGTCTGAGCCTACGGTCCCGTTGAGCATCTCAGTTGGGTTGAGGGGCTGAGGCGTATCGCGCCAGGCGTTTCCGTAAATGATTTGACCGACAGGTGCTCCCTTTTTGCGGAAGTACTCCAGGCCGCGCTGGTAAGCGCCTTCGTCGACCTCGACACCGGCCTCCCGGGCCAAGTGCAGACCGAGCATGCAAGCAGCAGCAGCGGGCGGCATCGCGGGATACATGCGGAATTCCCGGTTCTTGCCATACCATCCACCGACGCGGCCCGGAAGCCCCTTGGCGTCCTCCGGCCTGATCTGGTTGGCCACGATCTTTTCGGTATAGCGTTTGAGCGCCGGTAGGACGTTGCGGTCGCCCGTCGCCAGATAATACTCGGCCATGAGCATGCTGTCGTAGCCGAGATACCAGTTGTTATCGCCCGGCTTGTTATCCAGTAAATCATTGTAGATGAAGCGCCGCACCAGGCCCTGGTATTGCGGGTTGTCGGCACCCAGTAGGAAGAGCGTGTCGCTGCTAAGAAAGTTTTCGGAGGCACCGCCGCGCTTGACCAGCCAGCGCTCCAGGTCAGCCACGATCTTTTCGGTCTTGGGGCAGTTAAACGGCGCGGTCGGGCTGTAGGAGCCCATCACTTCGAGCGTGAGCTCAACGTCGATGTTCTGCTTGCCGCGGCGGACGCCCAGCGTGAGTTGGCCGCCGGCCTGCGCCGTCTCGCTCTGTGTGATGGCCGCAGACATGACATGTTCTGTCTCGCTGCCGAGCATCTGTCCGTTTGCGCTATAGATAACATCGCCGACCATGAGTTTGCCCTCGGCCGGTGAGCCAATGAGCACGTCGCGGACGGCCATGTTGGGCCCGAACGGGCCGACCTTGATGCCGACGGGGCCGAGCCAGCCGGCGAAGTTCAGATAGCCAAAGGTCTTGGTTTGGCCGTTGACCAACGTGACGTCGCCGCCCTCCCACTGGTTGGCGGGGGTGGAATACTCGATCGGCAGGTCGTCCTCGGCGTGGCGGTGGAACCAAGCGTATTCCTCGTCGGCCGACCGGAACGGCAGCGCCGGCAAGTTCGCGGCGTTGACCAGCTCAACCTCGGGGTTCTCTTCCCAATTAAACCGGACTTTTACGATCCGTTGAATCGTGTCGCTCTCGAGCTTGACGACATTGCCGCTAACCCGGGCTTTGACCGGCACATAATCACCCTCGACGCCCGTGGCTTCAAATCCCTCAAGCGGCTGCGAGGTCGCACGCAGGCCATCGGCTGTGCCGGGCTTAAAATGGACCGTTGCGGTGCTGTGATACGTCTCTACCCGATCAAAAATCGGGCCCGAGGCGACCACATCCTCGCGGCCGTAAACCTCTGCAAGCGCCCAGCCCAGACTGCGCTCCGCCACGATCTTCTGATCAAGCGGCTGGGCGCTCATGGGAGCCGCCACCATGCCGGGGAGGATCACACTGACGGCCTCGTCGTCGTCAGCCATCTGGCGCTGAAGCTCCCGCATCTCGCGGGCACGCCGGGCTAGGGTGCGCAGATCCGAGCCTGGGGTCATGACCAGCCCGAATGAAAGCCCTTGATCATTAAACACATCTCGCCAGATCTGCGGGATTCGTGGCGTCGTGACCGGGTCGAGGCGAAAACCGACCTTGCGGATGTCGTAAGAATGGACGTACGCCTTGTCGAGCTTCGCGCGGTCGGTGTTCGTGCCCTCCCGTTCCAAATCGGCGTAAACCGAATAGGGATAATTATTGCCCAGCTGCAGCAGGACGGCTTTGAAGGCCATCGAACGCAGCGGGTGCAGCACACCGTTATAACCGGCGGCCGGGTAGATTGGATAGGCCAGCGGGTTGGATTCGATCGCTTCTTTTTTCGGCATCGGTTCGCCCTTGCTCAGCGCGTCGTTGATCTTGTCAAAACGCGCGATCACGCCGTCGACCGAGGTCTTGCCGTAAAATTTGGATGTCTCGAGCACCGCATCCCGGCTCATCCAGCTGATGGGGAAGTAGATGCCCATATTCAGGTCAACGACCCCGACCGGCACGTCGACCTCCTGTGCCAAGCCCGTAGCGAAATAGTATGCCGCGGTGCTCATGCCTGCCGCATTGTCGCTCGTAATCACAGCCCATCCCTCTGTCGCGCTGGCGGCCAGGTCGGCCTGGGGCTCAGCTGCGGGCACGGTGTTGATCCGGATCGCACGGAGCATGGGCGAAGGAGTATGGCCCGCCGCGCCGTCCACGCCGAGCGTGTTGTCGACGCTTGTTTGCTGCGCGACCAAGAACACGTCTCCCACCACCACGTCATCGATCGACACTCGCCCATCGCCAGCGAAAGCCTTGAGCGATTGCCCCTGGTCACTGGCCGGCATCGGGTCGAGCGTGGCCGACCAACTGCCATCCTCGCTGGCTTTGGCGGTCGCTTTCTGTTGACCGAAAGTCAACGTGACGATTGAGCCGGCGTCGGCAAAGCCGCGAACCATTACAGGCTTATCACGCTGAAGCACCATACCATCATTGAAATATCGGTTGAAGCTGACCTCACCCGCTATCGCGGAAGAAACAAGCAAGAGCAGGGCGGTAAGCGCCGTAAAGAGCGAGCGTGCGGTGATAGACATAGGAAATACTGTGTGTGTGAGTGCCATTATTTTAAAGGGTTACTTGGTAAGGATTGGCTTTGGAGCAGCGCTAGCCCTTACTTCGCCAAGTCATGCAATCTCGCTAGACAAACTATTGCGGTCAAGAAGAAGAGGAATTGACGTAAATTAACGGTTCAAAAAATTCTCTTTTTTCAACTACCGATTTTAGGTTAAATAGCCTGAGTTATACTGTTCACAGTTGACCCCATTTTATTGTCCGGTGTATGAAAACTCATATGACGAAACTAAAGAAGACTGTCTCATTTGCATTTGCTTTAGCTCTACTTCCTGCTGCGGCTTTGCTAACCGGGTGCGCCAGCACTGCGACCAGCGAATCGGCAGAGGGCTGGGAGGTGCTCTTTGAGAGAGGCGATGACCTTTCCAAGTGGAGGATTGCGGAGAATCCGGGTTCTGTTCGCATCGAGGATGGCTACATCGTCTGCAACGGCGAACGTGCGCATGCCTTCTACATTGGCGAAGAGGGCGAAACTCCCATCTGGAACAACTTCGAAGCCGAGATCGAATTTATGACTGCAGAGAACACCAACGGTGGCCTCTTCTTCCACACTGCCTGGCAGGAAAAGGGCTGGCCTCGTCCGGGTCTGGAATGCCAAATCAACGTCAGCCATGAAGACCCGCGTAAGACTGGCAGCGTCTACGCTTTTGGCGACATCGCCGAACCCGGGCATGAGGACGGTGAATGGGTGACGTTAAGACTTCAGGTTATCGATAAAACTGTAACCGTTTGGGTTGACGGAAAACAGACGAATCAGTGGACCCAACCGGATGATCATAAATTAAAAAAGAAGCGACTCGGCGAGGGCACTTTCGCATTACAAGCCCACGACCCGGAAAGTGTGTTCACAGTAAAGAGCCTTAAAGTCAGACACCTTTCTGACTGATTCAGCGCACACCTAGAAATAGACGATGATCGCGTTGCGCCACTGCGCGACGTCCCGCACATTACCGGCGCCGACATCATTATCGTAGTTTCGATTATAGGAGATTTCAAAGCCAAGCAGGTCGGTCAATCGATAGCGGAACGATGTTGTTAAGACATAGTTGAAGCGCTCTGTTTGTGAGGGGCTCACAAAATAGTTAAATTCCTGAGCAAGCGTCGCCTTTTCGAATGGGCTCCAAGTCAACTCCTGGAAAAAGTTGGTGACGGTATTGATGCCTGCCCGCGTGTCGTCGTAATCAGGATTAAAGTCTTCGATACCTCCACCGCCACCCACATAGATAGCCATCGTTTCAAAGGGCTTCAGGCGGATGCCAACCCCGACCAGTTCCTGAATCTCATGCTCGATTCCTTTAATCCGATCAACCCGGCCCGCTAGTGAATTCTGGAAGAAGAACCTCTCGCCGAAATCCCGGCGATACGTAAAATTCCCATCGTAGCGATCAGTTGCCTTGATCCGCTCTCCATTGCGATCAATCGTCCTGTAGGTGTAAGAACCTGACAAACGATAGTAATTAGGATCCTGCTTAGGATCTATCACCAGATTTCCTTTAGTATAAAGCTGTCTCCACTCTGAATCCCCGCTGCCAAAATCGAGCCCGAACCGCAGGTTTCCGCTCCAACTATTCGGTGTTTGTAAGTTAGCCAGTCGATCAACCAAATTTTCCTCTTTAACGTCTACGATTTCCTCTTCCGAGAGGGGCAATGGTGCACCAGCGTCGACGCTGTCCATGGCTCGTGCAGCCGTTTGCTTCTTAGCCTGATGACCGGAAGGTGCCGGGGGCAGTGGCTCCTGACTAAGAATGCTCTTCCTGGGGATCTGTAGCTCGCCCAATAGGCTGGATGTTAACACCAGGGTCTGCCCGTTAGAGCTTGGCGCAACTTCACCAATCACGCGCTCACCCGACTCGGTCGTCACAACGACCTGCTCCCCGAGGCAACCAATAGCGAAGGCCATAAGGAAAAAGATGTGCCGAAGGATGTTCATACTGCCATTTCTTTATACCGCTGCTCGCGAATGACAGTTATCTCAATGGATCCGGGGTAGTTCAACTCGTTTTCGATGCGGCGCCGTATGGTCCGAGCAAGTTGCCTTGCTTCCTCGTCTCCGATCACATCCGGCTCCACAATGACGCGCACTTCGCGGCCTGCTTGAATGGCATACGCATCACTCACGCCGTGCTCAGAGGCGGCAATGGCTTCGATGCTTCGCACGCGCTGGATAAAACCGTCGATCGATGAAGTTCTGGCTCCCGGCCGGACGGCGGAGAGCGAATCCGCCACCATCACCAGGCCGGCATAGGGGCTCTCGGCAGGCACCTCATTATGGTGCGCTGCGGCTGCATTCACCACACGAGGGTCTTCCCCATGCTGCTTGATGACATCGGCTCCGACGATGGCATGGCTGCCTTCATAGTCTTCGTCGACAGCTTTACCGATGTCGTGAAAGAGCCCGGCGCGCTTGGCAATATCCGGATCCAGCCCGATCTCCGAAGCAATCAAAGCGCACAGGTTCGCCACTTCAATTGAATGGGCCAGCGTATTTTGATTATTGGAGAGTCGGTAGTGCAACTTTCCAAGGAGCACGATGGCCTCCGGGTGCACATCATGCAGGCGTAATTTGCGTAAGGCGTTTTCACCCAGTTCGATGACATTTGAGCGCATCGCTTCTTCAGCTTTTTGCACCTGTTCTTCGATGCTTGCCGGATGTATCCGGCCATCTCTCAATAGTGCTTCCAAGGTTATTCTGGCGATCTCCCGGCGAACTGGATCGAAGCAGGAAATTAAGACAGAATCCGGTGTCTCGTCGATCATGAGGGTTGTGCCGGTGGCGTGTTCGAAGGTCCTGATGTTTCGCCCTTCCCGGCCGATGATGCGCCCCTTCATCTCATCGCTGGGTAGATTCACAACCGTCGCCGTCGCATCATTCATCGGTTGACTGGTGATGCGCTGCATCGCAGCCAATAAAACACGTTTCGCCTCATCATTGATTTCTGACTCGGAACGGCTCAACTTCGACTGGCGCAAATCGTGTATTTCCTGCTCACATTCCTTCTCGGTGGAGCGAAGGAGTAATGTGCGCGCTGCCTCAGTATCCATTTGGGTGATCTGGTGTAGCTTCAGTCGATACAGCCGGCGCGTTTTTTCCGCCTCATGCTCGGCATCACTCAATAATCGCTGCTCACGACTCAGGTCCTTGTTCTTCAGATTAATTTGATTTTCGGCCTCTTTCAGCTGCTCCGTCTGACGCTCTAATTTCTGTGTGCGTGCCGTAAGTTCGACCTCCCGGGCGTTAAAGCGCTGCTCGCTCTCTGTTTGCCTACGGTTCATTTCAAGCTCCGCTTTTGCGCGCTCTTCACGGACCTTAAGCTCTGCTTCGCGAACATCTACATCCAGTTTGAGTTGCTGCGCTTCTTCCATGGCCTGCATGCGGCGGCGAAACAAGAGCACGGCGAGACCCGCGCCACAAATGGCGCTTAAGGCTAACCCCACGTTATACTCCAAGCTCATTGAATGATTTGGCAGATGCTCCATTTAAGGGGAATCGACAAAGCTTAGGCCTGCCAGCCTTGCCTGCGGGGTGTTCAGGCGATTAAACTAGTTCATAGTAAAAAGAATAATCGCATCTATATCAAGGCCAAGATTTTAAAGGTGTGATACCAAATTACACATCGTTCGATCAGGTAGCGCAGCAGCGCCCTAAATGGCACTACCTCAAGGGTTAAACTTCAGAAGCAGCGACTTCAGTCGCTGTAGAGCTGAGATAAAGCGGCTGAAGCCGCTTCTACGCATTAATGATGATTTCGCAGCGTCGAGACGACGATATAGAGGCCCAATAACCCGGATGCGAGAAAGCCCAGGATGCCGATCGCCGGATAGCCAAAGAGCAATGGCTTCACGCCTGTCGTGATCACCAGTGACGAGCCAATAATCAGGGACCCTACGATAATGCCTACCGTCAATCGATTCATCGAAGAGTTGAACGTATCCTCCAGATTCTCCGTGCCGGTATGGTGCAGATTGATTTGAATATCCTCCTCTTCGACCCGCTGCAGGATGCGTTGCACGTTCTCAGGAATCTGCTGCAACCGCCGCAGCATCGACATCAATGGAAATACGGTCTGACGGGTAATGCTATCGAAGCTCCAGCGCTCCTTATTGAGCGACTCGAGGAAGGGTCTGGCGACCTCCTGTATGTCAAATTGAGGATCAATGGTACGGGCGCTTTCCTCCACACAGAGTATCGCCTTGGAGAGCAGGGCATAGTCGGCCAACACGTTGATACCGTTCGTCCCGAAAAGGTAGAGCATTTCCAAGCCGACGGTGCCAATTTTTGTGCCGGAGGGCCCAAACTGCCTGTGCTTGTTGAGCAATAACGTCACTTCTTTCTCCAAACGCCGGCGATCTATTCGCCGACTGTTAACTGACATGCGTTCAGCAACACGGATGACCTTCTCAGCGTTGCGTGAAGTGATCGCCGCAAATAAGTCAGCGAGTGCGTAGCGCATCTCCAAAGTGATTTGCCCAGCCTGCCCCCAGTCGATAAAGCAGATGCGCTTGTCATCGGTGATTAACATATTACCGGAATGCGGGTCGGCATGAAAGAAACCTGTGCCAACAATCTGTTGGAAAACCGATTCGCCGCCTAATTTCGCGACTTCATGCGCGTCCTCATCACTCAGCACTACTTTATCAGGGGGAGAGCCTTCCACCCATTCAGTCACCAGTAATCGGCGGGTGGTAAATTGTTTATAGACTTTGGGCGCATAGACGCGAGGCTGGTCGTTTAAAGCCCGGAAAATCTCTGCATTGTCCGCCTCGTTTCGATAATCGAGCTCATCATCCAACCGCTTTTCCGCTTCGCGCACCAGAGTTGGTAAATTGTAGGGCTTCAGCTCCTCTATTCTGTTATGTAGCTGCCGGGCGAACCAACCGATAATTTCAAGGTCAGCCGAAATAGTTTTTTGGACATCGTTACGCTGCACCTTGACCGCAACGAGGTCCCCGGTGGTGGCGAGTCGGGCACGATAAACCTGGCCAAGAGAACCTGCAGCCAACGGGGTGGTGTCAAAATCGATAAAGAAATCGTCGATCTCCCCCTCCAGCTCCTTCAGGAGCACCGGCTTAATCTGATCAAAGCCCTGCGGCTCGACTTGGCTGCGCAGCTTTTTCAACTCCATGACCAATGGCTCGGGGAGCTTATCCGGCCGGGTGCTCAGGATCTGTCCAAACTTAACAAAGATAGGACCGAGGTCCTCACACGCGCTCCGCATCCGCTCATACGGAGTCAAATGTGTGACCTTCTTACGAACCAGATTCTTCAGCAGGAACTGAGGTGTATCCAGTTGCAGCAATAAGTCCTCAAAACCCCAACGTCCCAAGATACCTACAATCTCGGGCGCGCGCACCGCATTCGATAAATAGTTGAAGGGTTTCATGGTTTTTGTGGAAAGGTATGAATGTGGGAAAGTAAAAGGTATTTGCTAGCTTCAGCCAAATAAAGCATACTTTCCTTCGCACTTTCCTACCTTGCGACATTCGCACTGATTCAAAAAATCAGTCCTCATTCGGAAAATGCTTATGCAGCTTCCCTTCCAGCTCACTGACGCGGGCGGCGAGTATATCGTATTGATCTTTCGTCACGACATTTGCCCGGTGCAGCATATCGTTGAAGAGCTTGCTTGCCTCGACCTTTGCTTTTTCGGTCTCAGCTTTGCCCTCTTCGACAATTTTATCGGACATCTGAGCAGCTTCCTCTTTAGTCAGCTTCCCCTTCTCCACCAATTCATCGAGTGACTCCAGAACTTTATCCTTCGTCACGACAGCGAGGCCGACGCCTGCCAACATTCCTTTTTTAAATAAATCTATCATAGTAATAAGACGATAGCAGCATGTGTTTTAATTACAAGGGCACAAACTGCATAAGATGAGCGAACAAACTACTGAAGCGATTGCACGGTCGGGGGCATCCCGCTGAGCGCATGTGCGTCAACCTAAGGAGAGTAAGGCAATATTGACTCAATATATTAAACGTTTTGTTCAGGTTTACAAAGCTCCCCTCCTGCCCAACGGGATAGGAGGGGCAGCATGTCCGCTCGTTCAGAGCGGGCGTGCAGGGTGGTTTCGGTGCATGGTGGACAATGTAATCACCGTGGAAAGCGGGGAACCACCCCTGAACGAATCGCCTGAACGGCGATTCGTTCTGTCCCCTCCTATCCCCCGCTTAGGCGGGGGCAGGCGGGGAGTTTTTCGCCTCGCTGACAGCTAAGAGGATTTTGATAAAACGCCTGTAATCAAGAAGTTAAAGCCTTAGGTTGACGCACATGCGCTCAGCGGGATGCGGGCATTCGCGAGCGAAGCCCCTACGGAAAGTCAGGCCTAGAATCGCGCACTTGACATATGATATCAATGATATCAATTTTGAGAAATGAGCCAACTTCTGGTCAGAAAAATTAATCCACAGCTGGTGCGTAAGCTGAAGTTGCGCGCGAGTGCGCATGGCGTATCTGCTGAAGAGGAGCATCGACGTATTCTCGCGGAAGCACTGAATCGTCCGGAGACACAAAAGCCATCGCTGATCGAATTTCTCGGTCAGGCGGAGCTGGCGCCTGAGGTTGAACTGGATCTTACCCGGAGCTCGGAGATTGAGGAGCGCGATACTGGTTTCTGATGCGCTACCTGCTCGATACTAATGTGCTGAGTGAATTGCGCAAAGGTCAAGCTTGCCACAAGACGGTCAAAGCTTGGGCCGGATCGACCCGCAACGAGCGGCACTACATCAGTGTGCTCTCACTTGGCGAAATTCGCAAAGGCATCGAGATCCTGCGCCAACGTTCGCCTAAGCAATGCCCCGCCTTTGAAAAGTGGCTCGCTCAGCTGCAGACTGACTACAGCACCGATATTCTATCGATCACCGAACCAGTCACCGAAGCGTGGGGCCATCTGATGGCCGAACGCACCCTGCCCGTCATCGACGGGCTACTGGCCGCGACGGCACTCACCTATGGTTTGACCGTCGCCACGCGAAATACTGCTGAATTTGAGGGCACAGGCGCGACGGTCGTGAATCCGTTTGTGTGAGGCTCTAGTCCCAAAGTGCTATGACGACTTCACCATTCGAGTCGGTTGAGTAAGCGGTTGCTCGAGCTCGTATTTGCTTAGTCTCTTTCCCGTCAGGAACGGTGATAATGCCATTTTCGTCATGATCGATAGATAAAATAATCCGGTGATTACCCAAGCGACCAACGATCTGCAGGTCGCCCGTTGCCTTAGAGATTTCAAATTCTGACTCCGTGAATTCGTAAAAGCGAAGTGCACGAGTGTTTCCATATGCCTTGACCACTTCGCCGTCTTTATCGAGGCCAGATAAGGTTTCCATGAATCGTTCGGAGTTTGGATGCTTACTGAGATCAAATTCCGATTCGCCCTCAAAGAATTGGGGCCAGTGGCCGTACTCTCCGTTGAAGAGCTGTAATGCGTTAACGTATCCAACATACTGAGTTCTTGTAGTCGCTCTATCGGACGAGATTCCAGGCGTACCGACGGTCGGTATTAATGCAGCGCCTAAGATGATTAACACCAGCAATAGCATAATGCCGTAGAAAGTCTTTTTCTTCACAGCAAAGAACCTATGCCTCTATTGACGGAATTGTAAGGATAAAACTCGTACCGTTGAATCCGCAGGGGTGGTGCTCGCGCCTTCGCCCTCTGAGCTATGGCGGGCAGGCGTGCCGCCCGCGAAGGTGCAATGTATTGCGTTTCAAGTCGAAGGTATGGCAAGATTCAAGGGCATCGCCTCGACGGCGATGCGGGCATGCGCGAGCACAGCCCCTACGCAAAAGCCCCCTACTTTCGTAGCGCATTGCCAGTATCGCGGAGGCATGGGGGCATGCCTCCCTACCATAAAAAACGCGGTTCCTTTCGGAGCCGCGTTTTGGGAAATTTGAAATGTTGCGTGCCTAGCGGCGGCGGCCCTTGGACATCTTCTGGGCGATGAGGAACTGGACGTTCTTTTCGAGGCGCTCGAGCTCGAAGGGGTCGATGCCTTCGGCTTCGGCCTCCTCCAGTGCTTTCTCGGCTCGGGACTGCGCGGACTCGACTTCGGCGAGATCGATTTCCTTCACGTCGATGGCGGCCTCGGTCAATACGGAAACGGTGTTTCCGAGAACTTTAGCGAAGCCATGATCGACGGCGATGAATTCAGTCTTACCGTCCTTGATGACCTTAAGCTCACCGGCCTTGATTTTAGTGACTAGGGGGACGTGACCGGTCAGAATACCTGTCTCGCCGGACTCTGCCGGCAGCACAACCTGATCGGCCTCGGTAGAGAGGACTTTTTCGTCAGGGGTGATGATTTCGAGAGTGAGCATTTTGGTGGGAAGGTATGAAGGTGACAGGTGCGAAGGTTTACTTATCGCTGGATTCGAAGGCCATGTCGATGGTGCCCTTCATGTAGAGATCGTTTTCGGCCAGGTCATCGCATTCGCCGTCGAGGATCATCTTGAAGCCCTTGATCGTATCTTGAGTGGAAACGTATTGACCGGGAGTGCCGGTGAAGACTTCCGCCACGAAGAACGGCTGGGAGAGGAACTTCTGCACCTTACGTGCGCGGTAAACCGCTTGCTTGTCCTCGGGGGACAGCTCGTCAAGACCGAGAATCGCGATGATGTCCTGCAAGTCTTTGTAGCGCTGAAGCACGTTCTGCACGCCGCGCGCCACTTGGTAGTGTTCTTCGCCAACGATGGCGGGATCGAGCGCGTTCGAGATCGAAGAAAGCGGATCCACCGCAGGGTAGATGCCGAGCTCGGCGATGGAACGCTCAAGAACGATAGTGGAGTCCAAGTGAGCGAAGGTGTTGGCCGGCGCAGGGTCGGTCAAATCATCCGCAGGGACGTAAACGGCTTGGAAGGAAGTGATGGAGCCCTTCTTGGTGGAGGTAATGCGCTCCTGAAGATTACCCATCTCAGCAGAAAGCGTCGGCTGGTAACCCACCGCGGAAGGCGAACGACCGAGCAAGGCAGACACCTCGGCACCGGCTTGGGAGAAACGGAAAATGTTATCCACGAAGAGGAGAACGTCCTGGTTCTTCTCATCACGGAAATACTCGGCCATAGTCAGACCGGAAAGTGCGACACGCATACGGGCACCGGGGGGCTCGTTCATCTGACCGTAAACCAGCGCCACCTTGGAGTTGGCAATGTTTTCCTGGTCGATAACGCCTGCGTCAGACATTTCGTGGTAAAGGTCATTACCTTCACGTGAGCGCTCACCGACACCGGCGAATACGGAATAACCACCGTGCGCCTTCGCGATGTTATTGATCAGCTCCATGATGACAACGGTCTTACCCACACCCGCACCGCCGAAGGCACCCACTTTACCACCCTTGGTGAAGGGGCAAATCAGGTCGATCACCTTAATACCAGTCTCGAGAATCTCAGCCTCAGTGGCCTGATCGATCAGCTCGGGTGGCAGACGGTGAATACCGCGACGCTCGTCTGTAGCGACGGGGCCCTTTTCGTCCACGGTGTCGCCGGTGACGTTGAAGATACGTCCGAGAACGGCTTCGCCGACCGGAACGGAGATCGCGTTGCCCGTGCCGGTAACTTCCATGCCACGGACGAGGCCATCGGTCGAGGACATGGCCACGGCGCGGACGACGCCTTGGCCGAGGTGCTGCTGCACTTCGAGCGTCAGCTTCTTAGCTTCGTCATTTACAGTGAAGTCGATG
>Ga0307934_1001113_pt1 | contig 17441 bp, 12 predicted proteins | sample OrgLakmetageno90_FD_201838 | JGI IMG/M metagenome (GOLD analysis project Ga0307934, IMG submission 201838) | Saline water microbial communities from Organic Lake, Antarctica - #90 | ecosystem: Environmental > Aquatic > Non-marine Saline and Alkaline > Saline | place: Antarctica: Organic Lake... | reverse complement strand
ATAACTTAAAACATAAATGGTCTTCGTTACTGTCAAGTAAGTACGCTTTATTGCTTTGGCATTTGGCTTGAGTTAATTATGGGAAAAAGTGTCGGTCAATAAGCCTGAACTACCTCGAGAATTCCAGTAAAGCTATTCAGGAACGTGACAATACTCGCCTGACCAGTTATGGCAAAAGAGGGTGATGGTTTCATGCTCTTGCAAGTGACTTAACCACCACTTTTTTTAAAAAAATCAGGACTTCTTCAGGTTGGTTGAATTGCGTTGCGTTTTTGATAGCTTCATTTAACCCGGTTATCGTCGATTTATGTATTTCAGCATAACGCGAAAGGTCCGGATACTCTGTTGTGTGCAATATGCCTTCCTCGGTTTTGAGGTGAAAAAGCATATATTTGAGCAGTAACTCTAACGTTGGCTTCAGCTCATGAACACCATAACCCTGAGACAGAAAGTAATAGAATGAATTAATCGTCGCGATGATGGCACGATGTTGTTCATCAATGATCATTTCGCCTTGCTCATCACTTTCTTGCCAATGAATATAAGCGTGGCGATTCGGTGCACGGGACATAATCACTCTCCCTATATGTTATTTCTACCTTTGAAAGAGATTTAAAACCTAACACTGTGTCATGGGTTTTAGTAATGAAATTCGCGAACTGAACTTTTCAAATGACGCTATTGGCTAGCGTGCCTAGACAGCATAGTAATTCAAACTGAAACAACCATGACAATCCTCAATCGACCTGTTCATAGTGTCAATTGTATATAAACCTTAGTTTACATAAATTGTTCTTATCTTTGGGGCATTCGGGGTTTGGATCAGAAGTACTATATGCCAGGTTAACAAACCTGAGGCTTTGCTTTTTTCATTTTGAAATCAATGCGTCGGCTAATGTGAACAGTGACATAATCTAACCATCACTAAATAAAGCCAAACGGGACTGCGGCTATTTCAGGCTAATCAATCTCACCGAACAGTTGTAGGTTTCAATAAACACTTTGGCCTGTGGATGCCACTTCAGATTCAGCCGGACAGGTTTTCCCGATAATTCATAAAGTACGCCTGACTTAGTCACAGCTGTGCCGAACTTGGCTTTGCGATCGAATGAGATATGCGTTATCTCATCCGTGATGACATCAAACTTATAGTTTGGCGCGTAGCCGATGAGATGTTGAGCACCGGTTTCGATGACTTCAAACAGGTTCCATGAGCTTAGCGTCCCACACTCTGATAATGCGCGTGCTTCCATTTAAAATCCCTTTCAATTTGCGCTTCGCAAACGTTAACTGAATCACACTTTTCAGGCAAGTCTCTATTCACTAGTTTGTCGGAAATGCGTGATTGGGGAGGAATAAATTCATACAAATCGGAGCATGGCGACACAATTTTGTTGAGTCTGAATTTCCCCAAAAAGCAAGCATCGCAGTCGAGTTGCGGCAGCTCTCTGGATTGCAATATCCACATATCCTGTTAATTTACTAATAGATGGATGACACATTAGCCGGAGAAATGCATGCAGCAGATAATTGAGTGGGCAGACTCGGCCGGGTTTGCACTGCTTGCAGTACTCGCAGGCTATGCACTTTATAAAACACTGGTTTATTTGGTTGAACGTTTTTCCGAGCCAATGTCTGTCGCTCGAATATTCTTTGACGCGTCGGCCCGCGCAATGGGCACCTCGTTATGCCTGATATTTCTTAATAGTGTGTTACACGCAGTGCCTCAAGATCTTGCTTTTCTGGGCGCTTTTCATCATGTCACCACGCTGCTGCTGATCATTTCCCTAACCTGGGTGGCTGTTGCGCTAACCTCTGCCATCGGCGATGTCATCGTCAAGCTGAATCCTGCGCTCGAAGATGAGTGGAAGCGGGCGCGAAAGATTGAAACGCAGACCCGTTTTCTGGTTCGTGGTTTGAATATTGTCATCGTGCTGGTCGGTATGGGTATCGCTTTGATGACATTTGATTCGGTCAGTAAGGTCGGCACAAGCTTACTTGCATCGGCGGGTATTAGTGGCATTATCCTTGGCTTTGCGGCGCGACCGGTGCTGAGTAACCTATTGGCGGGGATGCAGATAGCGCTGACACAGCCATTAAGGATTGATGACGTGGTGCATGTTCAGGGGGAGTGGTGCTGGGTAGAAGAAGTCACTACTACCTATGTCGTTTTGCGAGTTTGGGATCTGCGCCGACTGATCGTGCCATTACAGTGGTTTATTGAAAATCCATTTCAGAACTGGTCAAGAAACAGTGCAGAGCTTATGGGCAGTGCCATGATTTGGGTTGACTACGGCATCCCTGTTGAACCGCTGCGTGAGGCGTTTGCACGCTTGCTCAGAGCGTCGCCCGACTGGAATGGTCTCACCGAAACGGTTCAGGTTGTTGAGGCAGGTGAAAAAGCGATACAGATCCGCTTTCTGATGAGCGCCAAAAACTCGAACACACTTTGGAATCTGCGATGTTATGTCCGTGAGCAGATGATCGCTTATATCAAACAGTATTATCCAGAATATTTGCCCCGTTATCGTGCACAGTGGGTTGAAAACGATAGCGAATCAGCTCAGGAAACCAGCTAAATATGGCAATGAACACAGCCAAGTTTGCGGTGAATCGCGCCGGACCTTAACAATTTAGCCTGCAAAATCAAAAGGAGCAGCGTCGATGCTGCCCCTTGGGTTGATTATCTTCACGCCTTATCCAGTGCCTGAGTGATATCGGCGAGGATATCGTCGATATGTTCGATACCTACCGAGAGCCTTACCATATCTGCGGGTACACCAGCTTTTTTAAGCTCTTCTTCGTTAAGCTGACGATGTGTAGTTGTTGCCGGATGACAGGCCAGCGACTTGGCATCTCCAATATTGACCAGGCGTTTGATCATAAGCAAAGCATCAATAAATCGTGCACCGGCTTCAGCACCCCCCTTGATGCCAAAACTCAGAATCGATGACGGTTTTCCGTTCATATACTGTTGTGCCAGAGCGTGATATTTATCAGCAGGCAAACCCGCAAAATTAACCCAGTTGATCTTGTCATGGTTTGTCAGAAATTCAGCGACTTTTTGGGCATTTTCGCAGTGCCGTTCCATTCGCAAAGACAACGTCTCGATGCCTTGTAAAATCAGGAATGCATTGAATGGGCTGAGTGCTGCGCCCATATTGCGAAGCGGCACCACACGCGCCCGACCAATAAAGGCTTCTGGTCCCAATGCTTCGGCATATATCACGCCGTGATAACTGGGATCAGGTTCATTGAACTGTGGAAAGCGGGGATTATCTTTCCACGGAAACTCGCCGGAATCGACGATGATGCCGCCCACCGTGGTGCCATGACCGCCCATATATTTGGTTAACGAGTGAATAACGATATCTGCGCCATATTCAATCGGCCGACACAGCGCCGGTGTTGCCACTGTGTTATCAACGACCAGTGGAATGCCATGTCTGTGGGCAATGTCCGCGAGTTTTTTCAGATCAACAATGTTGCCGGCAGGATTACCAATCGATTCACAGAACAGCAGTTTGGTGTTGCCATCAATTAACGCTTCAAGTGCCGCAGGATCTTCGCCGGGTGCCATACGCACCTCAATCCCTTGTTGCGGCAGGGTATGGGCAAAAAAGTTATAGCTGCCACCATATAATTGGCTGACTGAAACAATATTATCGCCAGCACGGGCCACGGTTTGAATAGTCGCCGTTATGGCTGCCATACCAGATGCCATCGCCAGTGCGGCAATGCCACCTTCCAGTTCAGCAACACGCTGTTCCAGTATGGCATTGGTCGGGTTCATGATCCTTGAGTAGATATTGCCTTTGACTTTGAGATCAAACAGATCGGCACCATGCTGGGTGTCATCAAAGTAATAGCTGGTTGTCTGATAGATGGGAACTGCAACTGCATGCGTTTCAGGATCACCGGCAAAGCCGCCGTGAATCGCCGTTGTTTCGAGTTTCATGAATGCTCCTTACGAGTAATGATTGAGGTTTTCATGCCTTTTAAAGTGCGCTAGACCTCGTAAATGCCATCATATACTTGATGCAAGAAAAGAGGGAACCCACCGGGTTAACCAATTTGTCAGCAGTTTTGTTGCCGTTGGAAACCTTGCCATTGCTGGGTGCTGTGATTCTGGCAGCGATCATCACGGTAATCTGGCCGGGCATACAGGCTTACCGGCAAGGATTAAACCGGCAGCTGAGTTAGCTGCCGGTCAGATCGTTAATTCTGTGCGGGTTTAATCTGCCAGATTTCGCCACTGTCATTGGCGAGATACAAAAAGCCGTCCGGGCCTTCGATAACATTACGAATGCGCTGTTTTTTGTTTTCAAAATAGCGGTGTTCATCGACGACTTTCTGGCCATCCATTTCGATATGATTGAGATGTTGTAAAGCCATGGCGCCGGTCAGTAAATCGCCTTGTAAGTCAGGGAAGGCATTACCCTGATATTGCACCAGACCGCTGGGGGCGATTGACGGGACATAGACTTTTTCGGCATTTACCATACCTTTAATGTCTTTTTCACCAACTGATACCGGGCCCCAGTATTCTTTGCCATACGACACTTCTGGCCAGCCATAGTTTTTGCCCGGTTTAACCAGATTGATTTCATCACCACCACGCGGGCCGTGTTCGATTTCCCATAAGGTATCTGTGTCACGGTTATAAAACATGCCTTGCGGGTTACGATGGCCGTAGCTCCAGATTTCTGGATGGACATCATCCTGACCGACAAAAGGATTATCATCCGGCACGCTGCCATCCAGTTTCAGACGCAGAATTGTGCCATTGTGGCGTGACAGATCCTGAGCCTGAGACCGCTCGCCGCGATCACCGATACCAAAAAACACATGGCCTTTATGATCAAAAACGATACGGCTGCCGTAATGTTGTCCTTTATCGGTGCGTGAATCAGTGACTAGTAAATCCTGCCAGTCAGTCAGTGCATCACCGTCAAGTTTAGCGCGCGCCAAAGTGGTGGCGCCCTGACCATCAATGTCTTTGCTGTAGGTGAAATAAATCCAGCCGTTTTTGGCGAAATCAGGCGCAGTGGCAACATCCAGAAAACCCGCCTGACCGCTGATGATAATATCGTCAGGTGTGCCGCTGATGCGGGTTTTGTTACCGGTGGTAATATCCACCCGGTTCAAACTGCCGCCTTTATTGGTGACCAATAGTTGGTTCTGATCAATAAATGTCATACCCCATGGCGTGCCCAGATTCCCGGCAACGGTGCTAACTTTTAGCTGATCAATTTCTAACGGCGCTGCCTGCAGTGAACCAATAAGCATGCTGAGGCCAACAGCCAGCAAATTCAGGCGTATTTTCATCATTAACTCCTGTTATGAACTACAAGATAACATTGAACAGCCGGGCTTTTGCCGCGCCCAGTCAGGCCGTTTACCGGCGTAATCGTTAAACTCGGGTTGTTCGTCATAGGGGCTGCGCATGACTTCTAACAGCGTCCAGATTTCGCTGAAATCGCCATCTTCAGCTTTATCAATGGCTTGCTGGGCGAGGTAGTTTCGCAGTACATATTTGGGATTAACCCGGTTCATGGCAGCTTTGCGATCAGCATCGCTGGTGCCATCTAGTTGGACGCGTTGCTGATAACGGCGAAGCCAGGCGGTGATATCCGCTTTGTCTTCTTTAGTTAAGCTTTCCGGGGCATACCAGGCATCTTGCAGCATCGCTAAAAGGTTTTCGTCAGATTGCTGATCGTTTTCGCAGGGGATCTCTGCCAGCTTGCGGTAGAAAATGGTCATGTCGGTTTCAGTCAGCAGCAAAATTCTTTGCAGTTCCTGATTGAGTTCCTGATCGCTGGCTTCGATAAACTGCTTGAGTCCCAGCTTATCGGCACGCATTTGCTGCCAATGTTCATTATAAAAATCGACATAGTCATTGAGGATTTCGCGAAGGGGTTCAGCATCTTCAATCAATGGATAAATCGCATTGCCGAGTTGCAGCAGATTCCATTGGATAATCTGTGCCTGATGGCCAAACCGGTAGCGTTTGCCACTGGCATCAGTGGTATTGGGCGTCCAATCCGGGTCGTAATTATCAATCCAGCCGTAAGGGCCATAATCAATGGTCAGGCCAAGAATTGAAGTGTTGTCAGTATTAAGTACGCCATGGACAAAACCAACCCGCATCCAATCAATCACCAGTTTGGCGTTACGCTGACAAACTTCGCGGAACCAATCGAGATAAGTATCTTTGCCGGGCTCGCCTAAATGTGGGAAATGATGATGAATAGTGAAATCCAACAGTTGGCGAAGATTATCAATTTCAGCCCGTGAGGCAAATAATTCGTAATTGCCGATCCGTAAAAAGGACGGTGCTACCCGGCAAACAATGGCACCGGGTTCGGCTTTGGGTCGGCCATCGTAAAACATATCACGCATCACCTGTTCGCCGGTGCCAACCAGACTTAACGCCCGGGTGGTGGGTACGCCCAAGTGAAACATGGCTTCGCTACATAAAAACTCTCGCACGGATGAACGTAATACCGCTAAACCGTCGGCACTGCGCGAGTAGGGCGTTTCACCAGCACCTTTGAGTTGCAGCATTTGCAGTTCGCCATGACGATCTTCCACTTCGCCGAGATTAATCGCCCGGCCGTCACCCAGCTGCCCCGCCCAGTTACCAAACTGATGACCGCCGTAACACATGGCATGCGGTTGCATACCGGGCAACTGTTCATTACCCGAAAATACGTTGGTGAATTGTTTGGCATCGCAGTCATGCGGGCTGAGGCCGATATCAGCGGCCATTTCTGCTGAGTAGGCGATCAGATAGGGTGCTGCGACGGGTGTGGGTTCCACAAAGGTATAACACGCGCCCTGAACTTGCCGGCGGACATTTTCGGTATCCGGATCAGCTGGCAGCTCACGGACGAAGCGGTTATTGAAATGCAGAATCAGCAGCGCTTCGCCGCGGGTGTCATTGGGATTGATATCAGTTGGTATATTCATAGTAGCCATTACAACAAAATGCTGCCGGTATTAACACCGGCAGACTGTATTGTTATTGACTGACTAGCTACTACAATGTTTCTAAACGTCTGATATTAGCCTAATGCCTGACGTTGCTGCGCCAGTTGGGACAAGGCTTGCTCGAGTTCAGCAAGTTTTTCACGTTCTTTGGCAACCACATCGGCTGGCGCTTTAGCAACGTAGTTTTCATTGCTCAGTTTGCCACTCGATTGCTTGATGATTTTATCGAGCTTAACGATTTCCTTATCAAGCCGGGCAATTTCGGCATCTTTATCGATCAGGCCTTCCAGCGGGATCAAAATCTCCATTTTACCGACCAGTGCGGTAGCCGCCGCCGGGGCTTCACCAGTCAATAAATCAACTGATTCGAGATTGGCCAATTTGCTGATAAAGTCGCGGTTTTGTTGCAGACGCTGCTCGTCCAGTTCGGCCGCCTCTTTTAATAGAACCGGCACAGATTTTTTCGGCGCGATATTCATTTGCGAGCGAATCGAGCGAATGCCAGTGATAAACTGCATCACCCATTCCATATCGGCCACGGCTTTGGTATCAATTTTGGTTTCATCAGTCAGCGGATAGGGCTGATTGATAATGGTATCGCCGGATTTACCTGCCAGCGGCGCGATGGTTTGCCAGATTTCTTCGGTAATAAATGGCATGATCGGATGTGCCAGGCGCAGCGTGGCCTCCAGCACCCGAACCAATGTGCGGCGAGTGCCACGTTTGGCAGTTTCAGAAGCGCTGTCACTATTTAATACGGGTTTCGATAGCTCCAAATACCAGTCACAGTAGTTATCCCAGACAAACTCATAAATCGCCTGTGCTGCCAGGTCAAAACGATAACTATCGATAGCTTTAATAACGGTTTGCTCGGTTTGTTGCAGCAGCGAAATAATCCAGCGATCGGCAAGGCTTAACTCGACATCGTTGTTATCAATACCGGTATCTTGATCTTCAGTATTCATCAGCACATAGCGGGCAGCATTCCACAATTTGTTACAGAAATTGCGATAGCCGGCAATGCGGTTCATATCAAAGTTAATATCGCGGCCGGTCGTTGCCAATGAAGCAAAGGTAAAGCGCAGTGCATCGGTGCCGTGCGGCGCAATACCATCCGGAAATTCTTTGCGGGTGGCTTTTTCGATTTTGGCGGCTAGTTGTGGTTGCATCATGCCGCTGATACGTTTGCTAACCAGCGTTTCCAGATCGATACCGTCGATAATATCAATGGGATCCAGCACGTTGCCTTTGGATTTGGACATTTTCTGACCGTGGGCGTCACGCACCAGACCGTGAATATAAACTTCTTTAAATGGCACTTCATCCATAAAGTGAATGCCCATCATCATCATCCGGGCGACCCAGAAGAAGATAATGTCAAAACCGGTGACCAGCACACTGCCCGGATACCAGGTTTTCAAAGCATCTGTATTGTGTGGCCAGCCTAATGTTGAAAACGGCCATAAAGCCGATGAGAACCAGGTATCGAGAACATCTTCATCCTGATTCAGAGTCAGATCGGCAGGCAGTTGGTATTTTTCGCGAACCGTCGATTCATCATCACCGACATAAATATTGCCATCAGCGTCATACCACGCCGGGATCCGATGACCCCACCAGATTTGCCGGGAAATACACCAGTCCTGAATGCCATCCATCCAGTTATAGAAGGTTTTATCCCAGTTACCGGGGACAAACTTAACCTTGCCGGATTTAACGGCCTCAACAGCTGGCGCTGCCAGTACATCAGCTTTGACATACCACTGGTCGGTCAAAAACGGTTCAATAACGGATCCACTGCGATCGCCGCGTGGCACCATTAATTTGTGGTCTTTAATGCTGTCCAGTAAACCCAGCGCATCTAAATCAGCAACGATTTGTTTACGGGCTGCAAAGCGATCCAGACCCTGATATTGTTCCGGGGCATTGTCATTGATGGCAGCATCAATGGTCAGGATATTGATGATTTCCAGATCATGACGTTTGCCAACTTCAGCATCATTAAAATCATGTGCCGGGGTGATTTTGACGCAGCCGCTACCAAATTCCGGATCAACATAATCATCAGCGACAATCGGGATTTCACGGCCAACCAGCGGCAGGGTGATGGTCTTGCCGATTAAGTGTTTATAGCGTTCGTCCTCTGGGTGCACGGCAACGGCGCTATCGCCGAGCATGGTTTCCGGGCGGGTGGTGGCGACTACCAAGTGTCCGCTGCCATCCGTTAATGGATAACGGAAATGCCATAAATGGCCGTTTTCTTCTTCGGATAAAACTTCTAAGTCGGAAACCGCTGTATGTAAGACTGGATCCCAGTTCACCAGGCGTTTGCCGCGGTAAATCAAACCTTCGTCATAGAGCTTTACGAAGACTTGTTTGACGGCTTCGGATAAATCATCGTCCATGGTGAAGCGGTTGCGTGACCAGTCCAGGGACGAACCCAGACGGCGCAGCTGACGGGTGATGTTACCGCCGGATTCTTCTTTCCATTCCCAGACGCGTTCAATAAATTTATCGCGGCCCAGATCGTGGCGGGTTTGACCGTCGGCATTTAATTGCCGTTCAACCACCATTTGCGTCGCAATGCCGGCATGATCAGTGCCTGGTTGCCATAAGGTGTTATCACCTTTCATGCGATGGTAACGGGTCAATAAATCCATGATGGTGTTATTAAAACCATGCCCCATATGCAGACTGCCGGTGACATTCGGTGGTGGCAGCATAATGGCGTAAGGTGCGCCTTCACCGCTGGCTTTGAATTCACCGCGTTGTTCCCAGAACTGATACCAGCGTTGTTCGATGGCGTCGGGCGTGTAGGTTTTATCCATGGATTATTTGTCGCGTTATTGGCATAAGAAAAGCGGGCATTATACCCGCTTCAGTTGTGACCGGTCATAACTGCGTTTGCTCAGAGATGATGGGTTTCCAGCGGATAACCCCGATCCTGATAAAACTTGTAGCGTTGCCGGCCCTGTTGTTTGATCTGTTCATCGTCATCGATGATTTCAACCAGCCGTTCAAACTGGCTGAAAAACATTGGTTGTTCCGGATGTAAATTAATTAAAACATCCATCAAGCGGGGCGGAGGGGTGTTGTCATGACTGATTAAAACCGGTGCCATGACTACCGAAGCCTCTGCCATGATTGCATGTGGGACAAAGCTTTCAGTTCGAAAAGCCCAAAGTGCTGTATCCATATCAGCACACTGCTGGGCACTTTCGGTGTAAATAAAAACCTGATGACCCTCACGCCAGGCTTTTTCCGCCAGCCGGCAGGCAAATTGCTGCCGGCTTTGCGTATCCTGACTTTTGAGGACGTAAAAACTGACCCGGGTCATCTGGCGTTATTTGCCAACTTTGTTCAACAAATATTGCATCAACAATGTCACTGGCCGGCCAGTGGCACCTTTTTCTTTGCCGCCATTCCAGGCAGTACCAGCGATATCGAGATGCGCCCATTTGAATTTTTTGGTGAAGCGCGACAAGAAACAGGCAGCGGTAACACTGCCGGCTTCTTTACCACCCACATTGGCGATATCAGCAAAATTGCTGTCCAGTTGTTTTTGATAATCATCCCACAGCGGTAACTGCCAAGCGCGATCATAGCTGTCGTTACCGGCTTTCAGCAGTGCATCGGCCAGATCCTGATTATTAGCCATCAAACCGGTGGCATTACTGCCCAAAGCAACAATCACGGCACCAGTCAGCGTGGCAATATCAATGACGGTATCGGGATCAAAACGCTCGCTGTAAGTCAGCGCATCGCAGAGGATTAAGCGGCCTTCAGCATCGGTATTGAGTATTTCAATGGTTTGGCCAGACATGCTGGTGACGACATCACCGGGTTTGTTGGCGTCACCATCAGGCATGTTTTCTGAGCTGGGCACAACACCAATCACATTAATCGGCAGATTCAGTTCAGCCAACGCCTGAAGTGTGCCGATGACGCTGGCAGAACCGCACATATCGTATTTCATCTCGTCCATGCCCTGAGCAGGTTTTAATGAAATACCACCGGCATCAAAAGTCAGACCTTTACCGACCAGCACGACCGGTTTGCTGTCACCGCCACCACCATAGTTCATGGTGATGAGTTTGGCTGGCTGACGACTACCGCGTGATACCGATAAGAAAGAACCCATGCCGAGTTCTGCCATATCTTCTTCTTCAAGCACATCTACTTTAACTGACGGATATTCCTGACCGAGTTTAATGGCTTGTTCAGCAAGATAGGTAGGCGTACAGATATTGCCGGGCAGATTACCTAATTCGCGCGCCGTATTCATGCCATGACCAATCGCAGCACCGGTTTTCGCAGCTTGCTCGAAATCTGCCTGATTGGCAGCAGTGGCCAGAAAGCCCAGGTTTTCAAGTGGCTTGTCGACGGGTTTGAATTGGCTCTTGGTCTGGCTATATCGGTAGAGGGCTGTTTCGGTATTAATAACGGTTTGCCGCACTTTCCAGGCATCGTCACGTTTAGCGACTGGGATTTCAGAAAGACAGCTTATGGCATTTTGTGCAGCAGACTCATTTAGCCATTTTGCCATGGCAGTGCTGGCGCTGTTGAAATCATTTTCGGTGGTGTCGCCTTGTTTGCCGGCACCAACCAGCAATACACGCGGGCTGTTAATGCCCGGTAAATCTTGCAGTAATAAAAGTTGGCCAGCTTTACCGCTGATGTCGCCGCGTGCCAAGCAGTTATTGAGTTTATCCTGGCTGGCGCTGTTTAAAGCTTCTGCCGATGGACTTAGTTTGCCATCCTCAAAAATGGCAACGGCGACACAGTCGCTAGCCTGGGCTGATAAAACATCGCTGCTTACAAAATACTGCATGAATTTCTCCTGTCGGTGTAGATGGTTTAGACTGCGCTTTTATGGCCGCCATTTGTGACCCTATTCTAAACAAGACCAGCCAATAATGCCCGCGCTTCGTCAGTTAATTGCTGCTCAGTTCAGCTTGATAGACCGCTATATTTTGCGGGAGTTTTTTATTAACCTTATTGCCGTGGTTGGCGTGTTGTGGCTGATTTATGTCGCTACGCGCTTTGCACGGTATCTGGCCGATGCCGCAGTTGGCAACCTGCCGGCCGATGTAATCTTAAGTTTATTGTGGCTCAACTCGCTGGGCGCTTTGTCGGTGTTGTTGCCGATTGCGACATTTTTAGCTGTATTACTCGGCCTCGGCCGGATGAGTGCTGACAATGAGCTTACCGTTATTGCGGCCTGCGGTATCGCCGGTAACCGCATTCGCCGTAATGTACTGATATTCACCGGCTTCATGGCGATTGTCGTTGCTATTCTGGCCCTGGTGATTGTGCCAGATGTGTTATCCGGACGTTATCAGCTGGAACAAAAAGCCAAAGTGACCGCCAATACTACGGGCCTGGTCGCAGGTACCTTTAAAGAAAGTCAAAGTGGCGACTGGACCTTTTATTCGCAAGGTTACGATGAAGAAACCGGTCAGTTACAAAATGTCTTTATCGAAATTCAACGCCAGCCAAAACCCTATATATTTCGTGCCGAATCCGGTCATTTTGAGGTGGATCCGCGCTCTGGTGATAAATATCTGGTCCTCGAGGATGGGTATCGCTATGAAGGCGATGCCGGCGATCTGGATTTTGTCATTGCCGAATACGCCAGCCACAGTCTGCTGGTGGAAAAGGGTGGTCAGCAGCAATATCGTGAAAAAGCCAAAGCTACAGCAACGTCGGTGCTCTGGCTGCGCGGTAGTAATGAAGATTTAGCTGAAATTCAGTGGCGGATCAGCAGTTCGGTGATGACGGTTATTCTTGGCTTACTGGCCATGACGCTGGCGCATGCCGGTCCGCGGCAAGGACGCTATGCCGGTCTTTTGCCAGCCGTACTGGTATACATTGTCTATAGCAATCTGCTGGGGGTAACGCGTGCCTGGGTTGAAAAAGGCGAAATAGCACCGTTACTGGGTATGGTCTGGGTACATTTACTGATGTTAGGGGTGTGGTGGTTGCTCAGTAATCGTCAGTCATTGAGTCGTAAATGGCAGCAGATCCGACAAAAAGGACAGCCCGCAGCATGATCCTGCAACGCTATATTGCCAAAACGATTATCAGCAGCACCTTACTGGTGTTATTAGTGTTGCTGGCGCTGTATACCTTTATGGATTTTATTGCCGAGCTCGATGATTTGGGCGAGGGCAATTATGGCTTATCGCAGATTTTGCTGTATTTGCTGCTGTCGATGCCCAAGCGGATGTATGAATTACTGCCTATAGCCGCCTTATTAGGCAGCGTTTTGGGATTAGGTACCTTAGCGCAACAGAGTGAATTAGTTGCTATGCGCGCCGCTGGTATATCGGTCGCATTTATCAACAAAGCGGTGATGCTGGTTGCGCTGGTCTTATTGATGGTGGCGGTATTGCTTGGTGAAGTGCTGAGGCCCGTTGCAGAACAAAAAGCGCTGGCACTGCAAAATACCGCTAAAACCGGTACCGAGGGCAGTCAGTCTGAATTTGGTTTCTGGACGCGTGACGGCCAGCATTTTAATCATATCGAACGCATTCACAGTGATGGCAGGTTTGAAGGCATCAAAATCTATGAATTTGATGATCAGCACCAATTACGGATGGTGACCCACGCAGTCAGTGCACGTTACCAGGACGATGAATGGGAATTAAGCGATGTTGTGCAAAGTGAAATTGATGAGAATGGTATTGAAGTGCGCGTAGTCGAGCGCGCCAAATGGCGTTCGAAACTTAATCCAGGCATGCTTAACATCGTTGTCGTGCCGCCAGCTTTTTTGCCGGTGTGGAGTCTGCTTGATTACGTCAGCTACTTGAAAGAAAACCATCAGGCGGTCAGTCAATATGAGCTGGCCTTCTGGAGCAAAATCATGATGCCGCTGAGTTCGGCGGTCATGGTTTTTTTAGCGGTGCCATTTATTTTTGGCCCGCTACGCAGTTCGCCAGTCGGAGCACGTATTTTGGCGGGAACGCTGGTGGGAATTGGTTTCCATTTGTTTAACCAGACCTTTCAGCATATCGGTCTGGTGTTTGGGGTCTTGCCCTGGCTGGCAGCGTCACTCCCGACCATCTTATTTGCCGCGTTGGGTATCTGGATGCTGCGGCGGGTACGCTAATTAAGCGTGATGTCCCGGATTTCACCATTCAACTGATATTCTTCGAGTTGTTTCGCTAAAAAAGCATTATTTTCGCTGGTCAACGTTTTCGCTTGTTGATAAGCCGCCTGATCACTGTCTCTGAAAGACACCATCAGCTGCGTTGAAATCGTATCTAAATCATTAAATACCTCAACCATACTGGCAACCGTCTGCTGCGTTTCGGTAGCAGCATTGTCCTGCAAATTCTGGTAATAGCTGAAGCGTTCGTTGAATGCGGGTGAAAAACCACGCAAATGCCAAACATTAAAGCCCCGCGGATCGCGTTTTTGCTGATATAGCTGGTAGTAATTAACTAATGATTCCAGCTGTTGGTAATAATCATTGCTCAGTTGATTAACAAATGCTGGCAAATTATCAGCCGTCACTTGATTGAGCTCGTTGTCTGATTCTTCAGCCTGCAAGGTTTGACTCATTAAAACCATGCTGGTTATCGCCAGCAACTGCCAAAAACGTAAAAACACTTTAAATGAACGCATAGAATTATCCTGAAAAAACTACTCAGGATTATTGGTCAGAAGTAACAGGATGTAAACCGTAGAAACAAAAAAGGCGCTGCAATGCAGCGCCTGAATGTGCCGTAATCCGGCTGATATGGCGTCCCCAAGGGGATTCGAACCCCTGTTACCGCCGTGAAAGGGCGGTGTCCTAGGCCTCTAGACGATGGGGACCTAAAACGATTCTTTCGGTTTTGGTGGAGCTAGGCGGGATCGAACCGCCGACCTCCTGCATGCCATGCAGGCGCTCTCCCAGCTGAGCTATAGCCCCCGAAAGGAAGCGCACACTATAGGGATTTGGTTTTTAGCTGTCAACACAATATTTGAAAATAACTTCATGGCGGGCGGCATTGGCTGGCGGCTTAGCGGTAATTTATAATTTGCTTCGATTGTTAAGTTATTGATGTCTTGGATGAATTCATTAGCTAGTAGATAATGTTAGTGCGGATATTTGATGAATGACCCTGAGTGTGCGATAAATTGACGCTTAATTATTGGACAAAGGCGGCGCTGTTCGTGGCCGTGTCAGCTGCTTGGGGATGCATATGCGCAAACTGATGATATTAACTGCTGGCATATTCGCCTGTTACAGCCCCAACAGCTTTGCCTTTGACAGTAACATTCTTCCCGCCCGCTGCGACCGGCCTGATGCCGATATGTTTTTGCCAGAGGGTTTAAATCCCGAATTAAGTGAAGTCAATGTCGATGCCGACAATGCGCAGATTGTTGAAAATGGCACCTCGGTATTTACCGGTAATGTAGAGGTGTTACGCGGTAACCAGCAACTGAATGCCAATCGCGCTACTTATAATCGTTTACAGGAACAAGTTACCGCACAAGGCGACGTCACGTTACGTGACAGTGCCATTCTGATTGAAGCGGAACAGGCTGAGTGGTCGCTGCTGGACGATCAGGGCGCAATGATTGATGCGACATATTTAATCCGTGAAAAAAATGCCCGTGGTAATGCGTCGTCTGTGTTTCGGCAAGGCACCAGCAAAACTGATTTGGATGATGCCACTTACACAACTTGCGCCGAGGATGATGAGTTTTGGATCCTGGAAGCCGATGAAGTCAACCTGAACCATGATACGGCAGTTGGTACCGCAGAAGATGTGGTGTTAAGGGTTAAAGGTGTACCGATTTTTTATACACCTTATATTAGTTTCCCATTAAATGATGAACGTAAATCCGGCTTCTTGATTCCTTCCATCGGCAACAGCGATGAAACGGGCTTTGATTTAAGCACACCTTATTATTGGAATATTGCACCGGATCAGGATGCTACGATTACGCCACGGTATATGTCAGATCGCGGTTTACAATTAAATGGTGAGTACCGTTATCTGACTGATAATTCCAATGGTATGCTAAGTGCCGGCTTTTTGGGGAGTGATAACTTGCGTCGCGATGGCGATGATATCAATCCCTATTATCAAGAAGATCGTAAGCTTTTCAGCTGGCAGCATCAGGGTCGGTTCAGCTCTCGCTGGTCCAATTATGTAGATTACAACTATGTTTCGGATCGTAATTATCTGGAAGATTTCAGTGGCAATCTGAGTATCAGCAGTACCTCCTATCTCAATCGTTTGGCGATGGTAAATTATAGCGGCGATATCTGGCGTTTTAATGCCAGAGCGCAGGGCTACCAAAGCTTATTGTTTAATGTCGTCGAACCTTATCAGCAATTACCTAAACTGACTTTACGCGGCTTTTTACCGGATCAGGCGCTGGGCCTGACCTATGAACTGGAAAGTGAATTTACTGCTTTTGACAGTAATGAACGGATCACTGGCCAGCGTCTTGATATGGAGCCCTCTATCAGTTTGCCTTGGGGCAATGCCGGCGCGTTTGTCACGCCGCGTGTGGCATTAAAGCAAAGTTATTATTCGCTGGATAACCTGGGTCGTGAGCCACAATTCCAGGAAAGTTCAATCAACCGTACTTTGCCGATCCTGAGTATGGACAGTGGTTTAGTGTTTGAACGACCGCTGCAATTTTCTGGCAATAACTTTATCCAGACGCTGGAACCGCGCGCCTTCTATTTATATATACCTGAGCGGGACCAAAGTGATATTCCCCTGTTTGATACCAATCTGCGTACTTTCACCATGGGCAGTTTATTCAGCCATGATCGTTTTACCGGACCTGACAGAGTGGGTGATGCTAATCAATTATCACTGGCATTAACCAGTCGGATCATTGATGAACAAACCGGACGTGAGCGTCTTGCGGTCACGCTGGGACAAATTCAGTATTTCGCTAATCGCAATGTGACCTTGCGTCAGAATCAAGCAGATGAAGAGCGCAGTGATTCCGATTATATTGCTGAAGTGATTGCCAGTATTACCGAAAAATGGACGGCTGCCGCGCAGATCCAATGGGATCCGGATAGTAACCGGACTTCCGTCGGCACTACTCAACTGCGTTACCGGGGTGATAATGGGGGCGTATTTAATATTTCGCACCGCTATCGCCGCGAAGGTGAGTTGGACACCCAGTTCAGTAATATCATTGGACTGGAACAAGTTGATATTTCTGCCAGCCTGCCGCTTAACGATACCTGGAGCCTGATTGGTCGTTATTACCGCTCCCTGGATGACCAGCGGACACTGGAAACATTAGCTGGCTTTGAATATAACAGCTGCTGCTGGGCAACACGCTTTGTATTCCGTGACTATATAAACGACATAAGCAGTGATGAGCGCAACACAGCATTTTTCATCGAAGTTCAGTTAAAAGGACTGGGTAGCTTCGGTAATAAAACCGATAATTTGTTGCGGGAAAGCATAATCGGCTAC
>Ga0307934_1001111_pt1 | contig 17481 bp, 33 predicted proteins | sample OrgLakmetageno90_FD_201838 | JGI IMG/M metagenome (GOLD analysis project Ga0307934, IMG submission 201838) | Saline water microbial communities from Organic Lake, Antarctica - #90 | ecosystem: Environmental > Aquatic > Non-marine Saline and Alkaline > Saline | place: Antarctica: Organic Lake... | reverse complement strand
AATCTGATACCCTAAACGCCAATGTTGTGGCAGACTTTTTTCGGGGCTGGGGCATTACCGGGCCTTCCTTCAACCCAACAAAGCAAGACTTTAACGGGCTAGCCTTTACTCTTGGCCAGCTTATTGCTTACCTGCATCAGCAGGGCATACCGGAGTGGAACACCTCTCAGGAATATTACAGAGGTTCGGTTGTCACTACATTGGCAGGAATTTACCGGCTAAAAAATGGCGGCGATGCAACTGTAGACCCAGACAACGACAACGGCACAAACTGGGAGCTTGCACCTACTCGGGCGGAAGTGGACGCTAAAGCAAACCAAGCCACAACTTACACCGAGACGGAAGTTGACAACCTGTTGGACGACAAAGCTGACCAAGCCAATACCTACACTGAAACAGAAGTTGACGAGCTGACAGGAAGTCTTGCCTACCCCAATACAACACTGGCATCTAGTTCAGACATTTCAGAAAACCTTATAGAACCCATTACCGCATATCCACACATTCAGGGATTTCGTACAGGCACTGGAACAGCGCTTACTTTTGCCCAGGTCGTAGAAGAGGCGGCAGAGCGCGGGGCAAGGCTGCTTACTATCCAAGAACTGGAGGCTGGTGTTGCTGATGGTACAGGGTTCGCTTATAACGAAGAAATAACATGGACAAGCTCGCCTGCTGGAGTTGGGCTGGTATATGGAAATCTTGGAAGTGGCGCCGGCACCAGAGTTGTCTTAAACACGAATACAGACACCGCTGCTGGTGGTTACGCTGTTTCTGTTATTGGTCAAAGGCAGTGGACGGACACTCAGTATGCCGATAAGGCCACAACCTACACCGAGACGGAAGTTGACGGGCTGCTTGACGACAAGGCCGCTATCTCCGGGCAGGCGTTTTCCGGCAACATATCAGCCCCCAACCTAATCGGAACGAATACGGGGGATCAAGATTTAAGTGGCAAAGCAGACAAAGCCACAACCTACACCGAGACGGAAGTTGACGGGCTGATTGCCACACGCACAGAAAGCCCTGACGAAACAGCTATCACGGGAACGGCCACCTTCACCAACTTAACCAACAACATAGCACTAACCGGACTAGGCTCTATCGGCCTTGAGATTGGCGACGTTGTGCAGGTAACGGGGACGGCGAACAATGACAAGCTGTTTACGGTTGAGGTAATAACCGATGATGATAATGTCGTTGTTAATCAGGCTCACGCGGGCGGGACGACTAGTAAATCTTTGGTTAATGAAACAGTAAGCGCAACCGTTACGCTGGTGGCCAAGTGGTATAACGCTGCGGACTCATTAGGGAGGGGGTGGGTTGATGTGACGATTGATAGGTCGCAAAATGTTGCGTACAGCACTTTAATAAATCGGGGATTTATCGTTATTGTAAGCACAGAGGAAAGAAGGGGAACCGCCAATTTTAAGGTTAATGGCGAAAATGTAGCTTACGACAACCCCGAATCTAATGTCGCGTCGTCGGCCACTATTGACGTGACCGCCGCCTCCACGTATGAGTACACCGGAACAATAACACTATGGAGCGAACTTAGATGAATAAATACTATGAAAACGCAGAAGGTCAACTATTTGTTGGTCCAATCCTAGCAAATCACACGGGCCTGACTGAGATTACAAAAGCACAATTTAATCAGATCATTGCAGATCGCAACAAACCAACAACCGACCAGCTTTTGCAGCAACTAACGCAAGCGCGTAAAGAGCAGGAGACCCAAGGCGTCACAATTAACGACATCCGATACGCAGGCGACCCCGGCAACCGCCAGGCTTTGCAAGAGGCCATCTCGTTTATGGACTACGCCGGTCTAGCTAAGTTTGCACGCTGGAAAGACTCAGACAACGTATTCCATGCCAACCACCCGCTGGCTGACGTGCGCGATGCTTACCGAGCGATAGGCGTGCACCGAGCACAGTTAATTGCAGCCGAGGGCGAGTACGCTACACAGATTGCAGCGGGAACCTTAACCGACTTATCAGAGGTTGTATGGCCATGAACAAAACCAGAATAGCAGTAGCGCTTTTTGTCGTAATACTCATCGCAGCCGGATACGCCGCAACAGCCCGCGCCGATACTGTGCAAATCGGTCTTGGCAAGTCAATCCTAAATTCTTCGGCCACTGTTGGCGAAATCGGATACGAGCGCAACGGCTGGGAAGTGCAGGCCACGTTGATGGGTGCAGGTGACACAAAGAACGGGCAACAAGATCAGTTGTCCATATATTCCGTGTCGTACATTACTGAGCCCGGCTGGGGCTACAAGGGCGTGGAGCCATACGTTCGGCTGGGCATTAGCCATAACACCGGCAGCACTTTGATTGGTTCCAGCAACTTTCGGCTAGGCTTGGGCGTTGAGTTTAGCAAAGTCTTCCGCCTTGAATATGTGCACCACAGCTCAGCAGGCATACATGATCCGAATACGGGGCTTGATTACGTAGCGTTGAGTTACGTTATGCCAGCGCCTTGGTAAATTAGGAGCGTTCGCTATGAAAATCAGCAAAGTAATCATCCACGCAGCAGACACCCCGGCAAGCATGGACGTGGGTGCAGCAGAGATACGCCGCTGGCACGTTGATGGCAATGGCTGGTCGGATATAGGCTATCACTACGTTGTAAGGCGCAGCGGGCTTGTAGAGACTGGCCGTGACCTTGACGGTGATGGTGACATCGAGGAAGAAACCGGCGCGCACGTTTACGGCCACAACCGGGGCACGCTGGGAATTTGCATGGTAGGCGGCAAGCCTGGCTGTAATTTCACCGCAGCACAGTGGCGCGGCCTTTCGTTACTTGTCACTGACATCTGCAAGCGGCACGGCTTAACGGCTGCTGACGTGTACGGACACCGCGACTTTGACAGCGGCAAGACCTGCCCTACGTTTGACGCCCACGCATGGGCGACCACACTGGATCTATGACATGAGTGCATGGGACAAAATCAAAGACGTTGTTGGCTCTGTCGCACCGATGGCAGGATCAATGCTTGCCGGGCCTGCTGGTGGCGCAGTTGGGTCAATGCTTGCCAGTGCGCTCGGCGTAAACAACACTCCCGACGCCGTAGCTGCTGCAATACAATCTGACCCAATGGCCGCTGTCAAAGTACGACAGATAGAGGCTGACCTTGAACAGACTAGGTTAGAGGTACGCGGCCAGGTCGTGCAGGCCGAAGCGTCAGGCGATTCATGGCTACAACGCAACTGGCGGCCTTTAACTATGGTTTGGTTTAGCATTCTTGTAGGCGCGTATTGGTTTGGCTTTACGCCTGAGAATCTGTCAGAAGAAGCTGTGCTGTCGCTTTTCGGTCTAATCAAACTGGGCCTTGGCGGCTATGTTATCGGCAGAAGTGCGGAGAAAATCACAAAGGAAATCAGCGGCTCTGGAATACTGGGAAAGATTTTTAGCAAGTGAACTGATATAATTCTTGCAATTCACACAAACCATTATGAGCCAGACGCATGACTCTAAAGACTGTAGTAGAAAGCGCCCCCGTCGCTGCAATAAAGCCAGAGTCGATTGCAGCCAGCTCAACGTATCTGACAAACGGAATAGTGTTTACCTGGGGCGCAATGACAGTCAACGAACTCATGATGATGATCGCCACCGGATTCGGCGTGGCGACTTTTTTTGTTAACCTGCACTTCCAAAAGCGGCGTGAGAAAAGAGAGCAAGAGCTTCACGAACTACGCAAACAATCCCCCACCCCCTGCTCTAATCCGCCGACTCAGTAGTACGCCACGAACGGCCCTGGCGATGGCGTGAGCGGCTTTGTGTAGATCCTGTGATACCCGTCCGAGTAAGGCAGATCAACGCTCACAGGTGCATCCACACGATGCTGTGCCCACAGCTTCTCGACGTTACGTGGTGACCGTTTCATATCTTCGCCAATTTGCTTTGATTTGTCCTGCAATATGAGCGCGTCTAATTTCACGCCGTATTGATGCTCTGCCCGGACCTTTTCCACGATCTCTGCGTCTATGCTGTTGGTTTTGAAGCCTTTGGCTAAGTAGTTGACAGTGCTGGCCGCTACGTCGTAACGAGCACCAATCATCACCATCGTGTAATTCTTGCGCTCAATCTTTAGCGCATCCCGTTGCTTGTACCGGCGTAGGATTTCTTCGATTTCGCGTTTAGTGGCTGGCTTGTTTCTCATGATTCTTCCTCTATGCTGTCTGCTTTACTGTGTAGGTTAGCAATTCCAGTGGCAGGGTCAATGGGCAGAGATATGTAATGCCGCCCATTGTCACACCCGTAGAAAGACCCCTCATCGGGCATAAGATGGTTCCCGTTTCCAGTTTTATCTACGCATAGCCGCACTGGGTCGCCAAGGTTTAGCACGGAAACAGTGCCGTCCCTGTCCTGAAATAAAGTAGATATGTCTTCGGGGTCCCACCAGCACTCGGCCTCTTCTGCAAGTTCTATGTACACCCTTCCGTTGTCGGTAATCATTTGCCCTGCCCCTGCTTAATGGCCAAACTGCAAAGTTTAATGGCGATGCGGCATGTGGTCTGGTCTGACTCTCACGTAATGAGTCGCCGAGACAATGCGCCTCGGGTACCAGTCCTCGGCTAGCTTGATCATCACGAGCCCGCCTCGCTTTGCAGGTACGCCGTAGGTTTTTCGCAAATAGTCGAAGCTCATTGGCCTTGCTCCTGTTCGTCAAGTAACACTCTCGCTTCTTTCACTACAATCAGATCACGCTCAATGCGTCGGTCAAGATCGCCAGACCTACGGGCTTCAATCTCGCTTTCAAGATCATCGGCAAGCTCTTTCATAACTGTGCGCCATTTTTCCGTCACCTCGGCGCTGGTAGGGTGGGTGTAGAGCTTGTACACGCCTGGCTCAAGAACTCCGTCAGCGTGCTCATAGTCCACGTTCTGCATTGTCGGATCGTTCTTGTGGTGATCAACGGTTAGCGTGCCTGTAGCCTCACCATTAAGCGCCTGGCGGCTGGCCCGCCAGTCACAAGCCTCCTGCCAAAAATCCCATGAGTCCTGCACATTCGAGTACAGGTACTCTCCATCTTCTGATTGCGTGTTTTTCATCGTCAGGTCAAACCCTAGACGGGCAGCTACTTTTTCAAAGGCTTCTCTGCTATCCATCAGAAATACTCCGCTTCGAAGATGTCAATTTCTTTGCTGCTCATCTCACTAGCCATCTCGACAAACTTGTCTGTCAGCCAGTCGCGCCAAACCTCTGACATGTCAAAGTCAGGATCGGTCAGCACGGAAAACAGGTAGCCTTCCATTTGTGACCCTGCCTCGCCAAGCCACTCTGCAACCATCCAGCTAAGCCTATGATTGTCTTCGGTGTACTCTTGCATGAGCATTTCTGCAAAGTCATCGCGGTACTTTTCCAGAGCCGCATCTTCGTCAGCTAGTTGATCAACTAAGCCTTGGTAGTGGTCAAGGGCGGCTGTGTGGTGGTCGGTCATTTGCACTCTCCATATCCGTCAAGTTTTGGCCACCCGTAAGAGCCGCCGCTGTCACTGTGTATCTGTCGCATCTCGCAGTAGTTGGCCTGCACGGCCGCCTGGTCTTTGTTGTTCTGTTTAGCGCCGAGCACCAGCGCAATAACAATGACTCCGATCAAAATGGCAATTGCCGGTACGGTATTTATGTCTACGTAGTAGCCTTCGGTCATTTTCATGTTTCATTTTCTCCTTAGTGTTGTGTTACCATATACCCATACTGACTAACTGTAAACACTAAAAGAGGTTAATTTATGAGGCTTGACGTATATATTTTGCTGGACGTTGCCCACTTCCTGAAGATAGAGCAGCGCACACTGCAAAAGGCATCCGGGCTAGGCATCAACACGATGAGTTTGTGGAAAGTTTGGAAGCGGCACCCTACGCCAGAAAGTTTTAAAAAGGCCCAGGATGCGCTTGTTGATCTGGCAGGGCTGCCAGTGGAGTACAAAGACATGCACATTGAGCAGATTGCGCGGATCTTGATAAAGTAGCCCCAGTACGGGGCTTTTCTCATTTGTTGAATATGGCTCTCTTTGCATAGTCATCTCGGCACTCACCGCCAGGGCAGAAAGTACCCTGGTCGATGTGTTCGTGGCACCATCTGCACAAGCCGGTAAACGGGTGTTTGCGTGCCTGCTGCCGGGCATTCTGCAACGCAATCTGTAGGTTCATTTCTGTTACTTCTGCTGCGTCATCTGCAAGGTCTGACATCACACATCTCCCTTAATTTGCCCAAGTAGTTTAAAAGCCTGGTCCGCTATCCTGAAGTTCTCTCGCTTGTCGTACTGGGCCTTCGCGTTCATGACAGTCAGACGTGCGATAAGATCAGCTTGTTTCGCCAGCTTGATGTTAAGTGCCTTGATTTCCATCTTAGCGTGCATCAGCCGATTGCCTTGCTTTTCTTCTGATGTCATCGTCCCTGCTCCACTTCCAGCCACCGTGTTGCGTAATCTCTGATCTTCTCAATTTCGCTGATGAGGTCGTCTTTCTTTCCCATGCGTCGGTTGTACTTTCCTATCGTAAAGCGCATGGCACCCCGGAACTCTTCAGCGGTAAACGTGCGGGCTGCTTCGTCTATCCAGTCCTCGCCTTCTGCGTCCTGGTAGCGGGCCTGCTTGTCTGGGCCTAGATCGTAGTGGTCGCCGTCATTGCCATTCTGCCCTAAAGCTTCCATGCGCCTCTCTGCCTCATCCCATGCTTCATCTTCTTCGGGGGTGGTGAACGGATTTTCATTGTGGGTGTCAGGGTGCACCTTTGCCCGGCTGTCTTGCTCGGACTGCCAAGCCGTGATTTTCGTATTTTGGCTGACATCCTCTGATTTTTTTACTTTCCTTTCTTCCACTACCTTGCGAATGCTATCCCAGTAAAGCGCCCAGCAAGCATTTGTCCATTCCTCTTTTGAAAGCGAATTAGCCAGCACAGCGTGGTCAGACCATAAAGCTATATCCTTCGAGCTTCTTGCTACGTACTTTCTAGGCTCTTGCCACTCGGTAACATTTTCAACCAGCCAAATTATATTAGCGTGCATCTCAGGTTCCTTTTTTTCCAGCTCATTGCGTGCGGCCTGCCAGTCTTCTTTGCTACAACCTTGGCCATAATTAAATCTTGGCCATTCATCACCATCACCTTATGGTCCATCAAAAACCCAATAACAATGAGTCCAATCGCCCTGCCAAGAAGATAATTTTTCAGCTATAAACTGTGGGTATGTAAGCATGACATTCTCCGTTGCGTTATTCGTGCGTTAACAATAAATCAAGTCTGCGTTAATGTAAACACTTAGGCAAAGAAAAGCAGCGCCGTTAAGCACTGCCTGTATTTAGTTAGCTTGCTCAGAATGGGATGTCTGAGTCAAAGTCGTCAACAGGATCAGGCATGGACCTATTTTGTGGCGTTGCAGTTTGCTTCTGCGGAGCACTGCCAGCGTCAGTCCAAAAAACCTTGCAGTTGCCCAGTATCGGGCCTTCTCCTTTCTTCTGATCCTTCCAGCCTTGCGTGATCATGCCGTTGTTGTCGTACTGGTCTTTTTCGTCAACATTTACAAAAACGGTGGCGTCAAGATAAATTCCTTTTTCGCCCTTGAACATCCTTTCTTTGATGATTTTTGAAACGTCAATTTTTAGGTTAATTCCGTATGCTGCCATGTCTGATCTCACTTAATTCTGATGGATGATTTTGTACGCTCTAGGTAAGCGCCAGGCACTTCAATTCCAGATTTCAATGCCTTGGTCAAAGCTGCCTTGTCTGGCTTGATACTAGTTGTCACGGCCATGTAGTCGTCTGGAATAAGATCCTCATTGTTGATTATTGATACTTCACGACCAGCGGCGCACGTGATCGTAAACAGCGGGCATGATATTTTTTTCACGCCGGTTCTTTCCATGTTGTCTCGCAGGTAATCGCGCAACGAGTCTTGACGGTTGTTAATGGCTCTTTTGCGATCCTGTAGCCTTGCAATCTCTTTTTCAATCGGGCCGGTTTCTGCCTCCATGTTCCTGACAACGTGCATGAGGGCTTCGGCTTTTTCGTTAAAGCATTCAGTAATATCGCCGAGGCTGTTGGTTATTGCCTCCATCATGTCAGCATCTTGATCGTCCGAGGACTCTGCAATTTTTTGCAAATCGGCGTACTGGCCTGAAATCTCGTATAACCTGGCCATGTTATTTCTCCCCTTGCAGTATGAGTTTTTGGCTGTCTTTTGCCTTTGTTAACCGAATGATGCCACGGTTGTCTTTTTTGCTCTGTGCACGTCGCACGGATGCCGTGAACAGCTTTTCCAGTTCCCCTAGGCTCTTGCTGGTTTCAATGTAGCCGACATGCTTGTCAAGAAACAGGGTGTAATCTTCCTGCTGCTTAACCGCTTCTGCGGCTTTGTCCTCTGCGTGTGTCATTGCGGATTCGTTCTGAGCTTCCTGCACGTACTCGAAGTCGTCATACAGGCCCAGGTGAATGTCAGCGCCAAAGCCAAGCATTGACAAGCACTTCTTGATAGCGTCTGTCAGTGACTTCTTAGGTGCCTCCATGTCCGTCTGAACACCAAATTTGTTAACATAGATATAAGGCGTATGACCATAATGGTCCAACTCTCTACGCTCGCCTTCCTGCATGTACCAGAGCCGCAGGCGAATTGTGTGAATTTTAGCGTCACAAAGATAAGCGCCTTCTTTGTCAGAGATCGGGCCGCCAGCGTCAAATCGTTCTTCAATAATCTCATAACCCCAACCGGACCCTAGAGGCCCAAATTGTTCAGTGGCCTTTTTGACAAGGTAGGTGGCATTGATCGCGGTGCCAGCAAACCCGCCAGCGCCTTTATAGTTTTTTGTAAACTTTGGGTCAGTGGATTGCACCCGATCCCAAATTGATGTGTTTGTCATACTACCTCCGGCATCCGATTGGCCAATTCTTTTTGGCTGTAAGACTCTATTGTTATGCGGATCACATCATCACGGGTCAAGTCATCCATTTGCGCTACGTACTCATAAGCATCCAAAGCAGTCAGGAATCCAGACGTTCCGGTTTCGTGCCAAGGACATAGAATGGTCACTCTGTATTTAATGTCGTTATCCATGATCTTTTCCTTACTGTGGGGTTAGAGATCCAGTTCCGGCATTGCCGCGCCGCGCTTCTGATTGCAAGTCTCACAAGCCAAAGTCCAGTTGTTCGCGTTGTCTAGCCCGCCAAGTGCTAGTGGGATGATGTGCTCTAAGGTTGCCGTGTTGATTGTGAGCGAGTGTTTGCACCAATGGCAGGCAGTTAGCCCACGATTAATTAAGCCCTGTCTGCGCTCTCGTGAGCCTTTCTTCCGTTTGTCCCGTTGCCCTTGACACTCTGGAGCCTTGAGGCACATTGCCACAGCCTCTTCTAAAGTTACGCCCTTGCGTGCCTTCTTTGTGCCGCAGACATAAGCGGATCTTGATTTGCTGTCTGGGTAGTAGCTAACCGTTAGTTTTCCTTTTAGCTGCCAGTGCCCGCCGCCCTTATGCGTAACCTCAACACCATAAGCATTTGCGTAATCAACTAACCTCATGATCTTTTCCTTATTAGTGTTTGACAGTACAAAGGTTAAGATATATCCTAACACCTGTCAACACTTAAATCATCAATAACGGAGAAAGATATGACAGATCGGAAAGCGTGGACGATGGAAGAAGTTCGAGCGGCGCTGAGTGACCGAAAGCTGAAGCAGGTAGCCAGGGAGTGCGGCCTGACTTATCACACTGTTTTAGAAGTGGCCAACGGCAAGCGTCAGAACCCGACTTACGACACCTATATGGCGCTTGTAAATTACCTGAGCAGTTGAGGCCACTATGTCATTTAACGGCTGGGTCAAGGTTCACAGGAAGATACTCGACCACTGGGTGTCCCAAGAGCCTGAGCTGTTTGCATTTTGGATGCGGCTGCTTATTGAGGCTAACCACTGCGACACTAAGAGGATGTTTAACGGCACGCTGATTGAGATAAAACGAGGTCAGACTTTATTCGGCCTAGAGGCGTTTGAGGCTAAAAGTGGAATTTCTAGGAAAAAGCTCAGAAGGTACTTAACCATGCTTGAAAGTGAGTCAATGATCGGCAGGCAGAAAACAAATAAATACTCTTTAATATCAATAGTTAACTATGAGGACTACCAAATAGACGGCAGGCAAGAGGCAGGCAAAGGGCAAGCAGAGGGCAAGCCAAGGGCAAGCAAAGGGCAGCACCTAGAGAATGTAAAGAATTTAGAGAATGAAGTAACTAAAGATAAAGACCTTGTACCAGCTAAGGCTGATACCTCGAAATACTCTGATGAGTTCGAATCTGCGTGGCTTGCTAGGGTAAAGCGAGAAGGCAACGATCCGAAAGCCGGAGCATACAAATGCTGGAAAGCCAACCTCAAACGCGGAGTGACGCCAGAGGCAATGACCGACGGCATGGCTCGGTACAAGAAATTCTGTGAAGCAAAGAAATCAGTCGGCACCGAGGGAGTGCAAATGCTGCAAACCTTCCTCGGGCCAAACGAGAACTACACGCAAGACTGGACAGTTAACCAAGAGGTACAGGCTAATGGAAAATATAACGGATCTTATGGGAAAGGCCAGCAAGCAGATTACAGCGGCGACGGATGGGCTGAAGGATTCGACCCAACCTCAGACCCGTTCGCAGACCTCCTTGACGGACATGGACCAACGAATCATTGATCGGCTATTCGTTCGCTTAAAAGCAATCTTTCCTAAGTGGCGAGAGATATGGAACACCGATGACGAAATCAAGGCCGCTAAGCGTCAGTGGATGCGTTCGATTGTAAGCAAGGGGGTAGCCGACCCCTCCATGTTAAAGCTCGGCATAGACCGCGCAGAGGTCATAGGATGGGTACGCCCGCCGTCACCAGCGCAGTTTTGTGAATGGTGCATTGACGCCGCCAAGGCTCTTGCGGGAATTCCGAGCCAAGCAGATGCCATATCTCAGATAATGACCGTAGCGCGAAGGGGCGATCATAACCGTCGACATACAAAAATGACGCCGGCAATTTACCAGATGTACCGCTTCATCGACTGGTACAGCTTCTCGCAGAAGAAAACCGAGGACGCAGAGAAGATGGCGGCACGCGCTTATGATGAAATGGTCGACCACTGGAGAAGCGGCCTACCGTTCGCTGAACAGCCGATTATGATTGAGGAACACAAACCCTCGGGCGTTGTCACAAAATCTAACAGGGATGCCGGCAGAGCGGCTATGAAAGAACTTATGAAGGGAATGGTGAAATGACTTTACGACAAGCAGCAGAAGAATTTGTAACAGGCCGGAAAGCCTTGCGCGAACTAAGCGAAATCAGCTCAGACCGCAAGATCGGCAAAAAGATGAAAATTCATGTCTCGACTGTAATCAGAGCTTACTCAGGATTGCCGGTACGCATCTGTGCTGACGACGTGCGCCTATGCGTGGCACTCAAGACAGAACAACGCCGACTGCGTACAGTGCAGCAAGCCAGCACAATAAAGCGCCTCGCAGTCAGATACAGCGTCCGCCAGGTTGACATCGTGTATGAACTTGAGCGCATGGGGGTGGAGGTATGATCTATTCAGATATTTTTTGGCAATGGCGTATGCGGGCTTCATACGGATTAATAAGCCTAGCAATCAAAACATTGCCAAAAGGGTGGAGAAAGAAAGATGCTGTTATTTATCTTATAAAAATTGATCACATTGAAATTGAGGATCATTGGTCGTGAGCGAGGTATCAGAACACTGGCTGCACGGCCTGCGAACATTGGTCAAAGATTTCGCCGAAGCAAAAGCTCAACGTGTGTACCTTGAGCATTTCCGCAAAAGCAAAAAAGCTATGCTTATGGCAGAGGCCGAGAGTATTAATCCGATGAAGTACAAATCTGCGGCTAGCCAAGAGGTATACGCATACAGGCATGATGAGTACATTGAGCTGCTAGAAGGGCTGAGGGCTGCAACGGAAACCGAAGAGCACAGGCGGTGGCAGCTCAAGAGCAGAGAGATGCGTTTCGAGGAATGGCGGACAGAGCAGGCCACGCAGCGACAAGAACATAAACGATATGGGAACTAATTTATGAACATTAAAAGGCCAGTTAAAATTGAATACAAAGGGTACACCGTTGAGTTTACTCACGAGTTAGACAGGCTAGACAGATCTGAATATTGGTTTGGAAAGGTTATGTTTATCAAAGATTTAATCTGCATTATTGTTGAAAGTCCAAGCGCTATGCAGCTTGAAGTAATAAGCGCAATTGATGAATACATTGAAGACTGCAAAGAGCTTGGCGTTGAGCCAAACAAACCAGAGGTTCCGACATGAGAAAGTGCCTACACTGCAAAACAGAACTGCCCAAGGTCAGCGAGAGCACGCCCATTGAGGCCAAAGGCTATTGCAGCTTTGACCATGCCGCTGACTATGGGCTAATAAAAGCCAAGGCGTCTATCGCAAAAAAAGCAAAGCAGAAAAGCCAAAAGGCCAGCAAGGACCGACTAGACCTTAACCGCCGTCACCTACCCTGGCAGCATGAGCAGTGCAAGACATCGTTTAACCGGTTACGGGTGCAGGAGGAATTGCAGTGGTTCGCTGAACGTGGCCTTGAACCTGAGTGCATATCGTGCGGAAAGAAGAATATGGACTGGTGTTGCGGCCACTTCAAAAGCGTTGGTGCCCAGTCCGGCCTTCGGTATGACCGGCGAAATACATTTCTACAGTGCAATCGGTACTGCAATCAGGCACTAAGCGCGAATCTGGACGGCAACAAGAACACGAGGGGCTATAAGCGCGGCCTGGCTGAACGGTTTGGTGAGCATGAAGCGAAGGACATCATTGAACACTGCGAATCGAGAACCGCACCGGTTAAGTGGTACTGGCAGGAAATGGAGGATTTGCGGAAAGAGTGGAATATAAAATATAGGGAATTGATTAAATAACCGATTGCACATGTCGGCAACTGTGTTATTATTAACACATCAACACAGACAAACAAAAGGACGCAGACATGACCACACAAACTATCAACTTAGGCAACAACGAGTCAGCAAGCAAAGGCATATACAAAAACAACGACGGCACATTTACAGCAATGACATTTAGCAAAAGCAAAGATTTTAAAACCCTAAAAGGTGCTGAGAAATGGATGGCCAAATAACCTTTGATGAGTGGTTTGCCTCTGAGCGTGCGGGGCTTAGCTTTGAGGCTCGCCGAATAATGCAAATTGCCTGGAATGCTGCGCTAACAAACGGAGATCAACATTTTTTGTGGCGGAGCTTGCTAGTGCGTTAGGATCGCAATCGACAAAAATGCAACGTGGGCCGAATTGATAGAAGCTGTTAGATCGTCACAGGACAACGCACAGAAACCGAACACCCATTAACCTTAGCAAACCCACACACAAAACCAATAGCCCGCACAGGGCACCGGAGATACGATATGAAGAATCAAGACACGCCAGCAATGCCACAAGAATGGCAGGCGTATGTTGAAGGCATGAAAGAAACCGGCCTAACCAAGCGTGAATATTTTTTGGCTAAATCAGTGGAAGGGATTTGCAGTAATCCTAATGCCCATACAATGTCTCCAGACGCTATCGCAAGAAGAGCCATCAGCATAGTAAACGCAACTTTTGAGGCGTTAAAATGAGCAATCCAGATTGGAAACATGCGCACAACGACGCAACACATTGGGATACTATTGGACTATGTTTTTGTGATGTAGGCGGTTGGTGGTTTGGTGGCAAATACCGACTTTGTAATGATGGCAATCAAGAATGGGGTACAGGCCGCTACACACCACGTCCTGTAGAGCCAACAACAAGCGACTGGGTAGACGGATGGCCACCAGTGGGCTGGCATGGCGAGTGCCGGTGGGGGTCAAGCGTGGAATGGTTTGCGTGTGTTGTGATACCTGACAGTAACGTGGTCGTCCAGGGTTCAGCGGGGAACTGGAATGTCGTAAATGACCTGGCGTCATACGATTATCTGTTTCGTGACACCCCAGAAGCCGACCAGGCTGACCGAATCCTGCTAACGGGAATCTTAAATTATATGCGCAGAGAATCCGACGTTGGCGTGATAGCTGATAAAATCATTGAATTAGGTTTCACGACTGAGCAAGAGTAATGTTATAATAATTCTAACACGGCCCCGATCCTGAGCAATCTTGCTGAGGGGTTTTTAATAAGCCATCGGACGCGGTGGAAGTGCGACTTAGCCGATTTGCTTGCATACGCTGGGACGGGCGACAATCTCGCTGCGAAGCGACACGTAAACGCACCTCACTGGGCGCATCAGTGAGCACTGATAAGGGCTTCGGGCCAGAGTGTCGCTGACGTTAAAAGCGTGACCTCGAAGCGGCGGCATTGCCGGAGCCTTTTTCCGTGTAGTGAGTTTTGACAGCCTGCCTCCGGCGATTAGTAGGGGGATGCGCTACAGCCGGATGCGCGTATCTGCAAACCGGCACCTTGCCCTCCTAGTGAGGGATTTTTTTGTGGGCGAAATAGTGTATAATTGGTGTATGGAAAAAAGACCAGTAGGCAGACCAAGAACAACCGTAGACGACCTTCCGCAAGACTGGAAGCAAGTCATAATGGACTGCGGGCAAGAAGGTGGCAGCGCCGTTGAAATGCGATGCTTGCTTGCGCTCGGAGAGTCAGCGTGGGGCACCTTGCTTGAAGACTCTGACGAATTTCGACGAACCGTAAAAAGCGGGCAAGACCTATGCCAAGTTTGGTGGGAGCGTCAGGGGCGGAAAATGACAACCGGAGCCGATGGGAATGCAACGGTCTGGATATTTAATATGAAGAACAGGTTTAGTTGGCACGACAAACAGCAGGTAGACCACACATCATCTGACGCAAGCATGACGCCTAACCCCACTCGCATTGAACTGGTTGCACCCGTTGTCAACCCTAAGCATTGAGCTTCCTCCCAAGTTAATACCACTCTTTGCTGAGCCTAGAGGCAGCCTTAGATACCGTGTAATGCACGGCGGGCGAGGTTCTGGCAAATCGTTCACGTCTGCAAAGATGGCCGCTATATGGGGTGCCATAGACCCGCTGCGCATCTTGTGCGTTCGTGAGCTGCAAAACTCTATCAAGGAATCATTCCACGCAGAGCTAAAAAACGCGATTGAATCTTGCGCATGGCTATCCACGCAATACGACGTTGGCATCGACTACCTACGGCACCGCAGCAACGGCACAGAGTTTATCTTTCGCGGCCTACGCCATAACATCGGATCTATAAAGTCGCTTGCACAGGTTGATCTTTGTGTGGTCGAGGAGGCAGAAGATATACCGGCGGCGGGCTGGGTCGATCTGTTGCCAACAATACGCGCTGACAAGTCTGAGATCTGGATTATCTACAACCCAAAGAAGCGCAACAGTTGGGTGGCTCAGACATTTCAACTAAGCACACCGCCGCCCCGGTCGCACATTGTTGAAATAAATTGGCAAGACAATCCGTTCTTTTCCAAAATATTAGAAGAGCAGCGCCTCGACGCACTGGAGAGGCTAGACCCATCGCTATACGCGCACATCTGGGAGGGCCAATTTTGGGAAAGTTCACAAGCCCAAGTGTTTAGCGGCAAGTATGTGCAGCGCGAGTTTGTGCCTACAAAAACTTGGGACGGCCCTTACTTCGGGCTGGACTTCGGGTTCTCGCAAGACCCAACAGCCGGCGTCAAGTGCTGGGCAAACAACGGTGATTTGTACATTGAGCACGAGCTGTACGTGCAGCACCTTGAAATTGACGACACCAGCCAAGCCATGATTGACGCGCTGCCGGGTGTAGAGCGCCACACAGTACGCGGAGACAACGCTAGGCCGGAGTCTATAAGCTATCTAAAGCGTCATGACATAAGGCGCATAGTGTCGTGTAAGAAGGGGCCGGGGTCAGTGCAGGACGGCATAGAGTTCATTAGATCGTTTGGCAAAGTCATCATTCATCCGCGATGCAAAAACACTTTGAAAGAGTTTAATCTGTACAGCTACAAGGTGGACCGCTATTCAGGTGATATACTTCCTAAAATCGTGGACGCTGACAATCACGCCATAGATGCGATAAGATACGCGCTAGAGCCTATCATGAAGGGCAAAATTACCAACTACGGGAACATATTGTAATGGCCAGTTTCCCAAAGCTATTCGCAGACGGCATCACCAGCCTAACTAACAAGCTGGCGAACCGGCGCAACGTGCACAACAACAACCGCATGACCAGCACGCGGGTAGACTTTGACGAGCTGCGGGCGATCTATAAGACGGGTGTGGGTAGCAAGATCATTCGCGTCAAGTCTGGCATTGCGTTGAACGAAACTTTACAATTCGAGAGCACAATAGACAAAGACTATTACGAGACAAGCCTTCAGCAACACGTCAAAAACACCTGCAAGTTTATGCTGGCGTTTGGCCGAGGGATTATCGTCACGCAAGAGCCTGGCGCTGACCTTAGCTCGCCCCTGCCAGTAATTGACGATTACACGAACGTGCGCTGCTTGGTGTTTAGCGGCGACATGGTGTACATCCAGAGCGTTGAGTACAATCTGAATAGCCCGAATTACTACAAGCCAAAGTTCTACAGCATACGCGGGTTCACAATCCACCCGAGCCGCGTGGTCGATATGACTTACGTGCAGCCGGTTGAGCTTGACGCGCCTGAATATTTCTTTGGCGGCATATCTGAATTTGAGCTGATCCGCAACGAGCTGGTGAGCGATCAAATCGTACAGCGTGCCGTGCCGGCCATACTCGAAAAGTCATCAACAGTTTTCTACAAAGTCGCCGGGTTTAAAGACCTGCTCAACGACAAAAAAGAGGACGATCTGCTTCGGTACTTTGCTGGCCTAGAGGATCTGAGGTCGTCATACGGCGCTGGTGTCATCGACAAAGAAGACGAGGTTGTTACGGTACAACAAACCCTAAGCAATCTGGCAGAATCGGACATGATTACCTTGCGCCGCCTGGCTATGGTGACGGGGCTTTCACTGTCTACCCTAGTAGGTGAGCCACCTAAAGGATTGAACGGCAGTGGCGAGGGCGACAGGCAGGTGGACATGCAGACCATCAAATCGCTGCAATCAGAGTATCTGCTGGACAAGATCAACCGACTGATGACCATGCACGGGCGCGGGCGGGTGTCGTTTAAGGAAAACCAAGGCCAGACCGACAAAGACCGCATTGGACAAGAGACTGAGGTTATTAAAAACGCTCTTGTGCTGTGGCAGATGGGCCTCGACTACGACAAGTATCTGACTGACAACGGCGTAGTTGAGAAAGACCCGTTTGAGGAAATGTTTGGAAAGCCTGACCAAGGCGAGGCTCCGACGCCTGAGCAGGGCGGTATGAGCTTAGAGCAGCTAATGGGGGGCGACGATGATTGAGCTAATGCACGGTGACTGCCTAGAGCTTATGAAAGAGATACCAAGCGGCAGTGTTGACATGGTTCTGGCCGATCCGCCATACGGCACGACGGCTTGCAAGTGGGATACCGTGATTGACTTGCCGTTGATGTGGGAGCA
>Ga0307934_1001109_pt1 | contig 17505 bp, 16 predicted proteins | sample OrgLakmetageno90_FD_201838 | JGI IMG/M metagenome (GOLD analysis project Ga0307934, IMG submission 201838) | Saline water microbial communities from Organic Lake, Antarctica - #90 | ecosystem: Environmental > Aquatic > Non-marine Saline and Alkaline > Saline | place: Antarctica: Organic Lake... | reverse complement strand
TATCCAATGTCACGAAATAGATCGGAATATAGTGGCTAATTTCCTCAAAAGCGGACATACTGTATTCAATCAATAGTGCGGAGGGGCCAATGGCGTTGCCCGGTCTTAGAGGAACAGAACACATAGGTTTCACCGTGCCCGATCTCGATCAAGCGGAACGCTTCTTCGTCGACATCATCGGGTGCGAGAAGGTCTACAGTCTTGGCCCATTCATCCGTGATGACGACTGGCTCTCCAACCAGCTCAATGTCCACCCGCGTGCCGTCATGCGCGAACTGCGTTTTTTTCGCTGCAAATCAGGGCCAAACTTCGAGATATTCGAGTGGGAAACCCCTGAACCGCAGGCTCCCCAGCCGAAGAACACCGACTTTGGGGGCCACCACCTCGCTTTTTATGTCGACGATATTGAGGCTGCAGCCGAGTACCTGAAAAGCTGCGGAGTGAACCTCATGGGAGACATCGTGAGTTCACAGAACGCAAGCTTGGGGCAACAGTGGCTCTACTTCACGACACCGTGGGGCATGCAATGTGAAATTGTGAGCTTCCCCGAAGGAAAAGCCTACGAAAAAGACGCTGACGTTACCCTTTGGCATCCCGCCCGGCCGGCAGACTAGAAACATGAGCACACTCGACAGTATTCGCGATGGAAACGCAAGCCTTCGCATAGCCGAAGGCTTGCGGGCGGCAATCCTCGGAGGAGAATACTCCCCCGGCCACCGCATCATCCAGGAGGAACTTTCCGCCCAATACGGTGGTTCTCGAATTCCTGTTCGCGAGGCACTGCGTCAATTGGAGTCCGAAGGGTTAGTTCGACTGGTGGCCAACACCGGAGCGTGGGTCGCCAGTGTGACGATGGCCGAGTGCTCAGAGATTTACCAGACCAGGGAACGCCTCGAACCGTTGCTACTGCGGTTCTCAGCGGAGCATTTGACACACATCCAGTTGGAGCGTCTTGGTCATCTGGCCACCACGATGGCGCACACCACCGACGTGGAAGTGTTTTTAGAACTGGATAGACAATTTCACCTTGGTACCTACGAAAACGCCAACACACACATTTTGGGGCCTTTAGTCATAAGGCTGTGGAACACCACTCAGCCCTACCGTCGCGCCTATATGCAACGAGTGGGTGAGGGAAATCGTAGAATTTTTCACGACGAGCACCACATGCTTGTGACCGCCCTCACAGACGGCGATTTTGAACTGGGAGAGCAAATTCTCGCCCTCCACATTCGCCGCACTCGGCTTCATCTTGAGCGCCACCCCGAAGTGTTTGACCAAACCCCCACAAAGTAAGGAAACACATTATGACCATGTCCGTGACTAACCCCACCACAGGAGTCGTCGAAAAAGAATTCGCCGAAGAAACAGCGCTCGATGTTGAGCGAAAACTTGCTACGGCGCAGCGAGCACACGAAACACTGCGTCGAACCTCTTTTGCACAGCGCGCAGCATGGATGCGCGATTCCGCAGATCTGATGGAATCCGAGGTCGATATCCTCGCCACCATGATGGTCAGAGAAATGGGCAAGCCCATCACCCAAGCGGAGGGGGAAGTCCACAAGTGTGTCAAGAACATGCGCTTTTATGCCGATAAAGCCGAAGATTTTCTCGCCGACGAGCCCCTGGCCAACCCGGATGCCGTCAACGCAAGTGCCGCATGGACACGCTACGAGCCTTTGGGCGTCATTCTGGCTGTGATGCCCTGGAACTACCCCCTGTGGCAAGTGATGCGTTTCGCCGCGCCCGCCCTGATGGCAGGAAACACGGGCGTGTTAAAGCACGCCTCCAACGTTCCCGAGTCCGCCCTCTACTTGGACACTCTCTTCACTCGGGGCGGTTTTCCCGAAGGGTCTTTCGGCACTCTCATGATCGGCGTTCCCCTGGTGAACATGGTCATTGACGATTGGCGCGTCAAAGCTGTCACTCTGACAGGTTCTGAGCCCGCAGGGAGAGCTGTGGCCGAGCGCGCAGGGCGCCAAATCAAGAAATCGGTGATGGAACTGGGGGGTTCTGACGCTTTCGTGGTGATGCCCTCGGCAGATATCGCTCTGTCGGCAAAGACCGGCGTTGCCGCACGCGTCAATAACAACGGCCAGTCCTGCATCGCGGGAAAACGTTTCATTATCCACGAAGATATTTATGAGCAATGGGTCGAAGCGTTTGTGACCGAGATGGCAGCGCTTGTGGTGGGCGATCCCATGGACCGGGCGACCACCATCGGTCCGCTGGCTACCAAAAATGGCCAACGCGATATTGCCGCCCTAGTGGATGATGCCAAGAGCCACGGTGCGCGGATTTTGCTCGGTGGCGACCTGCCCGAAGGCCCCGGCTACTTCTACCCACCGACCGTCATCGATGGAATCACCCCTGAGATGCGCCTGACTATGGAAGAAGCTTTTGGCCCGCTGGCCAGCGTCTACAAAGTTTCTGACCGCGATGAAGCCATCCGCGTAGCCAACCAAACAACCTTTGGGTTGAGCTCCGCTATTTGGAGCGCTGATGCCGACGAACAGACGTTCTTCATGGAAGAACTTGATGCTGGAGCCGTCTTCATCAACGGCATGACGATGTCCTACCCCGAACTGCCTTTTGGCGGTATCAAAGACTCTGGTTTCGGCCGCGAACTGGGAGCACCCGGTATTCGCGAGTTCACGAACATGAAAACCATCTGGAAGGGATAAATCATGACGGAAGTAGGATTTCTTGGCCTCGGCACAATGGGCATGGGAATGGCCAGGCGGCTGCTGGCTGGAGGCCACACTGTCCACGTGTGGAATAGATCCAAGGACGCCGTTCAGGCTCTCGTTGCCGAAGGCGCTCTAGAAGCCCAAACGCCCACCGACGCGTTGGCTACCGGATGCTCGTTTTCAATGCTGGCCAATGACGCTGCGGCTGAAGCGGTGCTCACGACAGAGTCTCTTGAGCGCGCCCGCGGGGGATTCCACGCCAACATGGCGTCGGTCTCACCGGCGTGTGGGTCTCGGCTTGCCAAGCTTTTTGCTGCAGAAGGAGTGGGATACCTTGCAAGCCCTGTTTTGGGTCGACCCGCAGTGGCTGCTGCCGGGGAACTCAACATTCTTGCCGGCGGAGACCCTGCCGTGGTGGAAAGAGCGCAGGAGTTCTTCGATCTCATGGGAAGGGCCACCTGGCCGATGGGTGCGAAACCAGAGATCGCCAATCTGGTAAAAGTGGCGGTGAACTACAACATTATTCACGCTATTCAAGCGCTTGGAGAATCGATTGCGCTGGTGGAGACGGTGGGTGTTGAAGCCCCAGCCTTCGTGGAATTGCTGTCCGAAACTCTTTTCGGTGGAGTGGTCTATAAAGGCTACGGAAACCTCATCGCAAATAAGCAGTACCTCCCGCAAAGTTTTTCGTTGGAACTGGGACTCAAGGATTTGACCCTCGCCGAAAATGCGGCGCACCAGTCTGGGCTGACTTTGCCCACCGCAGCCGTCTTGCGTGACATGTTCAATCAGGCGCTTGCCACACCGGAGTTTGCGGAGTACGACTGGGCCGCTCTCGCAGAAGTCACGCGTCAGCAAACCCAGTAACTTCTCCGCGTCACGTAAGCCTCATTCTCGAGCAGCCGACGTCTCACAAAAAAACTTTTGGGCCAACTCTTCGGCGAGAAACCACGGCCGATTTTGAGATTTGTCTCCATAGCGAAAAAAACATCATCAGAGCTAAGAAATGTCCCTGCCGTCGCGGTGCGGCCACGGAGTGTAGTTAGAGAAATAGGCTTCGCCAAGCAAACTCATGACGAGTACCTCGTCGCAGCGGACCGTCTCCTGTCAGGCACCGTCTGGTACCACCGCTACCCCAGCTAGATGCAGTTCCTATGGACGTTGTGATCAGCGTGCCGTGAGTTGAAAGGTGAAGACCTCCGGTATCGAAGTGGGTAACCATACTCAGTTCAATAAACGGAGGTCTTCGTGATTCACATTAATGCTCCCTTGGCGCCGGCGGGCCGCTCTTCACGGCCGCACCGATCCCCGAGACGATGTTCGCGGCGTCTGGAGAGACGCATTGTCGCGTTGCGGTTCAACCGCCGGTGGGGCCCACACCGCATCGGCTACCACTTAGGTGTGAACCGGTCCACCATCGAGCGGGTGTTGGCCCGCTATGCGATGCCGCAACTGGCCTATCTTGACCAAGCCACCGGGCTACCGGTGCGCCGGGCGAAACCGATCCGCTACGAAAAGGCCACCCCGGGTGAGCTGGTACATGTTGATATCAAGAAACAGGGCCGCATCCCTGATGGTGGTGGGCATCGCAAGTTTGGGCGCACAATCGGCAACCGCAATAATCATCACGGTGGCCGCGGGTATTTATTCCTGCACCACGCAGTCGATGACCACTCCCGACTGGCTTACTCCGAGATCCTGGGCGACGAGAAGAAAGAAACCGCCGCCGCATTCTGGGTGCGCGCCAACACGTTCTTCGCCGAGGCCGGCATCACCGTCACCGCCGTGATGACCGACAACGGCTCCTGCTACCGATCCGGCGCCTTCGCCGCCGCCCTGGGAGAAATCAAACACGTGTGGACCAGACCCTACCGGCCGCAAACCAACGGGAAAGTCGAACGCTTCAATCGCACCCTCGCCGGCTACTACCCCGGACGAATCAAAGTCTTGACGGCGGGTGGGTGACCTTCAGACATTGGCCGAAGTGCACCCTCAACCAGCTCATCTAGCGTCCGGGGCGCAGGGGCAATGTCTACCCATTGACCACGCCTTAAGGCAACTAATGCCGCAGCCTCGGGAAAATCTGTCTCGCGCACGAGGGCGTTCGTGCCGATTAAGCTCAGTTCGCGAACGGTGATGCGGGCAAGGTCAACATCGCGCGGCGCCTTATGAATACCCACCATCACAATATTCGTGCCCATCGGAACGATTTCAACCGCCAGGTTGAGCCCCTGGTCGGAGCCGGTAACTTCAAAAAAGACGGGGATGCGATCACCGAAGGTGGCGACAATGGCTTCTTCGCTTCCGGGCTGCCCGCCCAGGATGGTGACATGCGCACCGAGCTTTCGTGCAATGTCAAGCCGCCCTTGCTGCAGGTCGACCGCTACTACTTCAGCTCCGCTTTGAACGAGTACCCAAATAAGAAAGGCCCCAATTCCGCCAACACCTTGCACAAGAGCCACGTCTCTCGGGCGAATCCCAGAGCGTTTCATCGAGTGCACTGCTATCGCCATCGGCTGGACAAGGGCGGCCTCTTCGGGGCCGAGGCCAAGGGCTCCCACGTCCACGCAACTTGAGACTGGGGCCGACACAAAGGAGGCGAGCGCGCCATCCCGGTGCAACCCCACAGAGGCGTAGCGTCGACACAGATTCGAACGGCCAGTGGCGCATTCTTCGCAGACTCCACACGCCATGGAGCCGCAAGATGCGACGAGCTTCCCGACCCACTCAGGATCTACGCCCTCACCGACGTTGCGAACGTAGCCCGCGAACTCGTGCCCGATAATCATCGGACCGACGTGGCCCGTAATCGGGTGGGGAACCTCTAAAGGAAAGAGCTTGGGCCCGTGTGCCCATTCGTGGGCGTCCGTTCCACAAATGCCCACCGTTGACACCTCCAGCAAAAGCTCACCAGGCTGGGCAATAGGCACAGGAACGTCCTCAATCCGGATGTCGCCTCTGCCGTGCATGACCGCGGCGCGCATGGTGGTCTCAGTTATGGGCAAGGTAAAACCTTTCAGATCAGTAAGGGTTGGCGATGAACAACTCCTGCGCGGGGAACCGAGTCAAGACTTGAGCACCGTTATCGGTGATCACGACTTCCTCCTCTATTCGCGCAGCGGAAACTCCATCAGACGCTGGGCAGTACGTCTCCAAGGCAAACACCATTCCCGCTTGAATCTCCACCGGGTGCGACATCGAGTTCAACCGCGAAATGATGGGACGCTCGTGAAGCCCCAAGCCCAGGCCGTGACCAAACTGCAACCCAAAGGCATCCATTTCGTTAGCAAAACCAAACTCCTGGGCCTTCGGCCAAAGCGCTGCAACTTCATCAGTCCCCACACCTGGACGAACCTTATCGATCGCAAGATCCATCCACTCACGCGCCTTGCGGTAAGCATCATGCTGGGCCGGCGTCGAACTCCCCACGGAAAAAGTCCGATAGTAACAAGTTCGATACCCGTTGAAAGAGTGAATGATGTCGAAAAATGCTTGGTCGCCGGGTCGAATAATTCTGTCTGTGAAGTTGTGCGGGTGCGGGTTACACCGCTCTCCCGACACAGCGTTGATCGCCTCTACTTGATCGGATCCCAGCTCGTAGAGACGCTTGGAAGCCAAAGCGACAATCTCGTTTTCCCTAATACCGGGCTTAAGCACATCAACAATGTCCTGATAAACCCCATCGACCATCGCAGCAGCCTGAGAAAGCAGCATAATCTCATCCACCGATTTGATCGCGCGGGCATCCAACATGTGTTGCTGAATATCGACGACGTTAAGGCCCTGAGCTTGCATCTCGAACAAGAAGGCGGGTTCAACAATGTCTACACCGATAGGCTCGTTAACAATCCCCGCGTCGGAAAGCATGCCCTTAATTGTCATTACGGCTTCCTTCATCAGACCCACCTCGGGGTGAATCGCTCCGCGAAGGCCCAGCATTCCCGAGTGGGAATGGCCTTCAGCTATCCACGGAGCAAACAGACGATGGTGTTTGGCCGCCGAACCAAAGTCCCACAGATGCGGTTTGCCGTCAGGCATCAGGAGCGCATATCGAGACATTTTGTCGCCGAGCGCGCCGCCAATCCAGGTCTGAGTGGCGTACCGAATGTTGTAAAAATCAAATAGAAGAAATGCGCCACACTCGCTCGCCTCGAGAGCCTTCATAGCTCGATCGAGTCGGTAGCTCCTTAACCGGCTAAAGTCGACACGCTGCTCATAATCGACGCCCATGGAACCGTGGGCAGGAATCTGTCGGTTCGCAAAATCAAGAGCGGGAACCAAAGGTGTCGCACCGGATTCAAAATTCATGACTTTTCTTCTTTCAATGGTGGCGTGTGAGGGTCGGAGTTTCGTCGGGCAGGATCCGCATCTTCCTGGTCACCGAACAACGTGTGCCGGAGCCGAAAAGGCCCAAATCTAGGACCCCCCGAGTGAGAAAAATAGTCTTTGATTTGGCCCGCCGACAGCCTAATCAGCAGCCTTCGGCAACTTTGGTCCATATTTCTTTGCTCCCTCGTCCAAACCTTCGTGTGCACAGCAACGGGTTACTGGAGTCTAAGTGTAAAGCCAGGCAATACAAAGTGTCCATTCCTAGAACTTTATGCGGAAGCGCTGCGCGCTTTCCCCAGAAACGCGCGACCACGAGAATGTGGCTTGAACCCATCCCCCGTTTCCTCTGACCTCAAGGCTCGAAGGACCAGCCAGTGAGCCCATCGTTCCCCCGAAGCTCAAGCCATTTCGAGCCTGGCCATGACAAAAACAAGAAGGTAGCAGACCTTGCGTTCGCAGTAAAAACCGCTGTGATTACGTCTCGCCCCGGCCCACAGAAGTGTTCAGGTGTGATTGTGGGTCTCGGATTCCTGGGAGCGGTCCGTCTACGCTGAAATAACGCTGTCCGCCGGCGACCATGAGCTCTTCTGCCGGGAATTTCGTAATAACTTCGCACCCGTCCTTCGTCACAACAAGCTCCTCTTCAATCCGGGCCGCACCCCATCCATCGGCTGCGGGCCAATACGTTTCGAGGGCAAACACCATTCCCTCTTCAATAACTTCGGGATGGGCAAAGGACACAAGGCGCGAGAAAATCGGCTTTTCCCAGATGGAGAGCCCGACGCCGTGCCCATATTGGAGCGCGAATGCCGCCTCTTCATCGGGAAACCCAAACTCCTCGGCTTTGGGCCAGAGCGCTACGATGTCGGCGGTGGTGACGCCGGGGCGGACCATCGCGATTGACCGGTCCATTATTTCCCGAGCGCGGGTATAGGCATCCTTCTGCGCTTGAGTTGCTGACCCAACGGCAAAAGTGCGGTAGTAACAAGTGCGGTAGCCGTTGAAGCTGTGCAGAATGTCAAAAAAGGCCGGATCCCCAGGGCGAATTAGCCGGTCGGAGAACACATGTGGGTGAGGTGAGCAACGTTCCCCAGAGATCGCATTAACCCCTTCTACGTACTCCGAACCCAAGTCGTACAGCGTCTTTGACACAAGACCCACTGCCTCATTTTCCCTAACTCCTGGTCGCAAAAACTGATATAGCTCCTCATAAGCCGCGTCGACCATACTTGCGGCATGGGTAAGCATCCCTATCTCGTCGTTTGTCTTAATGCGCCGCGCTTCGAGGAAAATTTGCTGGCCATCCACCACCGTAATGCCGGCACTCTGTAGGGCAAAAAGAATTGGGAGCTCTATTACATCCACGCCGAGCGGCTCGTCTAGCAATCCAAATTTTGCAAGCTCACGCTTTATCTTCGAAGCTACCTCCTCCGCTATTCCCGCACTCGGATGAAAAGCTCCCCTCAGCGTTGATATACCCGCCCGAGCCCCACTCTCGAGGCGAGGCCGAGCGGCACCGTGATGGGGGGCGTGCGGATCTGCATCGGCTTCGGCCGTGGTTTCGTTCAACCAGGGATTGTGCAGTTGGTGGTGTCTGGCTGCAGACCCGAAGTCCCAACAAATCGGATCAGAATTTCGCGTTAGCAAAGCGAACCGAATTAGCTTGTCCACAGCCCAGGTTCCGATGTGCGTCGAAGTCATGTAACGAATGTTGCTGAAGTCAAAAGCCAGCAAAGCTCCTACATAGGAGGACTCAAGCTCGTGCTTCAATTTTACCAACCGTTCCCGGCGCATCCTTTCCACGTTAACGCGCTGTTCCCAATCGACAATCATCCGGCCAAAGGAATCCGTAGGCTTTGTCGTCATTGACTTTTTCTCCTGCCGTGAGGCGAATTGTAATCCGGTGTGCACGTACGTCAACCGTAGCTGAACTTCTGAGAAGCGGATGAGGGGCAAGCGGAGCCCCTCCTGGGCGCGTATTTAGAAGACCGAATAGTGCAGAGACCCCAAGGCCAAGGTGTTGGAATCTCCCCTGTTGTGTCATCGTGTCTTCCGTTTTGTTCAAAGCACAACCACGGCAGTGCTCACTGCTAATGGAAGCCGTGGCAATGCCCTGTGCTGAACCGGTCGAGGGCGATTAGACCAAATTTGGCCACGCGAGACTCACGCGAAAAACTTGGCGCTAAGCCCACTGCATGTTCCCCACCGTCTGCGCGAACAGCGATAAATCAAACTAACGCCCGGTGGCCTCCCGAATGGTGACAGCGGCCTAAGTTGACACTTGTTCTCTCTTAAGTAACACTAATCTGTGAGCCAGCAAAGTTGCTGCACACCAGTAACTGGTTTCCTAAGCCCGGAAAGATTTTCCGGCGGTTCAACGAAGCACCGATCAGGAGATACAAAATGAAAACATTGAATCGAGGGGCGAGAGCCTCAGCGGGCGCACTCTTCGCCCTCGTGTTTGGTTTGGTGGGTTGTGCCACCCCCGAAACAGGAGCCAGCAGCTCTGGACCGACTGAAACAAGCACCGAATCATCGTCCGAGTGGGATACGTCGACACCCATTCGAATCGGCGGCACGCTCGGCCTCACGGGGATTTACTCCGGTCCGTCAGCCGCCTACAAGATCACTTTTGAGTATTGGGCCGATAAGGTCAATTCTAGTGGCGGTATCGATGGGAGACAAGTCGAGCTTCTTATCTACGACGACGAATCGACGCCCACGGTCGCCCAGCAACTTTATCAGCAGCTTATTAACGTGGACGACGTAGACATCCTGTTGGCGCCTTACACGACAGCTGTGGGAGGAGCGATTTTCCCCATCGCCGAGAGAGCCGGAATGCTGATGGTCAACCCGGGATTTGTGTCCAAAGAGCTTCACCTCGAGTCTGAGTACATGGTCAGTGTCTGGCCCTACCAGGAGAGCGAATATTCGCTTCCTCTGTTCTCCTACATTGACACCCTTCCCGAGGCCGATCGGCCAAAGACCCTCGCAGTTCTCACAGCACAGAACCCCTTTACGCTTGTCGTAACAAGTGGTGTGGGAGAAGAGAGCGGTGTGCGTAACTACGCGGCGGCTAGAGGCATCGAAATCGTGGTGGACGAGGAGTACGACACTACGATCACCGACTACACGAGCCTCGTGCAGCGGGCAAAGTCCGCAGATGCTGACATGCTCATCGTCGCCGGGTTGCCAAATGATAGCGCTGCCATTGCGACTACGGTGGCGCAGCTCGATTACAACCCGGACATCTACTGCTCCTGCGGTTCTCAAGTGACCACGCTCCCAAACTGGCCGGATGTCGGTACGCCAGGTCAAAACGTGTTCGCAACGACCGCGGCCTTCACAACTCAGGGCAACGCAGGCTTTGCCGAGCTCGAAGAGTTCTTGATTCCTCAGCTTGGGATTACTGAGTTGCCGGCCTACGCTGGAGTTGCACTTGCGGCTGGACAGGTAATCGAGCAGGCTGTTTCTGCGACACTTTCGCTGGATTCGGATGTGTTGCGCGCCTACATTGGTCAGAACCCTTTTGAGACCGCTGTGGGAAACATTTCCTACAACGAAGACGGCACGCTAACTTTTGCGGCGCTTCTGCTCCAATTCCAAACAATGGGTAACGAACTAATTTGGCCGCTGGATCTGCAGACCAATCCCGCGATAATTCCTCTGCGCCCGTAGTAAATAAATAGTTCCGGGAAGGGGGTTGAAAGTGTCAGTTATTCTTCAGGCCAAAAATCTAACAAAACAGTTCGGTGGTGTCGTAGCAGTTGACTCGCTGGAATTGGAGTTGGACGGAGATTCGCTTGTGGGCCTCATCGGACCCAATGGGTCCGGAAAGACCACCACTCTCAACCTCCTGAACGGGGCGCTAGCCCCTAGCAGCGGTTCAATATCTGTTCACAATCGAAATCTTGCAGGAAAGTCCAGCAGCTCTTTTGTGCGCGCGGGGGTCACCCGAACTTTTCAGCACCCGCGGGTCTTCAGTACCCTCACAGCTGTTGAAAACTTGCTGGTTCCAGTTCTACACCAGCGAGGTAGCAAGCGCTCGTGGTCTACCAAAGCAGAGTCCCTCCTCGCCTTTGTCGGGTTGGCCGAACATCGTGATACTCCTGCTAGTGAGTTGTCGGGAGGCCAGCAGAAGCTGTTGGAATTTGTTAGGGCCCTCATGACTGATCCAGGAATTATCCTGATGGATGAGCCTTTTGCAGGAATCCACCCAAGCGTGAAAGAACTGTTGCGCGAAAGAATCGCTCAAAAAAACGCAGAAGGGACTGCGTTTCTTATTGTGAGCCATGAGATTCCTGACCTAACGCGGATGTGTTCGCAAATTATTTGCATGGCCGAAGGCAGAATCATCGCCCATGGGACTCCCGAAACCGTTATCACCGACCCGGCGGTGGTCGAAGCTTATTTGGGCCGAGGTCCGGCTTCTCGAGGAAAAAGAGGTTGACGCCCATGAACCGACTCACAGAGCCAGACAACCTGGGAGCGTCCCTCCAGATGGCAGAGGTAAACGCTGGATACTTCGAAAAGGACCTTGTCCTCAACAGTGTCTCCATTAATGTGCGGCCAGGAGCAGTGACTGCTGTGCTGGGGCCCAATGGCTCTGGAAAGTCCACTGCCCTTCGAGTCCTGTCAGGATTTCTTCCAGCACGCCAAGGAAAAATATGGCTCGATGGAGAGGAAATTTCTGCCCTCTCGCCGGGCGAACGCCTCTCGCGGGGAATATCCCTCCTGCCTCAGGGGAGATCAATATTCCCCGAGCTCACGGTTGAGGATAATCTCGTCCTTGGCGCGTGGTTGCTCCGTCACAATAAGAGCGAGCTCAAGTCTGCCGTAGAAGCAATGTTCGATCGCTATCCGCTGCTTAAAGGGTTCAGACATCGCGTGGCGGGGTCACTCAGCGGAGGCCAGGCGAGAATGCTCGAATTTGCTCGAACACTCATTGTTTCCCCGTCGGTGCTCCTTATTGACGAACCTTCTGTCGGGTTAGCTCCATTCCTTGTCGACGAGGTATACGACGAGCTAGAAAGGTTGAAGGGTGAAAACAGCACAATTCTTCTCGTTGACCAAAATGTCTCAGCGGCGGTCGAATTAGCCGATTATGTGTACACATTGGCTTATGGGGAAAACCATCTTCAGGGGAACAAAGACTCCTTTGAAGGACAACTTGATGGCCTGATTCAGCAATGGTTGAGCCTGTAATGAGGGGGACACTATGAATCTCGAAACCGTTGCCCAGTTGCTCGGGAACGGGCTGCTGTTGGGAGGCGTCTACGCCGGGCTGGGGATTGGGCTGAGCCTCCTACTCGGTGTGCTAAAAATCGTCAATCTCTCACACAGCGCAGTTCTCATTTTTGGGTCGCTAATTTACTGGGAACTAGTAAATACTCTTGGACTTGACCCAATTTTGGCTATTTTTCCAGTGGTTGTAGCCGGATTCGGCATTGGAGTCTTGGTTCATCGGACTGTTGGACAGTACATGGTGCGGGAGGACTCCCGCACCATGGTTCTGGCTTTTTTTGGAATTCTCGTTCTGGTAGAGTCGGCCGCCATCATCATCTGGACCACAGATACTCGAACAGTAAACGTTGGATACCTTTCCCAGCTCGTTACGTTCGGTTCACTTTCCTTTCCGCTCTCAAAGCTCGTGGCTGCCGGATTGACGGTGCTGTTGATGGTGGGGTTACATCTTTATCTAACGAGAACGCTTGGGGGTGCGGCGGTTAGAGCGATATCACAAAATATCGATGTCGCTCAAATGGTAGGCATTGATGTGACCAAGATTTCCCGCAGGGTTTTTGGGGCAGGTCTAGGGCTAGCAGCTTTTGGTGGCACTGTGTTGGCGATGGTTGTGTCCTTCAGCCCTCAAGAACACCCGAGATGGCTCGCTTGGTCTTTTCTTGTAGTGATTCTTGGTGGCTTGGGTTCGACTCTCCGCACTTTATCCGCCGGGCTCATCGTGGGAGTACTGGAATCGTTTATCGGCTTTTTACTGCCTTTCCAATACATCTACGTCGTGCTGTACGGGCTCTTGGCGCTCTTACTTCTCGTGCGGCCTCAAGGATTTGCCAGAACTAAACAGAGGGAGTTGTAGCCGTCATGAGCGAACCTAAAGATATTGCCCTCGGAGGAGCGCGGGCTTCCTCCTCAGGAGTCAAAAAGTCGCGACCGTGGGCTGGAGCCTTACTGGGCGTCTCTATCCTTACGCTGGTCCTTCCAGTTGGTTTCGGAACGAGCATAAGCCTCATGACCATGTTCAGCGCAGTCTTCTTTTACTTGGCCTTGGCACAGGGCTGGAATCTTCTTGGCGGACTTGGCGGCTACCTCAACTTTGCCACGGCCCTGTTTGCCGGAGTGGGGGCGTACACCGCGGCTTGGCTGCACAATCAGTTTGAGTTAACCCTGTGGCAAACGATTCTGCCCGGCGCGATAGCGGCGGCAGTGATTTCGCTCCTGGTGGGCTACGCGACATTGCGTCTGCGGAGTCATTATTTTGCAATATTTACACTGATTCTAACTTTTCTCGGCGCGGTCGTTGTGAAAAACATGCCCGCACTAGGGGGAGGAGCGGGCATCTTCCTCGATCTAGAGGGCGAGTGGACTTCCGAGTCGATTGCACAATTCTATTTCTTCTGCTTTCTTGCGCTGGCCGTCGTTGCGACGATTATCGCCTTCTTTGTTCAGCACTCAAATTTCGGATACGCCTTGATTGCGATCAGTGAGGATGAAACTGCAGCGCAGGTCCTTGGAGTGCGAACTATGGACGTAAAGCTCAGAGCACTCTTCATCGGCTCAGCTTTGGGTGGCGCCGCTGGAGCAATATTTGCTTTCTTCACCAGCTACATCGAACCAGGCGGAATTTTCAATCTGGATATCGCACTCGACGTAATTCTCGTCTGCGTAATTGGAGGCATGCGTTCCTGGTTAGGGCCCGTCATCGGCGCATTCGTTGTCGTCTTCCTGGAGCAATCTCTGCGCCTCCTCATCCCAAGCCTTTCTGTGTTCGGTATGGAGCTGCCCACGGAAACCGGACGACTCATCTTGGGGGCACTATTAGTGGTTTTTGCATTATTTTTCCGGCGCGGAATAGTAGGTATCTTCCAGTCCCGACGGGGACGAAACCTCTCGGTCTAAGTGGCTCAGCGGTTATCAACGAATGGAGTGAATGTGTCGAATGGGACAGAGCCGGATTATTACAAAGCCGAAGCCTACGGGGTCGGGCTAGACCAAAACCCGCTAAGCAGGTCAGCAACTGCTGACTTTCGGTCCGAGGTCCTGAGTGTGAACAATTACCACAAAGAAGGTTTGCTGACCGATTTCGGAAATGGAAGAGCATGGTGGCTTGTCTCGGATGAAGGCAAATATATGGGCGGGACCGAGCTCGGTCCCGCCCCTCTCATGTATTGGTTGGTCGGAATGGAAGCAACAATTTCCGCAGCGATTGCCGAACAAATGCGAGACCGAAAGATATCGTGCAGTTCTATCGAAGTGCTCCTCCGCCAAGATTACGGTTTCTCAGGGTCCTTTTCCAAAGGCGACGCGGCTGGGTTCCCCGGTCCTCTAACCGTTAAAGTTTCCCTAAATTGTGACGCGCCACAGGAACTCCAAGACGAGATATTGGCGCTGGTAATTCGGGAAACCCGGGTTTTCGACCCGGTAGAGAAAACGGTTCACAGCAACTTCTCGCTTTATGCGAACGGAAGGGCTGTAAATCTGCCGGGAATAACCCAGGGAGCAGATCGGGCCAAGGACGACCCGTTCCTACGTCACACGACAAAACCAGGACCTGCCGTCACAAAAAATCAAATGAATAAACAGACGACATCGCCCTTGCTACAGAGGAGGACAGCGGGGACGTTGAACCCCCACGTCCCGGAAGGCCATGAATTCGATGAGAGGACGTGGTTCAGCCTCACTTCAGCCGGGGTCTACGATTTTGCCCAGCAAGTCGTGCGGTCGGTTTCCGAACTGTCAGGTTCCAGATCCCGAAGATGGGAGTTTCTCTCGGACCCCGCGGGCCACAAGGCGCCGACCCCATTCGGATTGCTCTCGATCGGGGTAGCGTTCTGTTTCCACACCCAACTGGCACGTTTCGCCAAGGTTCGCCGGATGGATTTAGAACAACCAAGACTTCTTCAGGATAGTTCGCTGCTTACGGAGAATCAGTCGTTCGAAACGCACGTGTTTGTAAACGGCCATCAAGGAGAAGAAGCAGCCTCATCGCTCGTGAAGGTCGCCATGAATACCTGCTACGCCCACAAATCGTTGAACGCGGACCTTAAGGTGGTAACAAATATTCGAGAGGACAAATCATGAGTATCGAGCGAATCGCAGTCGTTGGCACCGGAGCAAATGGTGCAAGTATTGCAGCAGATCTTGTGCGGGCCGGTTTTGATGTCACCCTGATCGAGCAGTGGCCGGCCAATGTGGACGCGATGAGAGAACGTGGTCTCACCGTCGTCATGCCGAATCGCACAGAAGTGACTGAGGTCAACGTACTCCACCTGTGCGAGGTAGCTGAAGTCAAAACAAAGTTTGATCTTGTTCTAATTCTCGTGAAAGCCTATGACACGCGGTGGGCAGCAGAGCTAATCAAACCGATTCTGTCGCCGGAAGCAATCGTTGTGGGGCTGCAAAACGGCATGACTGTTGATGACTTAGAAGATGTACTCGGACCGGACCAAGCCATGGGCGCAGTAATTGAAGTTTGCTCCAACATGTTTGAACCTGGAGTAGCACACCGAGAAACTGCTCCGGAGGAATCATGGTTTGCTCTTGGCGGTCTGTCATCAACCTCTAGCGCCCGCGCTGAAGAAGTGGCAACTATCCTCAGGCATTCAGGGTCCGTGCAGGTTTATCAGGACATACGATCGGCAAAGTGGATGAAGCTAGTCGCAAATGCCGCTGAGCTGGTACCTTCGGCCATCCTAAATATGCCCCTATTTGAAGCCGTATCGGACATAAAAATGAGGTCTTTTATGGAGGCTAACGCCAAAGAAGCACTCGCAGTGTGCATTGCCGCTGGTTCCCACATTGTCCCAATTTTTGGACTCACTGAAGTTAACGAGGATCCTGACACCTACGCTGTGGTGCTACTTGATGAGGTCTTGAAACGGTTCTCTTTCCCTGGCACCCTCACCACGGTTCTCCAAGACTGGAGAAAAGGTCGCAGGGCAGAAATTCACGAAATCAACGGCATGGTGGTTAGGGAGGGGAAGCGACTAGAAATTCTGACACCTGCAAATTCGGTGACTCTGAAGTTCGCTCAGGCCATCGAAGCAGGGGATCTCGCTGCCTCACCGGAGAACTTACCTCAGATGCTCGAGAATTTGATTTCTTCCTAGATGGGGCCAGGCCCAAATCCGGATTCGCGCAGAGAAGTGTTCGTTGCTGCTCGTTCGCTAACAAACGAATTCCTGGCGGCGTCGAAGCCACCGTGACGACGAACCTGGGCTGTGCGGTCACAGGCTACTCATCTAGGGGGGCGATTCTTGGCGCCGCTACGATCCAAAACAAAATTCTGACGCGGCTCCAAAAGTAGAAACACCCTAGTGAGAGACAGTCCCTGCACCGGGGAAATTAGACTCATCGCCTGGCGCTACCGCTTCCCACACAAACCACACGGCTTTGACTTCTTGCCCTGTCTGGTTCCAAAAACGGTGCGGAATGCTGGAATCAAAGGCGATCGAATCTCCTTCATGCATGTCAGCTCGCCCAAATCCCACTTGCACGCTCAAGGTTCCCTGCGTGACGATCCCGTACTCCCTGCCTATGTGGCGGATGAAGTCCTCGGGGGCCGCCGCCCCCGGCGCCTGTGCATAAATGACCTCAATGAACTCCGCTCCCACCTCAGGCTTAGCTGTCAGTCGCTCCCAGCGCGGTCCGGACTGCAACTGCATGGAAAGGCGTGCACTGGCGCGCAACACAATCCCAGCATCATCCAGCGAACCATCTTGAGACGTCGCTGCAACTTCGTCCTCAACGCGCGCAGGAGTGATAACCAGGTCAAAGTTCTCGAACAAAGAGTCCATGGTTATTTCCAGAATACTGACCGCGCTGTAGAGCGCCCGAACGCTAAACGACGCGAGACCGCGTTCAACCTGGGAAACGTGGCTCGCGGAGACGTCAATACGACGCGCAAGCTCCCGCACGCTAATGCCAGCTAGATTGCGCGCGGTCCTGAGGCGCTTACCAACATCGTTCAATTTTTCATCTGAGTTCACTACCACCGCTTTTAGCCTAGGGCTACAGCCTACTATCTAAAACCACCAAGATGACGACTAAGACGTACGCTCCCACAGAACGGTGTCTAGCTACAGGCCCACCAGGTGCCTCTACGCGACGAGTGCCTGCTCTTTGGTCGGTTGCAACCACAGGACGATCATCACAATGGTGCCAAGCCCCACGGCAAGGCCAATAAAAATCAATCCCCACGGAAGCCCAGCGTCACGAAGCCTGCGGACCCCGGAAGCCAAATAGGGCA
>Ga0307934_1001103_pt1 | contig 17554 bp, 16 predicted proteins | sample OrgLakmetageno90_FD_201838 | JGI IMG/M metagenome (GOLD analysis project Ga0307934, IMG submission 201838) | Saline water microbial communities from Organic Lake, Antarctica - #90 | ecosystem: Environmental > Aquatic > Non-marine Saline and Alkaline > Saline | place: Antarctica: Organic Lake... | reverse complement strand
CGCATCTTGCGCTCCAAGCTCCTGATGTATTGAGCCTTCACTCAAAGATGCCGGGAATATTTGCCACAATCTGGCGGTAGTCCCCAGCCTCACCCACCACAATTCGCGCGGTGAGACGCAGGCCATGCCCACCCAGATGGCGACCGGAAAACACCACGTCATAGGTTCCAGCGCCAAGCGCGGGCAAGACGATTCTCGACTCCAGGTTGCCTCTGGCATCCACCGAACCGGAAGCCAGAGTTATCGCGCTTTGGCTTTGGCTTTGGCCTGGCCCAGACCCTGCGGGTGTGAGCTGGAGGAGGAACGTGGAGGAGTGCAGGACACGGTCAGAGCCGTAATACACGGGAGAACCCTCCACCTGGCGGCCCACTGGGCCAGCCACATGAAGATAAATTCCCGGTGCCCCCGAAACAACGCTCTCTGCACCTGTGCTGTCGTGAACGGCCAGTAAATAGCGATAGACACGCACGGCACCCGAATCAGTGCCGCCTGCATCACTACGCGGTGCACCAACCGCAATGGTGGTGCCATCGCCACTGAGTGCCACAGCCGAACCCTGCTCTTCACCGACTTCGGTTCCCGAAATGCTCGACCCACGCGATTCCCACATGCCTGCGACCTCGTCAAAGACCCGGACGGTGCCGGCATCATTGCCACCACCATCATCTGTGGGTGACCCCACAATGATGCGGGCACCATCGCCGCTGATTCCCACAGCACTGCCCAGGGCTTCACCAGCCGAGGCGCCCACAATGTCACTTCCCACTTGGGTCCAAGTGGATGCCGCGTAGCTGTAGACGCGGGCTTGGCCCGCATCCGCCGCGGTGCCCCCGAGTGAGTGTGCGGGCGCACCGATGACTACGCGAGTGCCAGTGGCGCTCAGAGAAACCGAAGTGCCTGCTTTATCCCCGGCAGCTTCACCGGGGATATCTGTGCCCTGCTGGACCCATGCCCCACCATTCCAGCCAAACACTCGGACATGTCCTGATCGCACGCCACCATCGTCGTTATGGGGCGCGCCGATCGCGACCATGTCACCATCAGCGTCCAAAGCGATGGACGTGCCGGAGAGATCATCGTTGGCTTCGCCAGCGATTGCACTGCCCATCACATCCCAGGTGCTCGCACCGGCATTCCACAGATAGACGGAGCTCTGCCCCGCATCGAGAACACCATGTTTTGGCGAACCCACAGCAAGGCGCAACCCATCGGTGCTGAGCGACACAGCAGACCCGAAGTTGTCGCCATTTCCCGCGCCATCGATGTCTGGTCCTATTTGCCCCCAGGCCCCACCGGAGAACTCAAACACCCTGACATGACCAGCATCACTACCACCATCGTCATCTCCGATGGCTCCGACAGCCAGCCTGGTTCCTGACCCGCTGAGTGACACAGCGGTGCCAAATTGGTCATCGGCACCATCGCCCGGGAGCGGGGTTCCCTGCTGTGTCCAGGTTCCCAAGGAGTAGGCAAAGACGGTGACTTTACCTGTCCTGGTCCCATCACCATCAAAAGGTGAACCGACAGCCACCACGGTGCCATCGGCGCTCAGCGAGACTGCGCTGCCAAAATAATCACCCAGGGCATTACCCGTGGCCAACGCCACCCCCTCTGTCTCGATCCAGTTGCCTTCTCCCGTGTCAGCACCTGCCAGCGGTGTAAAGGGAGCGAAGGGGTTGAGCATGAACGACAAGCCAAGGAGAAGCACGAGGGTGATGGGTCGGGTGCGAAAAGACATGAAGGACTCCTCCGTGAATGATGGTCGCCACCGAAAGACCACACCTGCCCATGCCGTCGACGATGACGTTGGCTTACCAACCTGCCACAAAAATGGGGATAATTCAAGGTTTTGGGCAGCGCGACGTCGCCTGGGGTGGTGTGCGGCAGGGTTCTCGTCGAGCAACTCTTTTCCGATACCTTGGCGGGAGAAAGGTCGGTGCTATGCCAAACGAACGTGTCGTGGATGTTGCTTTGCGGTGGGGCGATTCTGATGCATTCGCCCACGTGAACAACGTGGTCTTTTTCAGGCTTCTCGAAGAGGCCAGAGCCCGCGTAATTCCCGAGGATGGACCCGGGTCCACCATTCTCAAAAACGGCCTTGTCGTTGCCGAGCAACAACTGAAATACACCGCGCCTCTGCACTATCGGGCGGAGCCCGTGCAGGTGGGGATGACCGTCGATCACATCGGTGGTTCGTCTTTTCGGTTGGCCGCTCGGGTCTTTGATGCTGGAAGCGGTGTGGTGTTTGCCGAAGGGTTTGTGTCCCTGGTCGCTTATGACTTTGACCGCGGCGCCCCGCGGAAGCTCACCGATGATGAACGGCAGTGGTTGAACGCATAGGCATCCTGCGGCCATGTGTAGTGGAGTTGCTTGTCCACAGACTGGCGTCCCGAGCTCTTATCCCCCCACTCGTGGATTCCCCTGGTTCACGTCAAAAAGCTGAAGTAGATTCAACGACATGGGGGAACACAACGTACCAATCGCTGTCCGAACGATGACGAACCGCGACGTCCCTGAGGGTATGACAAGGGAGCTTGCTCCCTTCGGCATCACGGTGGAACAATTTGTCGACACCGAGCTTGATGACCACGAGGACTGGCGCCTTCGAGAGTTGTCGATGTTTTACCGGGATGCCCTTGCAATGGTCCTCGGTAAATGACCCTCCTTGGGGACTCGCGAGAGCCCGCGAGCAAACTGACCTCTGCTACTGCCCACGACGGTGTCTCCCGACGTCACCTTGCAAGTCACCGACTTTCGGGGATAACCGTGTTTCATCGAGGCTGTTGACTCTCCACAACTCATCCCAGGAGTGATGTCACGGCCCGCGCTCGCCTGAGCTAGCGTTACCCCATGTCGAGGCCGCACCAGACAGTGTCCCCAGCTATCTTCCACGCATCGAGGATCCTCATCGCGAGGTGATGGAATCGATTCTGACCTTCATGGCTGCGCAGTTCCCCGAGACTGAGGCCACGATCGCGTGAAACAAGCCCCATGTGAAGCTCAGGTCGCAGTGCCAATTGGGAATGGAGGCGTGTAAAAACCATCTGTTCTTCCACCCCTTCACCACCACGCTGATGGACGACTTCGCCCCGCGACTGAGTGGTTATGTCTGCGGAAAGCGCTCGTTCCACATCCCTTGGGGGTGGGAACTCGACGCAGATCTTCTCAGTGACATCGTGTCAGCCCGCATAGCCGAGGTCTCCTAACACTCGAGTGTGTGGCCTCCGCTGCCTGACTGGTGGCGGATCTCCTTCGATCCTGAAACTCACCGTGGCACAGCGCCCGTGGGCGCCGTTCCCCAAGGGGTGTGCGTTAGGCGCGCAGAGCCTCAAAGCCTGCCAGCAGGCCGGTGGGCTTTCCCCCAGAAATAAGGTCCTCGGAGTCGACCGAGAGCAGGCCAGCCGGTGTTCTCAAATCTTTCACCAGATCCCAGTGGATGGCGGAGCGGTTAACCCCTCCACACTCGGGATAGGCGCGGCCCAGGGCAAGATGCATCGTGCCGAGGATTTTTTCATCCAGGAGGAGATCTCCGGTGTAGGTGGAGACGTTTGGGTTGGTACCAATTCCCAACTCCCCTATGCGTGAGGCCCCCTCGTCGGTCGCGAGGATGTGGCGCACAAATTCTTCACCGTGGTCGGCATGGAGAAAAGAAACCCGGCCTTCCTGGAATTCCAACCGCAGGCCGGCAATTTTCACCCCCGCAAACCAGATGGTGTCGGGGAAGGTGATAAACCCTTCCGTGGAGTCATCAACGGGAGCTGTGGCTATTTCTCCGTCAGGGAGATTCACGCCCCCGGCAAAACTTATCCATGTTCGGCCAGCAACACCAAAAGTGATGTCGGTGTCATCCGAGCGCACCCGAACCCGCTGCGACGAGGTGAGTGATTCACACAGCTGCAACTGTTTCTGTTCCATCGCTGTCCAGTCCATGAAACAGCCGTCAAAAAACTCACCCACCAAAGTGTCATACTCGGCCCCGATCATGGCAGCCCAGCCCTCGGTGGGAATGCGCACAAGGCACCAGCGGGTGTTTTCCCACCGTTTCGTGGAAATGAGGCCTTTAGATTTTCGAAGAAGAGCCGCTTTACGGTGGTCAGGTTCGCTCTCTGGGGCGACCATCCCCCGAAACGAGACGTGAACGTCGGCGCGCTCCATGGAACTGAGCTCCAGGGCCGAGGGCGCTTCAAGCGCCTCGTCGGAGGAATAGGCAATGGCGCTGGCATCGAAGCTTTCATCCGAAGCGACCACCTCAGGGGTTGCCCCAACCTGGTAGCAGGCATCCACAAAGGCTTTCACTGCCGGCATGGCCGACACATCGGTCATGAACACTGACACGGTGTCACCCCGGGTGACTTTCAGCGCCCCCACGAGGTGATCGGCCAACTGATTCCAGCGTGGGTCACGCACCGGTAACACCCGCGAGACCAGCACCCGTGTTGAGCGTTCCCCCATCGATAGTCAGACGCACGCTTACCCCTGCATCAACACCCTGCTCAATGGAGTCTCTTGTGACAGCACACCCGAGAAATCTTTTTATCGCCATTGCTACGCCCTGCTCACGAGATGTGTGGTGGAGGTTTGACCGTTAGGAGTTCGTGTTTTTCCACGAGCGCAGAAAATACCAAAACGCTGTTGCACCCGGGTCTTGAAGCCCAATGCTGCGTTCCTGGAGCCAGGATGCTCGGCCCCGCTGGGATTTCATGCCCTGCGTCTCTTTAACGGCTGCGTGGGCAGCGTCAATGGCTGCCTCCAACGCGAGTGCTGTGTCTGGGCCGCCGGCGAGAGCGGGGACGGCTGGATACATCGCATCAAGGATGGTCTTATCGCCAATCTGGGAGCGACCGCGCTTCGAAATACTGTCGGCCGCAGCACCCAGAAACTCTGAGGCATCAGCAGCGCTGATGTCTTCTCTGGAGTCCCAGAGTTTGGAGCCGGCGAGAAGCCCACCCGCCACAAGGGCTGCCATGGTGGACGGGTTTGCATCAGCAAACGCCGCAGCACATGCCCGTGCAATGTCGACGGGGGTGGCGGTGTCGGGAAGGCCCTCCAGAGCACTGATGACCGCCTTGGACCCCGCCGCAATGGTGACGCCTAAATCGCCGTCCCCCAATGCGGCGTCCAGATCGCCAAGCTCACCTTCATAGGTGGCCAAATCTTCGAGAGCCCGAGAGATTGCCGCTCTCATGTCAAGCGCCTTCATTACTGTCTAACCTTCCTGAAAAAACGGGGATTGCGCTGGAGCGTTCAAGAGCGCCAGTCGATCGTCATTGAGTGCGAGCAAAGAAATTGATGCCCCTGCCATTTCCAGCGATGTGGCATATTCCCCGACATAGGTCTTGTCGATGGCGATTCCCTGTGCGCCAAGGACCTGGTGAACCCTGCGATACATCACATAGAGCTCTTCCAGAGGAGTAGACCCCATCCCATTAACCAACACGGCAACACGATCACCACTGGAAAGACCAAGATCGACAACCAACGGTTCCACGAGACGATCAACAATCTGATCTGCCGTCTCGAGTTCACCGCGGTGAATCCCCGGCTCTCCGTGAATGCCAATTCCTACTTCCATCTGCCCTTCGGGCAAATCAAAGCTTGCCTTCCCGGTGACCGGGAAGATGGTGGGAGACAGGCCAATGCCCATGGTTGCGGTGTGAGAGACGATGTCTTTGGCGACCGCCGCAACCTCGTCAAGATTTTTGCCTTGCTCAGCGGCTGCCCCGGCGGCCTTGAAGGCAAAAAATATTCCCGCGACGCCGCGGCGATCTGCAGCACGCTCCTTGGGCTGGCTTGCAACGTCATCGCACCCCAGAACCGTCTGTGTCTCAATTCCCTCAAGATCAGCCATGTCCGCAGCGAGGTCAAAGTTGAGAACATCCCCGCCATAGTTCCCATACAGATACAACACACCCACCCCGCCACTCACAGCTTTGGTGGCTTCGAAGCACTGCGTGGCGGACGGGGAGGAAAACACGTTTCCAATCGCCACGCCCGAGCACAGGCCAACCCCCACATAGCCTTTGAAAAGTGGAAGGTGGCCTGAGCCACCACCGGTGATGATGCCGACTTGGCCAGCAACGGGGGCATCTGCGCGCACCAAAATACGTTTGTCAGCCAAGGGCAACTTCACCAGGCTGGGGTGGGCGGTTACAAGCCCCTCCACCATTTCGTCGACGAAATTTTCTGGCGTGTTAATAATTTTCCGCATAATTTCTCTACTTTCCAGTCGCTAACAGGGACGATCGCTTTTTCAACCTTGGTCGAAGTTTTCGCCTGGCACTGATCTGATCGATGACCATCACCGCAATGAGAATTAACCCTTGAGTCAGGGAATACTCATAGGCAGACAGACGAAGTGCAGTAAATCCGCTCGAGACCACCTGAAGGGTAATGGTCGCAAGTATGACCCCCCACACGGTGGCAAAGCCACCCGCGGGGTTTGTTCCACCGAGCACCGCAATCACGATGACCAGCAGAACATACGAGCTTCCATACTCCGCACTCGAGGTGGGGTTTCGGACTAAAAACAAGACTCCCGCAAGTCCAGCTAGCCCGCCGCCCAGAACGTAGATGTTCATCAACACGGTCTTGGAGTTGATTCCCGAATACTTCGCAGCGACCGGGTTTGTTCCCAACAGCAGCGCCTGCCTGCCGAGGACCGTTCTGGTCAAAAACAGCGCCACCGCACCGGCTATCAGCAACAGCATGATGAAGAGGGAGGGGACATTGAAAATCTCCACGTTGCCCAGTGCCGTGAGGGCTTCGGGCGCACCAAAGAGGGTGCTTCCCCCCGTCCACACGATGGCGATTCCGGTGAAAATTTGCATCGTCCCAAGCGTCGCGAGAATAGGCGTAATTTCTAGTCGGGCAATCAAAAATCCGTTGACTGCTCCCGCTGCAAGACCCACCACCAGGCCCAAAAGAACAATGAAGGGCATCGCTCGCGCTGCGGCTTCAGGATCAGTTGCGGCAAGACCGGAGTAGAGCGTCGTAATGGTGATCGCCGACAGGTTAGCGATTGCCACCAGGGATAAATCAATCCCGCCCGTGAGCATCGCGAGCATCACAGCAATGGCGAGCACGCCAATTTCTGGGGATGCCACCGCGATGTTTCGCAGGTTCACCGGGTTGAGAAAAATCTCGGGTCGCAACGCGGTGAAAAACGCGAAGGATGCGAGCAGAATGAGCAGCATTCGCAGGGTGCTCCCCGAGCCTTGAGCCCGGCCGATCAGCCCGCGAACCGTAGCATCAAGCCTGGCGTTAGCGAGCGCAATTTTTCGTGTTTCTGTGCCCAGAGGTTCCATCAGCGCACTTCCTCCGTCTTCGTCACCGTTGATTTTTTCGATCCTCGTTTTGCGGAGACCGCTTGAATTCCCACACCGATGAGCAAAAGCGTGCCCACAGCGGCTTGCTGCCACGCGGTGGGAATCCCCGCCAGGATCAAACTGTTATTGATGACCTGGATGAGCAAAACACCGAGCACAGTGCCCCATACCGACCCCCGCCCACCGAAAACAGATGCTCCACCAAGAACAACTGCCGCAAGAACATCGAGTTCATTGCCGACGAGGTCCTGAGGGTTTGCAGCCCGGCCCAGGATGAGGTGGAGAACGCCACCGAATGCAGCGAGCATCCCTGCCAACATGTAGATAAACATTTGGGTTCTCATCACCGGGAACCCTGCGCGACGCGCTGCCTCTTCGTCGCCCCCGATGGCGTAGATAGAGCGACCAAACATTGTTCTACTAAGAATCCACCACACCAAGAACGCAATAATCACCACGGGAATGACGAGCACGTGAAGATTGGCAACGCCCTGCTCGAGAGGAATCGACACCACATTGGTGGTCGACACCACATCCATTTCGGTCGGCAAATTGGCAATGTAACGCGAGCCGACATATGCCAACAGCAGGCCCCTAAAGAGGGTCATGGTTCCCAGAGTCACAATCAGTGTGGGCAGTCGGAAGAACGCGATTACCGCACCGTTGAACGATCCCAGCAGCACCCCAAAGAATAGCGCGAGGGCGATGATGGCCACCAGGCCGAACTCTGTTTCGGCGCTTTGGGCAATCACCACGGTCGTGTACGCGGCAAAGATTCCGATGGCGGCAAAGGACACATCAATGCCGCCAGAAATCATCACAATCAACACACCGAGCGCAAAAATCAGCGGGACGATGGCCCCTCGCATGATGGAAAAAAGTGTGCTGACGGTAAAAAAGACCGGATTCACAAAACCGATGGTCAACACCAGCGCAAGCAGGACCAAGAAAAGAATTCCTTCGTTGTTGCTCCCACGGAGTTTCCCCAGGAGGGAACCGCCGTTTTTCAGCGACATCAGGGAACTCATGCGGCCGTCTTCTCCTGAATGTTCACCACGGTGACGTCCTTTCCTTCTAACTCTTCGCCAATCATTCCCTGGCGAATCACGATCACACGATTACACACCGACACTAGCTCGGGGGCATCGTCCGAGATCACCACAATCCCCATGCCCTCCCCCGCTTCAACGCGCAAAATATCAAGAATCTGCTCTTTTGACCCAATGTCCACACCGACGGTGGGCCCATTGAGAATGAGCACACGCGGTTGTGTCGCAAGGAGCTTGCCAAGCACCACCCTTTGCCCGTTTCCTCCCGAGAGGGTGCGCACCAGCGCGCCCACATTGGCGGCCTTGATTTTCAGACGCTCGAAAATCCCGGCGACCGTGATGTCCACTCGCTTGGAGTCAAGTACCCGAAGGGGGGACCTGTGGGAATCGAGCGAACTCGCGATGATGTTCTCTCCCACGGATTTCTCCATAAAAAGACCCTGAGTAAGACGGTCTTCAGGAAGGTATCCGATGCGCGCTTTCAGGGCGTCGCGGATGGAACGAATTTTCACCGCTTTACCCTCGACTTCGATGGTTCCCGAGCGGGCCGGCCTAACACCGAAGAGCGCTTCGGCAATTTCTGTGCGACCCGAGCCCAGCAGGCCGGTAATTCCCAGTATTTCACCAGGTTGAAGGTCAAACGTGATCCCCGTGAACGCGCCCGGTAGCGTCAGATTTTTCACCGAGAGCAGGGGATGTGCGGAGTCGCTGGGTGTGCTGAGTTCTCGTACCTCTTTCACATCGCGACCGGTGATGTGTTTGGTCAATGACTGACGATCAAAGTCTTCTGCAGGACCCGACACAATGTGGATGCCGCTGCGCAAAATGGTCACATCTTGGGACACTTCAAGAGCTTCCTCAAGTTTGTGACTGACAAACAACAGCGCCACGCCGCGGTCTCGGAGCTGGTTGACCACATCGAAAAGATATTTCACCTCGGTGTGCGTCAAGGCTGTGGTGGGCTCATCCATGATGATAATCCGAGCGTCGTTGACCAGCGCCCGACAGATGGCGGTCAGCTGCTTGTCTGCAACGGAAAGGTTTTCGACGCGTTCGTCAAGGTCCAGGTTGAGGCTCAGATCGGCCACAATCTTCGCCGCCGCACTGCGGGCTTTCCCGGCAGAAAAGAGTTTTGACCGCTGCGCAACCTGGGCGGTGATGGAGATGTTCTCTCCCACCGAAAGATTGGGGAACAGGGAAAAATCTTGGTAGATCACTTGAATGCCGGCGAGAATCGAATCAACGGGGCTCAGAGGGCCCTGGACTTTCCCATCAATGAGGATTTCGCCACTATCGGGGCGTTCCACTCCAGAAATAATTTTGATGAGGGTCGATTTACCACAACCGTTCTCTCCTGCCAGGCAGTGCACGTGGCCGGCGACGAGCTGCATTGACACGTCATCGAGTGCTTTGACGCCACCGTAAGTTTTGACGATGTTGCGAACTTCTAACACGGGGGCATCCTGGTCCATGAACGGTGCACCTTTCTTCAAGCACGGGTATGACGGCGGACAAAGTGGGGCCGCTGTGCGCTAGGCGCACAGGACCCCACCCGTCACGAGAACACAACTACATGTTAGAAGTTGTATTCCGCCATGTTGGATGCGTCTACGATAACCGCAGCTTCACCAACCCATACGTTGTCAAACCCTGCGAGCGGGGCGAGGCTTTCATAGCCAACGAGTCCCAGGTCGGTTCCGGCGGAAATTGTTCCACCATCAGCAAGGATTTGTGCGATCGCCAGCTGAGCCTCGCCAGCAAGGGCGGGGTCCCAGAAGAAGATACTGTCAATAGATCCATCTTCGAGGTACTTGGAGGTGATGGAAGGAATGCTGGTTCCCATCACACAGATCTGGTCCTGAAGACCGGCTTCCTGGACGGCGCGTCCGATACCTGCGACGTCAGTGCTGGCAGATCCCTGGAAGCCCTTGATGTTGGGGTACTTCGCGAGGATTTCTTTGGCACGCTCGTAGGCGACGGTCTCGTCTTCCTTGCTCTCAATGGGCTCTTCCATACGGGTCATGCCGGGGAAGTCAGCCTGCTGAAGCGTATATGCGGCTTCAACCCACTGCATGTGGCTCTGAGCGGTGAATCCACCGACCATCTGGACATATTCGCCTTCTTCGCCCATGCACTCTGCAAGGGTTTTCATGATGGTCCCGCCATAGAAGTCGTTGTCGAAGGCTTCGATGACAGCGTCGGCGTTAACCATTCCCACTGCTTCGTGCCCAACGATGATAATGCCTGCGGCGCGTGCTTCGGCCAAGACAGTCTCAAGTGCTTCGATGGAGTTAGGAACCACGGCGATTGCTGTGGGGTTCTGAGCGATGAGGTTCTGGATGAGTGCAACCTGCTTCTCGGGGCTTGCATCGTCACCACCATCTTGACGTGCGTCAATTCCGGTCCGCGAAGCGAAGGAAACAACGCCCTCTTCCATGCGGTCAAACCATCCGACACCGGTCAGCTTGACGACGAGAACCATGGTCTGGTCTGACGCGGCTTCGGTGGTCGTGGTGGTCGTCTCTTCTTCAACAGCGGTCTCTTCTGCAGCTGTGGCACAGCCAGCAACCAGCAGAGCCGAGGCCCCAATTGCAGCAAATGCTGCGAATTTCTTCGTGAGCTTCAAGGTCACTCCTTCGTGTAGTTCTTGCAGCGGGATAGGTGGGTGTCTTCGAGTGCCGCTACTCCACATCGAGTAGGCAATACTCTAATCGCACTTTGCGCACCGCCACACGAAAAACGTGCACGTTTCGCGCAATTTTTGCGCATTGTGTATAAAATCGTTATCTAGCGCCCGATAACGTGAGACTTACCCCCTTTTTTTCCCAGCGGCATCGTTGCCACATCACAGCGGAAGCGACCCATGCATAGACAGAATCAAATACTGGAAGCCATCAGGGCCGAGGGCTTTCGGGCGGTCGGTGATTTGGCCAGAGACCTTTCCGTGGATGAATCGACGATCCGACGGCACCTGGCGAGGCTAGAAAACCTTGACCTGATCCAGAGGACCCACGGGGGCGCGCGGATGGGATCACCGCGCAGCCAGCCCGCGGAGCCCGTCACCGCCCACGCGCAAGAAAAGCGGGCTATCGGTCGAGCGATGGCCGACCGTATTCGGGATGGTCAAGTGGTGTTACTCGATAGCGGCACGACAACACTGGAAGTGGCAAAAGCTCTGAAGAACACCCAACTCACCGTGGTGACCAACGATCTGCGCATTGGTCTGGCCATTTCGGCTAAACCCCGAATCCAACTCGTCTTCATCGGTGGCGAACTCCTGCCAGAAACGTTCAACATGTGGGGTCCCACCGCGGTGCAACAACTTGAGCAACTGAGCATCGATATTGCGATTTTTGGTGCAGATTCCGTCACTGAGGACGGGATTTTCAGCTTCAGTAGCTACGAGATTGAGATGCAGCGCACCATGCTGCAGGTCTCCGCTGATGCCTACTTTGTGGCCGACAGTTCAAAATTTCACCGAACGGCGTTATTTCGCGTGTGTGACCTGGACCAGTTCTCCTCGGGTATTACCGATGATTACCTGAACCCGCTCCTGGCATCACAACTCCCCCTGCCCATCATTCGGGTATCCACCAAGCCCTAACAGGCCGCAGACGAGCAGGCTTGGCGTCGGGCGCGAAAACCTCCCGGTGGATATCCCCAGAGCGTCGAGAACTCCTCTGTGGCCCCTCCGCGAGCCCCACAAGACAGAGTGTGTTCACCCCCGTGAGGTCACACCGACACTCCACGGACCCGGGTAACCAGAAGCGTGTGGGGTAGAGCTCTTGCGCTCTACCCCACACGCCACGGTGTAACGAAACCTAGAGATCAAACCGATCGGAGTTCATCACCTGAACCCAGGCGTCCACAAAATCGTGGACAAACTTTTCTTCGTTGTCATCTTGTGCATAGAGCTCTGCATAGGAGCGCAACACAGAGTTTGACCCGAACACCAGGTCAACTCTGGTCGCAGTGCCGGCAACAACACCGGTGGTGCGGTGTCGAATGACATAGTCGTTTGCCCCTCGCGGTTCCCAGATATAGGTCATATCGGTCAGGGTGACAAAGAAGTCTCTGGTCAGCACTCCTTCGTGCTCGGAAAACACGCCGTGCTGGTGGCCATCGTGGTTAGCACCAAGACCGCGCATGCCACCCATCAAGACGGTCATTTGCGCGGCGGTGAGGCCCATCAGCTGCGCGCGATCAAGCAGGAGTTCTTCCGGGGTGACGACGTAGGTGTCTTTGACCCAGTTGCGAAACCCGTCGTGGAGGGGCTCGAGGGGGGCAAAGGACTCTGCGTCGGTGTGGGCCTCGGTGGCGTCGCCGCGTCCGGGCGCAAAGGGCACCGTTAGGGTGTGGCCGGCGGCCGCAGCAGCCTGCTCGATTCCCACAGATCCTGCCAACACAATCACATCGGCAATGCTGGCGCCCGCCTCTGCAGCCAGGGGCTCCAAAACTGCGAGCACCCGTTGGAGACGCTCTGGTTCATTACCCGCCCAGTCTTTCTGGGGGGCAAGGCGAAGCCTGGCGCCATTGGCGCCACCGCGCTTATCGGATCCTCTAAACGTCCTCGCACTATCCCATGCTGTCTGCACCATCTCGGAAACACTCAGGCCTGAATCGGCAATCTTCTTCTTGAGGCCACCAACGTCATAGTTGCTGGAGCCTGCGGGCACAGGATCTTGCCAGATCAGTTCCTCGGTGGGAACATCGGGGCCGAGGTAGCGAGCTTTGGGCCCCATGTCTCGGTGGGTGAGTTTAAACCACGCCCTGGCAAACATATCGGAGAAGTAGTCGGGGTCTGCATAGAAGCGCTCCGAAATTTCCCGATAGATGGGGTCTTTAATCATGGCCATGTCGGCATCGGTCATCATGGGATTCAGGCGAATGGAGGGGTCTTCCACATCCACGGGCTTATCGGATTCTTTGATGCCCACCGGTCCCCACTGCCATGCTCCGGCAGGAGATTTCTGCAGTTCCCAGTCATAGGTGAAGAGCAAATAGTAGTAGCCGTTATCCCAGGTGGTGGGGTTCGTCGTCCACGCACCCTCGATACCGCTGCTGACCGTGTCGCGGCCCACAGAACGGGTGGTGTGGTTCATCCAGCCAAGACCTGCCTCGACCAGTTCTGCACCTTCTGGCACAGGACCATGGTTGGCGGCATCGCCGTTGCCATGAGATTTTCCGACCGTGTGGCCACCCGCTGTCAGAGCAACCGTTTCTTCGTCGTTCATGGCCATGCGGGCAAACGTTTCACGAATGTGTGCGGCAGTTTTCAGAGGGTCGGGGACGCCGTTGACCCCTTCGGGGTTCACATAAATCAATCCCATTTGCACAGCGGCCAGAGGGTTGTGCATGGTGGAGGCCTCGTCGACATTGTCGTAGCGCTCATCGCTTGGGGCAAGCCATTCGTTTTCACTACCCCAATAGGTGTCTTTCTCGGGGTGCCAGACATCTTCGCGGCCAAAGGCAAAACCAAAGGTTTTGAGCCCCATAGATTCATAAGCAATGTTGCCGGCAAGAATCATGAGGTCGGCCCAGCTCAGCGAGTTGCCATACTTCTTTTTGATGGGCCAGAGCAAACGCCGGGCTTTATCCAGGTTGACGTTATCGGGCCATGAGTTCAGCGGTGCAAAGCGCTGCGAGCCTGATCCGCCACCACCGCGACCATCAGCGATGCGGTAGGTGCCAGCCGAATGCCACGCCATGCGAATAAATAGCCCACCGTAGTGACCCCAGTCAGCAGGCCACCACGCCTGGCTGTCGGTCATCAAAACATGCAGGTCTTTTTTGAGCCCCTCAACATCGAGTGTTTTCACAGCCTCCTGGTAGGAAAAGTCCGGGCTAAAGGGGGTGGTCTTGGTGTCGTTTTGGTGCAAAATGTCTAAGTTGAGAGCTTTGGGCCACCAGTGCTTCTCAGAACTTCCCTGGGATGTGTGGGCTCCGTGGGGAATGGGGCATGAGGCAACATCAGTCATGGAGTAGGTCTCTTCCTGGCAGAAAAATACAGTGACCCTAGGCTAACAACTCTTCACAAGCTGAGCCTGGGTTACCAACTCACCCGGCCAGGAGAACAGCGGTGGAGAGCCCCAGAGCAAGAATCACGGAAGCCGCAATGGCAGCGCGAAAGGGTGCCCGAGACCTGGGGTCTCCAAGAGCAATCATTCCACCCGTGATAGCCACCCCGGCGGCTACCGCTGCGAAGGGAACACTGAATGGCAGAGCACCCGATCCTGCCCCCCACACCAACACACCCGACATTGCCATAATCATGGCTGTGAGAATCACCGCCGATGTTCGAACCGACAAGCGCTGGGGTAAACCGCGAACGCCGTGGAGATGGTCATCCGCACGGTCCGGCATCACATTGCCAAAATGAGCAGCGATACCTAAGCCCGCCGCAATCACGATGACCCACCACGGCGCCAACGCTGGGGTAGCGGCCCCGAAACTGACGATGGCGGGAAGGGCAGCGAATCCGATCGCATAACACGCCACCGAGAACACGGTCGCTTTCAGCCCGAGGTTATATGTCCACCCGGCGAGCAAAAAAATAGCCTGCGCAATCACGACCCCCGGGTGCACAAAAGCCGACAGCAGCAGAGACAGCAGCGCAAACATGATGGCTAGCCGCCAGAGCGCTCCCTCGGTGATGTCCCCGGAAACCACCGGTTTGTCCATGCGACCCACTTCGCTATCGCGCACAGCATCCCTGGCGTCGTTGGAGAGCCCCACGGAGAGTTGATTGAACAACACCGCCACAACCACAAAGGCAGCACTCACCAGTGGCAGAGAGAAACCCGTCGCCAAAATTGCCGCCAGCACCGTCACCGCTGCGGTGGGACCCGGATGTGACGAGCGGATCACCGCTAGCGGAGTGACTCTTGGCACTACCTGGCCAAACGGTTCACAATGGCCCCAAACAGTGAGGGCATCGCGTGGGCAAGAGGAACAATGGAGCGTCGCAGTGGGGATGAGGCCAACGCCACAAGTCCCCTGGTGAGCAGACGGAATTCTCGCGTCACTTTTTTCCACGCTGCCGGATAGCTCTGGGGTGTGTTGCTCACAATCGCAGCAACCGCAACTTTTGCCTGCGCAAATCCGACGCGCAAACCTTCACCCGTGATGGCGTCCACGTAGCCGCCGGCGTCGCCTACCAGCAACACTCGCCCCTGCTGCTGCGTGGTGGCCCGGTGGGGAAAAGGTCCCGCTCCGCGAAGTGGGGACGCCCGAGGGACAGAGCCTAGCCGTGATGCGAGCTCAGGAATTCTTGAGAGGGTGCGGTCTAAATTAATACCTTTGGGGCCCAACACCGCCACCCCCACCGTGTCGTGTGCCACGGGGGTGATGTAGAGCTCCGCGTCATCGACGTAGTACACCTCGATGGTGGATGACCACGGTGCCGTCTGGAAATGCTGGCGAAGGCCGTAGCGCTTCGCGCGTTTGCGTGGCGCCACCACCACACCCAAATCGGCAGCCACTTTCGAATGCAGACCATCGCAGCCAATGACGTAGCGAGACTCGATATCGATACCCGCGTCCGTGTGTACGGTCACCGACTCACCACTTTGCTGGAGAGACACGTATTTTTCCTGGCGGATGAGCGCGCCCTGCGCCACAGCCTGCTCGCGCAACGCATCACTGAGCACTGTTCGCCGCACACCGCGCCCGGGTACACCGGGGAAACGGTGTTCCACCCGCGTAGAACCTTGCTGGTAGGCGACCCCCAGCAGTTCTTCCCCGGGAGGATCAATGCCAAGCTCTGCCAGAAGAGGCGCAACGCCGGGCATTAGTCCTTCACCACACGCTTTATCGCCATCGCTTGGGCCGCCATCCAACACGAGCACCGTCAGGCCGGCTTTCCTGGCAAAAATGGCGGTGGCCAGACCCACCGGCCCCGCCCCCACCACGGTCAGGTCTACGAGGCTCATCGAAGCGCCCCGAGTGCACGGTTCTCCGTAGGAATGCGGAAACCGAGAAGCAAGATGGCGTTCAAGACCGTGAAGGCAATCGCTGTCATCCAGGCTGAGTGCACCATCGGCAGCGCAATGCCCTCGATGACAACGATCCAATAGTTCGGGTGGGACAACCAGGCAAAACGGTAGGGGCCCCGGCGCACCCTGGTTGCTCCTGGCACCACAATCACCCGGGTGTTCCACTGATCCCCGAGCGCCCAAATCACCCAGTAGCGACCGGCTTGGGCCCCAAGCGCCACGCCAAGAAATACCCACCCCCAGACCGGGAGAAAAGGTCGATCAAAAATCCAGACCTCAGCAACGGCGAAGAACAGCAGCCCGGTATGGAGGGCGACCATCCAGGGAAAATGTTTGTGGCCAAACTCCTGACCGCCCCGGGAGAAAGCGAGTGCAGCATTGCGCGTGGAGACACGCAGTTCAAAAAGCCTCTCCACCCCGGTGAGGAGGACAAAAATACTGTAGGCAATCACGGCCACTCCAACAACACAATTTCCACGCTGACACCTGGGCCCAGCGCAAAAAGCACCGCTCGGTGGCCGGAGGGTCGATCCATGGAACGGGCAAGGACGTGCAGCACAGCGCTAGAGGACAGGTTTCCCACTTCAGCCATCACCTGCCAGCTGTCGGCCAAATCGCCCGGAGCAAGATCAAGGGCATCAGAGAACGCTTCGAGAACTCTGGGGCCACCGGGGTGTGCAATCCAGGAACCAATGTCGGCTCGGGTGAGCCCGTTGTCGGCCAATAGCGTGTCCACATCCACGGCCAGGTGGCCATCAATGAGCTGGGGAACAGCGGGACTCAACATCAGCCGGAAACCGGTGCTTCCAATCCGCCACCCAATAGTTTCTTTGCTCTCGGGGTAGAGCGCACTGCGCGAAGCTACCACCGACACGCCACCCTGGTGGGGCGAGTCATCTCCCACCATCACCGCAGCGGCAGCACCATCGCCAAACAGCCCTGTGCCCACAATGTTGGCCATGGAGGGGTCACCCCACTGAATGGTGAGAGAACACAACTCCACCGAAACGACTAGACCAATAGCGCCGGGGTGGCCGCGAAGATAGTCGGCAACACGGGCGAGTGCTGAGGCGCCAGCGACACAGCCCAAACCAAAGCTTGGCACCCGGACAAGATCGGATCGAAAACCGAGGTGGGTGGACAGCTCCGCATCCAGTGACGGCGCACCCACACCCGTCACGGTGGT
>Ga0307934_1001101_pt1 | contig 17608 bp, 15 predicted proteins | sample OrgLakmetageno90_FD_201838 | JGI IMG/M metagenome (GOLD analysis project Ga0307934, IMG submission 201838) | Saline water microbial communities from Organic Lake, Antarctica - #90 | ecosystem: Environmental > Aquatic > Non-marine Saline and Alkaline > Saline | place: Antarctica: Organic Lake... | reverse complement strand
CAGTGAGCTTCGCTCGTGGTTCGGGAAAGAAGTAGAGACTTGGAGGCACCTCCGCACTGACCGTATCGAACGGGCTCTACCCGAGCAAACTCCTTCCACCACACGACCTGCAAACTCAGTTGCAGAAATTTTCCTATGCGGGGATCAGCACACTACAACCTCCATCGAAGGAGCCATCACTTCCGGACAGGCAACAGCGAAAAGGATCCTCGCGATACGCGCTGCATCAGCAACTTGAAGCGGTGATATCTTGAAGAGCATTTCTCCAAAAAAACCTATCCAATTAAAAATCTAACCACTTACCTGAATCCATGAACACCACCCCATCCATCGGAACCACATTTACTGAAACTGCGACTCGGGTAATGCTTTGTGGCTCTGGAGAATTGGGCAAGGAGGTGGCGATTGAGCTCCAGAGATACGGGGTGGAAGTGATCGCTTGCGATTCTTACCCAAATGCTCCAGCGATGCAGGTGGCGGATCATTCAGAGGTGTTTTCAATGCTGGACGGCGAGAGGCTAAGGGAAGTGATTGAAAAATATCGGCCTCATCTGGTGGTCCCAGAAGTCGAGGCGATAGCAACTGATACTCTGTTACAGATCGAGGCCGAGGGACTGGCTACGGTGATTCCAACAGCCCGCGCGACACAGCTGACGATGAACCGCGAAGGCATTCGGCGCTTGGCAGCGGAAACGCTTGGCTTGGCGACTTCGACCTACTGCTTCGCTACAACCGAAGAGGAATACCGAGCAGCGGTAGCGGAGATTGGGATGCCCTGTGTTGTGAAGCCAGTCATGAGTAGCTCTGGCAAGGGGCAGAGCACGCTGAGCGAGGAGTCAGATATTTCACCTGCTTGGAAATACGCGCAGGAAGGCGGCCGGGCTGGAGAGGGAAAAGTCATCATCGAGGGCTTTGTCGATTTCGACTACGAGATCACCATGCTCACCCTGCGCCATTCCGGAGGCACGAGTTTCCTAAAGCCAATTGGCCACGTTCAGGTCGACGGAGATTACCGTGAGAGCTGGCAGCCACAGGTGATGAGTGAAGCAGCGTTAAAAGAGTCACAGCGTATTGCAAAAGCCGTAACCGATGATGTCGGTGGCTTCGGTATTTTCGGTGTCGAGCTATTCGTTAAAGGCGACAAAGTCTACTTCAGCGAGGTCTCGCCCCGGCCACACGACACTGGAATGGTGACGATGATTTCGCAGGACCTAAGTCAGTTTGCGCTCCATGCGAGGGCCATCCTCGGCCTACCAATCCCAAACATTATCCAGCGCGGTCCCTCTGCCTCTGCTGCATTACTAGTGGAAGGAGAATCTGAAAAAGTCACCTACGGAAACCTGGCAGAGGCGCTCGCTGATTCAGATACACAGCTACGCCTTTTCGGGAAACCTCAGGTGAAAGGCAAACGCCGGATGGGAGTGACCTTAGCGCGTGGGAACACGATTGAAGAAGCTCGTGAAAAAGCACGCAGAGCTATCAAGGCAATCGAGATAACGTTGTAGTTCGAAACTGCATAAGGAATCAACAGAGACTGCTGCTGACCATTTTATTCAGCTTAACCCAGGGTTTCTCGTCGTATTGGCATCCGCCTCAAACGAAGGAGGCACTTTGTTCCTCACATCGCCTAGACAGGTAATCAATCAGAATATTTAGTCGGAAACTTCAGATCATCCCCATCAGCGCCGATCAAGAGGGTTGCGGACACGGTTGGAGAGGCACCATTTTCCGAACCGAACTGTTGATAAAGGGTAAGCTCCCACTCAATCGGCAGACTGGTCCGAATAGACTTTTCTCCTCCAATGACAAACTTTCGCTGATTATCCGGATGAACCGGATCGAACTTCATAAAGCGATAGCTTTCAATCTTCTCTTTGGAAATCCGTTCCAAAAAGCTTCTCACCGTATCAATCCTCGAATCGTCATCCGGCTCCCTGTGAATGTAAGTTGATAAAGTCTCTAAATCGCCATCTTTCAACGCCTTAATGACCGTTGCTAAAAATGCTTTTTGCAACGGAGTGATATCTTTGGGGACCTTATTACCCTCTTCATCCATCACCATGCTTTCGAGGTAGCGATTCACTTTCACAATTTTTACCATGTCTGTGTGAGTCCGCTCATCTGCACCCAGTTGCCGCCCAACTTCTTCATAGTCTGCCGCACTCAGTAATTTCCTCTGTGAGACTCTGTTACCAAACATTCCGGTAACTTTGCCGTCATCAACTTCCACTTTCACATTCGTGAACCCCTTTCCTATTTTAGTAGAAACCACCGAATTAGCCGGAATATCAGGGTGAGTTTCCGGCCCAATGAGAGCGACATGAATCCAATCGCCATTCTCTGGAGCATGAAACTCAATCCAATCGATATCTGATCCTTTCTTTATCTGCACAAAATCCAGAATTAGACCCTCATCGTCAACTGCGACTGCGGTTACACCTTGATCCGTCAGGCCGGGGACAGAGGCTTCCGTATCATCCTTCTCGGCTTCCGCATATGTGGCACCAACGATTCTCCACTTTCCATCAATCAACGCGCTAGCCAGAGCCAAAGTGAAATAGGATCCGCTGTCTTCCTCATCCTTATTGCTCGTGGCTTTGGCAACAATCCAATGTGATGGCTCCACCAACCATTTTAGCTCTCTTCCATAAAGATTCCCTGGTAGCTCAAAATCCGGCTTAAAGTCCGCAAATTCATGAACCTCCAGTGACACATACGGCAACTCAGAAAAATCCAACGACTCAAAGAGTTCTCGCATGGCCTTTTCGACCTCTGGATCCGCCCCTTGGAAATATGTCGCAGCGTAGAGTTTGCTTGGTTGATTATTCTCGATGGCCTCTCTGACTAGTTCTGCCAAACCATCAAGGTCATCCGCGCCTGACTTTGAACACGATGAAATCGAGCCCAGGGCGAAACAGGCAGCTAATAATACGACGCACTTTTTCATGCCACCTTTTGGAGTAACACTTGCAAAGCGTCAAAAATAAAACCCCATCCATTACGCTGGAAGTGGTATGAAAAAATTCCGGAAAGTGGCTTACTCGCACACTGCGTGAGAAACGAAACGGGGTAACTCAGTCCCGCTGCGCGACAAACAACGTATGCGTGAATCGCTTCGCCTTCGGGTATGCTTTGGCCCCCACAACCTCCACTTTGCCATAAGCTTTCCCGAGCGACTTGGCGAAGCTCTTGTCTTGGTTCGCGGACCAATACACCACCCGGCCACCAGAATGCAAAGCTGCCTTCGCAGCAGCGATCCCTCCGCCATCGTAGAGTCCGGCATTACCCTTCTGAACCAGCGGATCCGGGCTATTATCGACATCAAGGAGAATCGCATGGTAACGATCCTTACCGACACGTTTGATGATTTCCGCAACGTCGTGAATATGAATTTGCACCCGTGGATCATCGACTAGCTTTCCGTTCACGTCCGTCAGAAACTCGCGATTCCACTCAACCACCACCGGCAATAGTTCCGCGACATCGACGATCGCGTCCGGAGGACAAAGCTCCAAAACGCGACGCAGGGTGAATCCAAATCCAAGACCACCAATAAGTATGCGTGGGCAAGGAGGTAGATCCGAGCACGCGAGCTCTGCCATGGTCTGCTCCGATGAGGAGGCGGTCGTGCTCATCAATGGAACCCCACGCACTTTCATGAAATAACTTCCGTCGTGCTCCTGAAGGACGAGCGACTCGCCATCCGGAGTCGTCGAAGTGGCGAGTGTGGTGGTAACTTTCATAAGGGCGCGGAGTGGGTATCGCCCGCATATGGCCATTTGTCGAAGCGATTCTCCTTTGCAGGACACAACTCCAATTTCCAATTCACAAGCTCAGTTTCCCTGCCAAGCTCCGACGCATCAAAAGCTCATTGCTCAAGTCATTCAGGTGGTTGCTCGTTCTCTCGCTCCTCGCGATTGTAACAGGCTCTGCCGCAGCTTTTTTCCTCTGGGGACTCGATGCCGCGACACGCCAGCGCTTCGAGAGCCCATGGCTGATCTGGCTGCTTCCAATCGCGGGTGTAGCGATGGGATTTTACTATCGCTACCACGGACGCGGTGTCGGCTCTGGAACCAATCTGATTCTAGGGACAGTGGATTCTGAAAAACCTGCCATTCCCTTCCGTTTGGCTCCAAGTATTTTGGTAGCCACCATCGCCACACACCTTTTCGGAGGCTCCGCCGGACGTGAGGGAACCGCGGTGCAAATGGGCGCAGGCATTGCCGCAACCTTTGCTCACCAAATCGCAAAAACCCCGCGCGCTGCCCAGCTCCTCATCTTCTGCGGAATCGCTGCGGGCTTCGGCTCAGTCTTCGGGACACCATTCGCCGGGGCGGTATTCGCCCTAGAGTTCATCCGTCACCGCCTAATCAGCCGCAAGCTCATCCCCTGCCTGCTCACTGCCCTTGCCGCCGATCAAGTCTGCCTTGCTTGGGGAATCATCCACACGCCCTACCCACAAATCGACTTCTCGCTAACGTTCACCAATCTCTTTCCCATTCTCTGGAAATGCCTATTCGCCGCTGTAATTCTCGCGATCACTGGAAGGTTCTTTATCGTTACATCGCATCGAGTCGCTGGATTTTTCCGAGAGAAATTTCCTCATGAAGCCGTTCGTGCAGGAGTCGGTGGAGTCGTTATCATCGTTTTATTTCTCGCTGCTGGAACCAGCGACTACCTTGGACTTGGAACCCTCGCTGAAAACGAATCCGCCATCACCTTGCCGCGGCTGTTCCTTACCGAGACCAATACAAACGCAACAATCTGGCTCTGGAAACTCGCCTTCACCGTAGTAACGCTCGGCGCTGGTTTCAAAGGTGGTGAAGTCACTCCTCTGTTTTTTATAGGCGCTGCTTTGGGAAATTCCATCGCATGGTTCATCGGCGCGCCCGTCGACCTCTTCGCCGGTATCGCCATGATATCCTTCTTCGCTGCTGCAACGAAAACTCCTTACGCCTCCGTCATCATGGGAATTGAACTTCTCGGCTGGCACACCTTCGCCCCGCTCCTGCTCTGCACTCTGATCGCCACCAAACTTAGCGGTAGCAACTCAGTCTACCCGAACAAAGAAGATCTCTGATCACTCAGCTTTCTCGCGCCGCAGTCATCTTCCAAATACGCGGAACCGTCAGCAAACAGGCTGCAAACAAACCCGCAGCCAGCCCCCACCAGACACCGACCGCGCCCATTTCGAAGTGTCTCGAAAGCAACACCGCTATCGGAATACCAATCAACCAATACGCAATAAATCCCATCACCGCAGGCACACGCGCATCGTGCAACCCGCGCAACATCGCCACAGAACCAATCTGCAAGCTATCGAATAATTGGAAAATCCCAACCACTACCATGATTGAGGCGGCAAGCCGGATCACCGGAGCCTCATCGACATACAGCGATGCCAGCCACTCGCCCAAAAAGAAAAAGCCCAAGGCACCGACCAAGGCCCAGCCAGAGCCTAGAATCCATCCCGAGACAGCGATCTTACGAAGTCGCCCGAACTGACCAGCCCCGTTGGCTGAGCCGATTTTTACACTGAGCGCCATCGAAAGACCCAGCGGAACCATGAACGCCGTCGCCGCGCACATGAGCGCGATCTGGTGCGCTGCCATCGCCGTTTCGCCAAAACGCCCCATCAACAAACCCGCGGCGGAAAATGCAGAAACCTCACAGACCATCTGCAAGCTCGCCGGAAACCCGATCCCAAGAAACCTTCGGATCTCCCCCACCGGCGGCTTACGGAACCAATGATACGGCACCCATTGGCGCATCCCCTTAGCCCAATATAACCAGACAAACATTCCCACCAGAATCGCAACGCGTGAAATTAAAGTCGCATAAGCGGCCCCTTCCAGACCCCATTTCGGAAAACCTAAATTCCCGTAAATCATCACCCAGTTCAGAAACACATTGAGCACCACACCCCAGAGGAAAATCCAAAACGGCGGCCAGGGTCGATCCAAAGAGTCCGCGTGATTCTTCAATGCCATCGCCATCAAACCTGGGATCAACGAAGCCATTATAATACGGAAATACACACCGGTCTTCGCCTCCACTTCCTGCGGTTGCCCGAAAATTGCGAGATTGATCGAAATCAAACACATCAACCCGAACAACAGAAAACCAAGCACAGTCGCTATATAAACTCCCTGTCGGCAGCTCGCCCTTCCGGCTTCTTCATTTCCGCTACCGCTGGCATTAGCAGTGAAAACAGAAACCGAAGTCAAAACACCGATACCAAAGACGAAGGGCACATAAAAAAGAGAATTCGCAAAAGTCAGCACAGCTAGCTCAGTGACTCCCAATTTCCCGATCATCACCGTATCCGCTACGCCCAGCAACATCTGGCTGACCTGCCCGATAATCAGCGGGAAGGCCAATTTCAGTGTGGAGCGAGATTCAAGTAGAAGCGACATCGGGGCGCAGTTGATAAACTCCCAGCCAGTCGCTTGTCACTCACTTGTTGAACCGCGCGCGATCAATCACACAGATTTCTCAACAATGTTTTGCATATCCTAACCATTTTTGCATGATTCGGCCAATGGTTCTCACCACAAAACTCTTCGCTCTTCTCCTTGCGATAATGCTTCTACCGCAATGTGCCTACCAAAGCGCACCTCAGAGTGGAAGCGTGACTGGCCCCTTTGACAGTCGGGGCAACTATATCGAGGATTGGGTCAATTCACCTGAAAAATGGTATAGACCAGCTTCACCTGGAATCGGCTCCAAAAAAACGAAAACGACCGTTGCTAAGAAAAAGGTCCAATCCACCAATCAGGTCGCGGTTCAAACCCGACCAAATCCTGTGGTGGTAAAACCGAAGCCCACTGCTAAGCCAAAACCGAAACCAAAGCCAAAACCCTCATTCACCTACCATAAGGTGCGCAGAGGCGACACACTCTCAGGACTTGCACGGCGCTACGGAACCTCAGTTTCACGTATCAAACAAAGCAACCGAATTTCCGGAACCGTCATCCGCTTGGGTGAGACATTGAAAATTCCGAGATAGCTTCTCCAGCGTCTTCCACCCCCTCATCTAAACGCAGCATGGCTTTCCCGAAGAACTTTCTCTTCGGCACCGCGAACGCGGATCACCAGACAGAGGCATACGATCCCGAGCACGAGGATATCTGGGACCTATGGGAAAGAGACCAAGGCCTCAAACCGCGTGGCAAAGCCACTGATTTCTGGAACCGCTATGAAGAAGACATCGCCGCCGCCGCTGGCCTCGGCTGTAAGCTGTTCCGTTTCTCTATTGCATGGGCTCGTGTCGAAACCTCATGCGGTAACTTCGACCAAACTGCCCTCACTCACTACCGCGAGCTGGCGGACTGCATTCTCAAACATGGCATGAAACCCATGGTCACACTCCATCACTTTGTCTGGCCGGTCTGGTTGGAACGCGACCACGGCGGAATGCTCGGTGAAGATTTCCCCGATCTATTCGCTCGCTACGCGGAAAAAGTCGCTTCCGGTCTCGGCCCTGAAATTGCTTGGTGGGTCACCTTTAACGAGCCCAGCCAGCTGACCTTCGGCTACATCAAGCCGTGGTGGCAAAATCGTTACTACATGCCGCCAGGTCTGCCGCAAGGCTCCTCGGTCGACGCTGAAGCCAAGGCCGTCGGGAAGCTCATCCCCAATCTCTTTCTCGCCCACACTCGCGCCAGAAAAGCGATCAAACACCAGCTCGGAGATAGCGCCCAAGTCGGCGTCAACCCCCTCGTCACAGGATTTCCCATCTGGCTTCAAAAGGTCCTCGACTGGACTGCCTGCCACCGCCGCCTTAGTGAAGCACTCTTCAAATTCACCACTCGCAGAGCTATCGTTAATCGAAGCGTGAAGCACGATTACTCAACCGAAACAAAAACCGGTTGGCTCAATTGGGCGTGGCGCTTCTGGGGAACCGCCAGCCTCATTGCCAATTCCAACTGGTGGTATCTTGGCATCTCAGGAAGACTCGCTCCCGAACTCTGCCCAAAGGAAGCCATCGGCGCGCAAGACTTCGTCGGCCTCGATTACTACTGGGGGCTCCCGACCCACCGCTTACACTGCTTCCGCTTACTGGAAGATGCTGCGCAAGGGCGCTTTCTTCGCGCTCCGGTCTGGCCGCGTGGCTTATACCATGCACTCCGCCGTTTCAGTCGTTGGTTTCCTGAACAGGAATTACTTATCATCGAAAACGGTTGCCCACCTTCTGCCAATAATATTTCACGCGGCGAATACATGCGCTCTCACCTTTCCGCCGTCGAAGCAGCAATACACAAAGGCGTTCCCGTGCGGGCCTACAACTGGTGGTCGATCACATCGAACCGTGAATGGGGTCACCCGTTTGATCCAAACACGGACTTCGGGCTATACTTCGTCGACCTAGATCACGATCCCAATCTCACAAGGCTGCCAACTGCCGAAGCAGATCTATACAAAAAGATCATCGCCTCACATCAAACCTAGAAGCACTTATAAAGAGCCTGCGCCCTACTTTAAACTACCGGTTTTCTCCACTGACTTAAATTTTTCCCTGAATTTCTTGTTTCGCTCCGCCGAGGTCGTGCCACCTTCTTCGCCCATCATTTTGCCCATTTCCTTTGCGAATCCAGGATCCTCACCCTTTTCGTTCAGGGCACCCGGTTGCCCGCCCATCGCCGCAGTCGCAGCTTCGATCCGGCTACCATGCTGGCCTACTTCTTCAAGCGATTCGTCATACTTGGCGGCCATTTCATTGACGTCGGCAACCGATCTTATTTCAGCGAGAATACCTTTAAATTGCTCGATTTTTTCAGGATTGGAAGCCACCCAGCCGGCAGTAGCGCCAGTTGCTGCGAGAAGAAATACGACCATGATAATCCGACCGCGCCGCCGCTTACTTTTTTCCTTCGCGTACTTCTCATCAAGCAACCCCTCCAACTCCGCGTTCAATCCACTGTCCAATGACTTCTTCGCCTCGTCATCAAGATCGACTAAATCAGAACCCTTCGAATCTACTCCAATAAAAACGTCTTCCGCCTTTTGAAATGGAGAAGCTCCCTCCGACTCTACAGCTGAGAAAATAGGAGCTTTTTCAAATGTAGCAGTGTGTTCACTAGACTGCTTTTGCAGAGTCTTAGGCTCTAATTGACTAGGCCGAATCGAATCGTCGCTTGAGCTGAGTGCTGCTTTGAAAAGCTCATCCAAATTTTTACCTTCTTTCATTGGATGAAAGTATCCTTTTTCAAATTTTTAGGTCAATGGTATTCAGCCTTCCCCTACACAGCCGATTCGATTGAAATGCTCCGCGTATGGCATACTTAGACGAAAACTTTCTACTCTACAGTGAGACTTCACGCCGTCTCTTTCATGAAGTCGCGGCAAACCAACCGATCATCGATTACCACAATCACCTCTGCCCTGCGGAGATCGCGAACAATCAGCGCTGGGATAATATCGCGGATATGTGGTTAGGCAGCGATCATTACAAATGGCGCTTACTACGTGCTAATGGTATCGATGAGGAACGCATTACTGGGAACGCGGATCCTCGTGAAAAGTTTCAAGCGTTTGCTGAGACAGTTCCATACACGCTTAGAAATCCCATGCACCATTGGGTTCACCTAGAACTGCAGCGTTATTTCGGCATTCACACCCTCCTCAGTCCGGAGACAGCCGATCAGATTTGGGAAGAAACCTCAGCCCAGCTTAAAGACGAAAACTTCTCAACCCACGGTCTGCTTAAGAAATTCGATGTCAGAGTGGTTGGCACCACGGATGATCCGGCAAACCCGATAGACGATCATGAGCGTATCGCCGCTTCCGACCTCAAAACCAAAGTTGTCCCAACCTTCAGACCGGACAACGCGTTTCAGGTCGATCGGCCAGACTTCTTTAACGCGTGGATCGCCAAACTGGAAAAAACCGCAGACACTTCCATCATACATCTATCCGATCTTCTTAACGCCCTGCAGAAACGGCACGATGATTTCCACGCCGTCGGCGCCCGCTGCTCTGATCACGGCTTCGACCGTTGCCCTGCTCTACATTGCTCCGATGCGGAAGCTTCACATATTTTTGACCAAGCTCGGTCCGGCACAGCAGTTTCCGCTGAGGACAAGGAACGATTCTCCTTCTACCTCTTGGTCTTTACCGGCCAGCTCGACGCGGCACGCGGATGGACCAAACAGCTCCACCTCGCACCCGTCCGAAATACAAATTCACGCATGTTCGACAAGCTCGGGCCCGATGCAGGATTCGACACCATGGGAGATACCCAACAAGGCCCTGCGCTCGCCACATTTCTCGACGCACTCGCATCGCGTGAAGCACTGCCAAAAATCGTCCTCTACAATCTTAATCCCCGCGACAACTACCTATTTGCAGCGATGACAGGAGTCTTCCAAGACGGCACCGTCCCAGGGAAAATTCAATTCGGCTCCGGCTGGTGGTTCCTCGACCAGAAAGAAGGTATGGAAATGCAACTGAACGCTCTCTCCTCCACCGGCCTACTCTCCCGCTTCGTCGGTATGCTGACGGACTCACGCTCATTCCTTTCTTTTCCGCGCCACGAATATTTCCGCCGCATTCTCTGCAACCTAATCGGAACCGAAGCAGAAAAAGGTGAGCTTCCAGACGACTTTGAAATGCTATCGAAACTAATCGCAGACATATCATTCAACAATGCGAACCGTCACTTCGGATTCAACGTCTAATCATATACCATCATGAAAAATCTCCTCCTTGCGCTTTGTCTCCTACCGCTCGTCGCCACCGCTCGCCCCGTTTTCATTGGCACAGGTAGCGATGGAATTTACCTGGCCAACTTCGATCACGAGAAAGGAATCCTCAGCGAACCCTCGCTCGCCGTGAAATACGAGCGCCCCGGCTTCCTCGCTCTTCATCCGGAAAAACCCATCCTCTATTCCGTCGGCGGAAGCAACACGATTGCTGCCTTCAGCATCGGTGGTGACCATTCACTCACCAAAATAAGCGAGGTGAAATGCGGTGGAAAAGGCCCCTGTCACCTGACTGTCGATACCTCAGGGCGCACACTCGCGGTCGCAAACTACGGCGACGGATCAGTCGTCACAATTCGCCTCGAGGCCGATGGCAGGCTCAGCGATATTGCCTCCGTTATCATTACCGAAGGCTCCGGACCAAACGAATCACGCCAAGAAGCTCCCCACGCTCACGGTGTGTATTTTGACAACGCCAACCGCTTTCTCTTCGCACCCGACCTCGGCATCGACAAGACCCTCGTCTTCAGCTTCGACCCCGCAACCTCGGAAATCACTCCCCATGAGCCGGCCGCCCTCAAGGCCCCGCCCGGCTCCGGTCCGCGCCACATGGATTTTTCCGCTGATGAGAAACACGCCTACGTCATCAATGAACTCACCAACACTGTTACCGTCGCTGAGTTTAACAAAGAGTCCGGCAGCTTCACAGATATCCAGACCATCGCCACACTTCCGGAAACTTTTACGGAATTTAACAAAACCGCCGAAATTGAAGTCCATCCGAACGGTAAATTCGTTTACGGCTCAAACCGCGGCCACGACTCCATCGTCGTTTACAAACGCGATTCCGAATCAGGAAAACTGACCTTCCTCCAGCACGCCCCCTGCGGAGGTAAAACCCCACGTCACTTCGCCATTGATCCCTCAGGAAAATGGCTCCTCTGCGGCCACATGGATTCGGACACCATCTCCATCCTCAGCCTCGACCCCGTAACCGGAATGTTGGGCAAGCCTGAAAACACCATTAGCACGCCCGCGCCAATCTGCATCCTTTTCCCCTAGCTACCAATGCGCTCTACGAGACCGAGACACCTCTCGCCAGGCATCACATTGAGCTCCATCTGGTTCATCACGTAGCCAAAAGAAATCCCGCTCTCCGGATCACCAAACCCATGGCTACCTCCCGCCCCGGGATGACCGAAAGCGGAGGTCGACGGACCGTAAAGCTGTCGTTTTTTTATTCCATTCTCATCAATCGGATCCTTCTGGCATCCACAAGTAAACGCCGTTTCACGTAACAGGACCTTGTCTTCCCCCGAGACTTGCAAGGCCGCAAGCGGCGCTCTAACTGGATCAAATAACGGGCTCTGAATCGCACCGATCGCGTATTGGTAAAACTTGGCTAAACCACTCGCGCTGCCCACTCCACCCATCGCCGGAAGGCCTGCAGCCCACGCACGCGGCTCATTCATTTCCGCAATCGCATGCAACCCACGCGGCGAAGAAAACGCTCTCCTCGTCAAACTCCCTGCCTGGCTAAAAGCCTCATAAAAACCTTTTTCATGCGCTGAGGGAGTCGCGCGCCCGGGAACAAGTTTCGCCACCCTGCTCCACTCGGCTTCGGGGAGGCCGATCCAAAACTCGATATCCAATGGTCTCGCAAGCTCTTCGTTCCAAATTTCCCCAAGACTGCGCCCGTCTAGTTTCCTCACGCACTCATCTAAAAGAAAACCGAACGTGCGCGGATGATAACCATGCGCCTCTCCAGGAAGCCATTCAGGCTCAGTATTCTCAATAGCCCGCACCACAGCATCATGGTCAAAGACATCCGCTGTTTCTGATAACCCGCCGAGGCCACACTGATGTGAAAGCAATTGAGCAAAGCTAGCCGCATCCAGAGGAAACCCCGTCCAGATCTCACTCACCAAATCACTTTCGTCCAATCCGTGTTTTGCTAAAACATACAACAGCGTTGCCGCAGCTGGACCTTTGGTCGCTGAATACACCGGAACCAATGTGTTACGTCCCCATACCTCGCTCTTCTGCCGGTCTTGGAAGCCGCCTGCAAGATCGACAACTTCCACGCCATCTTTCCACACACTTACGCTTGCGCCAAGTTCACCACGATCGGAGAAGTTCTCCTGAAAATAGGATTCCAAACTCATCGCTTGAGAAAGTTTAAATCAGCCACTTCGCGACGTCCTTGGCAAAATAGGTGAGAATCATATCTGCACCAGCCCGCTTGATTCCCAGCAGGCTCTCCATCACAATAGCTTTCTCATCCAGCCAACCGCTCTCACAGGCCGCTTTGATCATCAGATACTCACCACTCACTTGATAGGCAGCCATCGGCAAGGTCGTCTCATCACGAAGTCTCGCGATCACGTCAAGGTAGGGCCCCGCTGGCTTAACCATGACGATATCCGCTCCTTCCTCCTCATCCATCAGCAACTCGCGAATCGCCTCGCGCAGATTCCCCGGATCCATCTGATAGGTTTTCTTATCTCCCTCTTTCGGAGCAGAATCAAGAGCACCACGAAACGGGCCATAGAACGCGGACGCGTATTTTGCAGTATAGGCCATAATCCCAACTTCAGCGAATCCAGCCTCATCCAAGGCGAGGCGAATCGCTCCGATGCGCCCGTCCATCATGTCCGATGGGGCAACCATATCAGCGCCTGCCTTCGCATGGCAAACCGCTTGCCGACAAAGAACTTCAACGGTTTCGTCATTCAAAATTTTCAACTCCCCGCCGTTGTCTTTGACGACCAAGCCGTCGTGGCCATCAATGTTATACGGATCAAGCGCCACGTCAGTAATCACGCACATCTCCGGGCAGGATTTCTTGATTTCGCGAATCACTTGTGGGACCAAACCAGCTTCATTCGCGGATTCACTACCAGCTGAATCTTTGAGATCCTCTTCGATTTTTGGAAACAGCACAACACCCCGGATCCCAAGCGCGTGCGCTTCCTTGATCTCTTTCATCAAACCCACGACCGACCAACGGGTGCAACCAGGCATCGAAGCGATCGCAACGTCCTCTGCATCCGCGTGAAAAAACACCGGTAAAATTAAATCTTCCACCGCCAGCCGAGTCTCCCTCACTAGGCCTCGAATCGCTGGGGTGCGTCGATTCCGTCTACCGCGTATCATCATTTCCATAAAAGAAGTTTCTCCCAAGCCACCCATCTTTGCAAGCCACGGTCTGAGCCCCACCTTATTTCCTCAAGCCTCCACCCAAGAATATCAAAAATATAATCCAGCCCTTCACGAACTGCGGAACCGGAAATCTGTGAAATTCAAAATTTCCAGCCCGTTACGCCATCTGCCGTATCGCGACCGCATTCGCCGCTGCGTATTCACGTGCGTGGCTGATACTGATCTGAACTTCAGAAATCCCTTCTGATTCTAAAAATGCTGCCGCGTTGCCGTGAAACGCAACACTCGGAGCGCCGGAATCTTCGCGTATCACCTCAATCTCCAACCACCCCGCCTGCCCGCCAATCCCAGTCCCCAGAGCTTTGGAAACCGCCTCTTTGGCGGCAAAGCGAGCGGCAAAGTGAAGTTCGGGCTTTCTCTGGCGTTCGCAGTATTCGCGTTCCTTCGGAGTGAATAATTTCTCAAGAAACCGGTCTCCCTGCCGCTCAATCGCGGAGCCGATACGCTCAACCTCGACCACATCAATACCAATTCCGTAAATAATCATACCTCGTAGCTGTAAGATTTCATACCTTCCAACATTTCCGCGACCGCCGTCCGCATACCAACCGTGATCGCTCGCGAGACAATGCTGTGCCCTATATTGAGTTCGGCGAGATACGGGATATTCAAGACTTCCGGAAGGTTTTCATAGTTGATCCCATGACCGGCATTGACCTGTAAACCAAGCTGATGCCCCAACTCTGCAGCGGCAACCAATCGTGCCACCTCTGAAGATTTATCCACCGCATTTGCGAACGCGCCAGTGTGCAACTCGATCATATCCGCCCCGGTCCGAGCAGCTTCCTGTATGTGCTCAGGTATAGGGTCGATAAATAAACTGACTTTGATGCCTGCATTTTGTAGCCGTTTTACCGCCTCTTTCGTCGCCCCGAAAAGCGACACCACATCCAGACCGCCTTCAGTCGTGACCTCCTCGCGCGTTTCTGGGACCAAGCAGGCGAAATCCGGCTTCAAACGCAGCGCAAGATCAAGCATCTCATCCGTGATACCGAGCTCCAGATTCAGCGGAATATCCACCTCCTCACGCACCCGGAACACATCCGCATCCTGCATATGCCGCCTATCACCGCGCACATGCACGGTGATCGAGTCCGCACCTCCGGCCTTCGCTTCCTTCGCCGCAGCAACCACATCGGGCTCGGCATTCGGTGATTCCGGCAACAGCGCATAACGCGCCTGCCTCAAAGTCGCCACATGATCGATATTCACCCCGAGTAAAAGTCCCATGTGAAAATCTAGATTCAGCCCGACACACTCGCAAGAAAACTCCGCTTCCAACATCTCACACGCGCATCACTGGGATACCCAATCCAGCTTCTTTCAAACAAAAACCAACCAAAATAGCAGGAAAGCCCTGCTTTTGAGAGGCCGCATCGACAAGTGTTCTAAAAAACGCATATGGGAGCCTGACCCTTAATGATCAGGCTGCCTAACTAAAAAAACTTCTAATCAGGAGTAATTTTCAACATCTATCTGATATTCGCGAAGAAAAAAAATCTACTTAAATAAGATCATGAGTTTACACGTCCAACTTAGCGAACAGGCTCAGGCAAGCCTGAAGGCGCAAAAGCGCAAATCCACGATTTCATCGATTCTCGCCTCCATCCTGGTAGTCGCTGTAATTTTCCTAATCATGGGACTTTTCCTTTTACCGAATATCGTTAAAGAGACTCCAACTATTGTAACCTACACTGCGCTATCCACTGATGAATCCGAAGTCCAGGAAAAGAAAGTCAGTAGACAGATTCAAAAGCAACCTGCGGCTCCTGCGACGGCGATCTCCAAAGTGATCACTTCCAATACCTTGTCCGCAGTATCAATTCCGGTTCCTGACGTTGATTTTTCATCACCTAGCGCGGACTTCGGTGATGCTCAGGATTTCGGAACTGGCTGGGGTGACGCCGTTGGCTTCGGATCCGGTGGCACTGGTGGTTTTGGATCAAAAAGTGCCAATTCCGGTGGATTACCGGGCTTCATTTATGATTTGAAACAAACAAACAACGGCAAACCCCGGGGGTATAACCCGGGACTGTTCTTGGGAGTTGCCGCGACTCTGATCAAAGAGAAATTTGGGGGTTCTATTCTCAATAATTACTATCAAGCCCCGAATTCCCTGTATTTGACGCGTCTTGCCATTCCAAAAACCAGCGCGACCGAAGGCCCCAAGTTTTTCAATGCCGAAAAGGAAATCGAGCCCCGTGGTTGGATCGCCCATTATCAAGGTACCGTTAAGGTGCCGGAAACCGGGACCTACCGGTTCTCCGGAGGGGGTGATGATTGGCTGCACGTGATGATCGATGGGGAAATAGCTTTCAATTTCCACTATTCCAACGGCATGAGGAATCTTAGTGACTATAAGCCGACCGGCAGACCTGGTCAGGGGCGGGCGGCGACCGTGTATATGGGCAAACCACTTAACTATGGAGAATGGGTCAACCTGAGAGCGGGACAAAACATCAAGTTGGATATTGCCGTTGGAGAACAGCCCGGAGGTTCCGTCGGATTCTTTCTTCAAATCGAGAAAAAGGGTGTGAACTACAAGATTAAGAATGGGCACCCGATCCTACCACTCTTCACAACGGTCGCTTTCAGTGATGACGAGATAAAAGAACTCCAGGATCAGTCAAAGGCCTTCGAGCTCGACTTCGACAATACTCTGGTATTCCCGATCGTCCGTTAAGAATATCTTTTTTGCCTTGGGCTGAAGCTTATTGGAAAAATAACGATAGGACTGATTCCAGTTATGGAGGTTGCTTCGCGGGGTTATCCAGCAATTACCAGCCACGCGTCTTTCTGATCTGCAGTTCCCAAGCCGGCATTGTTACTCAAACGACAATCAAAAAAGGTTCCGCCCCACCCACCAGCCGATCATCACTACGGCAATCACAGTTGCTCCCCAACGACCGGATCTGAGGGAAAACATCGAAACCTTGCCGCGCACCCAGGCGAGCACTTCCAGGCCCACTCCGATAACCGCCAGCGGAAACACAACCATACCCACCGGGTTGAATCGAAACGCCTCGATAAATCTCCCGTTGAGAAACGCATGCGAAGCACGTGTCATCCCGCAGCCAGGACATTCAAGCCCCGTGAATCTCCTGAAAAAACAACCCGGCATCCAACCGGCTCCCCCGTCTTGGCGAAGCTGGTATGCCGCAAACGCCACCAACAATACTCCCAAGGAAACCCAGATTGCCCGATCCTTATGCATCAATCGGAACTTCAGAAGTTACTGCCCTCTGCTGCTAGCAGCGCGATTAGGATATAGATGATAATAATCGCAAACCACAAACCCACTCCGGCTAGCGCCCAGTTCTTGGCGGATTTCGAAGCCGCGTATGCCCTTCCGATGTCGCCCCGGGCCACCAATCCGTCGACCTTTGCCGCATAAACAATGGAAACCACACCAAAAGGCATACAGCATAACACGGTTACCAAAATCGCCTGCCAGAGGTAATTCGGAATGTTGCGCATACTATGCGTCTGGTGTGCCTGCTGCGAAGAATACGCCCGTGGCTGAGCCAATGGAATATTCTCTCCCGGAGCGGAAGGCGGCGTGCCAGCCGAGAACTCATCAACCTGCCCAAAAGGAACCCAATCCGGCATACCCTCTTTCCAAACCAGATCCGCAGCAATGACCTCACCATTGGACTTCAGTGCAGAAAGCCCTTCACCACTGA
>Ga0307934_1001096_pt1 | contig 17645 bp, 14 predicted proteins | sample OrgLakmetageno90_FD_201838 | JGI IMG/M metagenome (GOLD analysis project Ga0307934, IMG submission 201838) | Saline water microbial communities from Organic Lake, Antarctica - #90 | ecosystem: Environmental > Aquatic > Non-marine Saline and Alkaline > Saline | place: Antarctica: Organic Lake... | reverse complement strand
GTCGAGTAGGTAAAGGGGAATCTCACCCCTAAACCTCTCACAGAACCGTACGTGAACCTCTCGATTCATACGGCTCTTCAAAATCCAAGTCACGGTCTAAAGCCTTCGTATTTCCAATGCTCAAACATATTCGGATAGCTTGATGCTATACCTTGTAGATGTTTAAGTGAATAATACCAATGCTTTTTCTTAAACCGTTTGTATTTGTTGCGTACCCATTTGTATAAACGTTGATTCAAGGTCTTGAACAACCTTCGCATTTCGGATTTGCGATACACTCCGTAATAGTTAAGCCATCCGCGTATTTTGAGTTTTAGTTGATAAGCAATTCTGTTAAATGGTAAATGCACCCAACGGTGTATCTTCATCTTAAACAGTTCACTTGTTATTCTACTAATACTCTTTTGACTGATGGCGGGAGAAAAGCCTAGACGCATCTTCCCTCCTTTCTTCTCCATTCTCGGTTTAAATGTGAAGCCTAGAAAATCAAACTCCTGATACCTCGCCTTAAAAGGTGGTTGTCGTTTTTGGTTTCTACGGCAGTAAACGATTTTGGACTTTTCTCGGTTTAACTCCAATTTGCAGTCTTTCAATCGTTGTTTTATTGCCTCCAATAAACGCAATGCTTCCTTGATATTCTTGCAATGCACAATAATATCGTCAGCATACCTCTCAAAAGCATTTTCAGGATAATTCATGACTATCCATTTATCAAACACAATATCCATAAAGATATTGGCTAGCACAGGGCTGATTACTCCGCCTTGTGGTGTGCCTTTTCCTTCGGATGGTTTGATTGTACCATCAGGTAGTTCTACAGCAACCTCTATCCACCGTTTTACATACAATAAGATGTGTTTCTTATCGGTGTAATGTTCTACTGCTTTTAGCAATAGCTCATGGTCGATGTTGTCGAAGAACCCTTTAATGTCCAAGTCAATTGCCCAACTGTATTTCATACAATTGATACGGCATTGTTCTATCGCTTCGTGTGCCGACTTATTTGGTCGATACCCAAAGCTATTTGGACTAAAATGAGGTTCTACTTCATTTTCCAATTCAGTGGTTATCACTTGCTGTGCTACCCGATCCACAACGGTGGGTATGCCCAAGGGTCGAAAATCTCCGTTTCCTTTGGGTATAAGCACTTGACGTACAGTTTTTGGAAAATAACTTCCACTGCTCATTCTGTTCCATAACGGATACAAATACTTACGTGGTTTATCACTTACCATTTCAATGGTTACTCCATCTACTCCTGCACTCCCTTTGTTGGCTTTTATTTTCTTAAAAGCCGTTTGTACTTGCAACTTACTTATCGGTTGCGACTTGTGTTCTTCGTTAAAAATCATCCTTAAACTAATTTTAAGTTGTTATACAATAAATGAACTGATTTTGTGAAGCCCTTCACTCATCCCGCATTTCTGCGGGACTCTCTTGGGTAGTTTCGCTACTACGGCTTCATCCGCCCCAAAACAGAACTTTGCTACTTTTGAGCTTTTCCCTAGGGGATTCTCGCTCTTTTTGCTTTGCATTTCTGCTTTGGTTCTCCTGTTCCTTTACAGAGCCCATATATGATTCTTGCCCTCTTAATACCGCCTGTCACATAGCCGGTAAGTAGTTTGCCACTATGTTTCTAATCAATCTGATTAGCTTGTCTCTCAGGGCCGCTCTACCCCTTGATTTTGACAGAATAAAAGTTATTTTCGACACGTCTTCGATGGGTTCGCTCTCGCTCAACTCCCATATATTCACCATACACCTAATCGTCGTACAACTGACCTTAGATGCCTTAACCTTAACGCTCAATACCCTTGCTTTTGACAAAAGCACCTTAAGGCGGTTTGAAAAAGTAGACTACACTACTTATTCGATAGTCCAATTCTTTGTAATTACTCCTTCTGTGAGACCTCCAAGTGTACCATTTCATAGGGCTTGGCTCGTTGCCGTTTCGTTACAAAGCCTATCATCTCTGTAAAAGTTTTGTTACCATTTCAAAGAACTATTATTATCTTGTACCCTTGGTAACGCAGGACACACAAAAGGGCATAACAATGTATATAAAAAATAGGCGAAACAGTAATAAATTCAAAGCTTGTGGCTCGTATCAAACTATGTGCTTAACCGAAAGTTTCGTGCTTCGAAATCGCCTACTTTTCATATACTAACCGTTAGAGAATTCCCCAAAATTCAAATGCTTTACTTACCTTTGACGTTAGTAACGCAAAAGATATGATATTATCCTTTGGCTCAAAAGAGACTGAAAAGATTTGGAACGGGGAAAGAGTTAAGAAACTCCCTCTCGAAATACAAAATATCGGTAGGAGAAAATTGAGAATGTTAAATAATTCACTAGATCTAAAAGATTTAAGTGTTCCTCCTTCTAACAGGCTTGAAAAGAAAAAAGGAAACCTAAAAGAATATTACGCTATAAGGATTAACGATCAATGGAGAATAATTTTCAAATGGAATAATGGTAACGCAAGTGACGTTGAGATTATAGATTATCACTAATAAAGTAAATATGGAAAAGCTAAATAACATACACCCTGGAGAAATCTTACAATTTGAATTTTTAGAGCCTTTAAAAATATCTGCCTATAAACTTTCTAAAGATTGTCAAATTCCACAAACAAGAATTTCGGAAATCGTAAAAGGAAATCGCAGAATTACCGCCGATACTGCGTTGAGATTAAGTAAATACTTTGGTAATACGGCTAAATTTTGGCTTGGACTTCAAGATGATTTTGACATTGAGCAAGAAGGAAAAAATAAAGTAGATGAACTCAAAAAAATCAAACTATACAGTGACAGAATAGTTGCTTAGAAGATCAAACATTGGTAAAGTAGGTTTTAATCAAATAAAATCAGCCAATTGTAGCATTTCAAATATGCAATTTACAAAAGTCATACTTAGCTATCGTATTGACTACATTGCTGTTATTTCTACTGTGCAAAATTGCTTCTACTCCACTTCCCAATAACTTATTGTCTTATTGACTATGATATCTGCAACTCTTTACCACCTCATGTAAATTCATTATAGATGTGTCAGTTAGGTTGGTTTTAGTGTTATTTAACGTCCCACAAAATTCGTCTCGGATATACAGGTCAACAAAAAAAAGCTTGCAAAGCCAAGCCGAATTTTGTTACTTGGTAACCGGAATAGATTAATTTCACTTAGCCCCCATCAATTTTTACAGAGCCGATACCAACAACCCCATTTTTCATCACCAACCTCTTTTTATTCGCTTTTCTCTTCGTTCAATTAATGTTAAATTCGTAGTTGAATCATTAGTATTTAAACAATGCTCCCCTTCTCCAACTTATCCTTTTGGGAAAAAGAAACTTTCCTTACTAACGTTGATTATTTAATCATCGGTTCAGGAATAGTTGGCTTATCCACTGCCATTCATCTTAAAAAAAGACAGCCGCAAAAAAAAGTATTGATCCTTGAACGCGGTTACTTGCCTTCAGGTGCTAGCACCAAAAACGCAGGATTTGCGTGCATTGGAAGCGCTTCAGAGTTATTAGATGATTTAAAAACTACTTCAGAAAACGAAGTTTTTACAACCGTAGAAAAGCGGTGGAAAGGTTTGCTGTACTTAAGGAAATTATTATCGGATGATGCAATTAAATTTCAGAAGTTAGGTTCTCATGAATTGTTTCAGTGCAACGAGAAAGATGCGTATGCTGAATGTATGGATCAAATGAGCTACCTGAATAAATCCTTGGAAAAGATTACTTCCATTCCCATGGTCTTTCAAACTTCTCCAAAGCAAATCAGCAGCAGCGGAATGAGCGGTTTTGAACAGTCCATTTCGAATGCGGCAGAAGGGCAAGTTGATACCGGAAAAATGATGAAGGCTTTGTTCTCCTTAGCAAATAGCTTAGGCGTAAAAACATTAAATTCCGTTACCGTGACAAAGGTTGGAAAAAACGACGTTTCCACGAACTACGGAAAAATAAAATTTAACAAGCTTGCCATTTGCGTAAATGGACTAGCAAAACAGTTTTTACCGCAAGAAGATGTCTCTCCGGCTCGAGCTCAGATCATTGTTACCTCCCCTATTGCCAATTTGCAACCAAAAGGCATTTATCACTTTGATAAAGGATATTACTACTTTAGAAATGTTGGTGACAGAATACTTTTGGGCGGCGGAAGAAACCTCGACTTTAAAGCAGAAGAAACCGACGAACTAAATACCTCAGACCAAATAATCAATCATTTAAGTTCTTTGTTAGAAACACATATTCTTCCGAATTCATCCTTCACCATTGAACATCAATGGGCCGGAACGATGGGAGTTGGTAAAGGGAAAGCTCCCATTGTAAAAAAGCTGAAAGAAAATCTGTTTTGTGGAGTTCGCTTAGGAGGAATGGGCGTAGCAATTGGAACAATTGTGGGTAAAGAATTGTCTGAACTAATGATCGAATCGACCTCATGAAACAGTATATATCCATCCTATTCTTATTTATTTTTTGTGCCTTTAGTGTAGTCAACAATAAAGAACAAATAGAATACAGCGAACAACAAAAACTCGCTTGGAGCGATTACAAAGCGAGGCCAAACAAGACTAGTTCGTTTAAAGCCTTAACGGCAACTAGGATTTCATTCAAAGCCAATTCAGACGGAAAAAAATTAAACATTAGCATTAAAAATATCTTCGAGCCACAAAACTCCTGGACGAAAACACAGGAAAATATTGATTTGTTGGAACACGAACGATTGCACTTTCACATTTCAGAACTCTTTGCCAGAGAGTTGAGAAAAGAAATTCTTACTACTAAATTTCGATCTAAAGATGAAAAGTTGATGAACGAAATTTCTGAAATGTACAAACACAGCATGAAGGAGTTAACGGAATATCAAAAGCAATACGATAAAGAATCAGAACACTCTATTAATGAGTTTAAACAGAAAGAATGGGAAGGAATCGTTTTCAAAAGATTAAGTGAATTGAAGCCATTTGAAAGCAGCGAAATAGAAATTAGCTTATAGATTTACTTCAAATTTGTTAGTTAATCCGTAGCCATTTTACTCCATTCAAAGAATCGAGTCACAAACCATCCAAAAAAAGAACTATTTCAGATTAGTTCGTAATCTTGAACTTTCACTAAAAACAATAGGTTGAAAGAAATTCTCCTTATTACTCCGCCTTTTACTCAACTAAATACGCCCTACCCGGCTACTGCTTATTTAAAGGGTTTTTTAAACACCAAAGGAATTTCCTCGTTCCAAATGGATTTAGGAATGGAAGTGATTCTTTCTATTTTTAGCAAAGAAGGTCTGCAAGAGTTATTTGATTTTGCAAAGCAGAAAGAGACCATAAGCCACCTCAATTCTCAACGAATTTTTGAACTTCGACAGGAGTACATTAGCACCATCGATCCTGTTATTTCGTTTTTACAAGGCAAAAATCAGACGTTGGCTCGACGAGTTAACAGTTTAAACTTTTTACCTCAGGCTTCTCGCTTTGAAACCTTAGAGGACTTGAATTGGGCTTTTGGAAACATGGGAATTCAAGACCAAGCAAAACATTTATGCACGCTCTATTTAGAAGATATTTCAGACTTTATTGTAGATGCGGTCGATTCCAACTTTGGATTTTCACGCTATGCTGAAAAGTTGGGAAGAAGTGCCAATTCATTCGATGAACTTCACTTCTCTTTGCGTCAAGAACCAACCTACATTGATTTAATTACTCTCGAACTTTTCGCGAAGCAGATTGAAGTTAGTAAACCAAAATTAATTTGCTTATCGGTTCCCTTTCCAGGAAATTTATACTCTGCTTTTCGATGCGCACAATGGATTAAAAGTAATCACCCAACCATCAAAACGGCCATGGGCGGAGGTTTTCCGAACACGGAGCTGCGCAGTTTAACCGAAAAACGGGTGTTCGATTACTTCGACTTCATTACATTGGACGATGGAGAATTGCCCATTGAATTGCTTCATAAAAAAGTAGTTCTTCAACAATCTACTGAACTGAAGAGAACTTTTCTTTTGGAAAAGGGAGAAGTGGTTTATAAAAACGATAGCCCTTTACCAGATTACAAACAAGCTCAAGTTGGAACGCCCGACTATTCCGACTTGCTACTAAACAAGTACATTTCGGTAATTGAAATTGCCAACCCCATGCATTCGTTGTGGACGGATGGTAGGTGGAATAAACTTACCATGGCTCATGGATGCTATTGGGCAAAATGCTCTTTCTGTGATGTTTCATTAGATTACATCAAACTTTACGAGCCGGTAACTGCCAAACTATTGGTTGACCGAATGGAAGAAATGATTGCAAGTACAGGCGAAAATGGTTTTCACTTTGTAGATGAAGCTGCACCGCCTGCATTGATGCGCGAGTTGGCATTGGAAATTATTCGAAGAGACCTAAACGTCACGTGGTGGGCAAACATTCGATTTGAGAAGAGCTTTAGCAGTTCTCTCTGTCAGCTACTAACTGCATCTGGATGCATTGCCGTTTCAGGAGGGCTTGAGGTTGCAAGTGAGCGTTTACTGAAGTTAATTGAAAAAGGAGTTACCGTAGAGCAAGTGGCAGAGGTCACCAAAAATTTAACCGAAGCCGGGATCATGGTTCACGCGTATTTAATGTATGGCTATCCCACGCAAACCATACAGGAAACGGTAGATAGTTTGGAAATGGTGCGACAGCTTTTCGAACTTGGCATTATCCAATCTGGCTTTTGGCATCAATTTGCTTTAACGGCCCACAGCCCTATTGGAATGAATCCGGAGGCGTATGGCATTACACCAAAATTAGAAAAAATTGAATTCGCCAACAACGACGTTGAGTTTACTGACCGCACCAACATTGATCATTCGAAATTTAATGCAGGACTGAAAAAATCACTTTACAATTACTTGCATGGAATCGGTTTTGATTTACCTCTTCAAGATTGGTTTGAGTTCAAAATTCCTCGATCAACAATAAGCACTAATTTTATCGAAAACAGCATCTCTGAGAGTTTTAACCTTAAACTGAACCTCAATGCCAAAGTCGTATACCTTGGCAACTTACCGAACATTTCTGCAAAAGGAAAAAAATCACTTCTCGCCTTTCAATCAAAAACAACAAGTTTTGAATTTACCCTCGAAAAAGGAAAGGCTACTTGGTTGATTCAGCAACTAACATCACTTTCAGAGAAAAAGGCAACAACAATAAAACTTCATGATTTAAAAGTAAGTTTCGAAAACACCCTGGGTGATTTTGAACCTTTTTGGTTTTCTAAACCCTTGAATATCCTAAAGTCAAATGGCCTTTTAGTTCTGTAAACTACCAATTACGATTCGTCAGGTTTATGCGTCATAAATAACAATTCGCTGAGTCGATAACCTTAGGCTGGTGTGGTCCTCCAGAAGGCATTAAAAACTACAAGACAATGTATTTCTCTGTAGATTTTTCATCTCCGTTCAAAACAGAAATAATATAAATGCCTTTTGAAAGTTTCCGAACTCGATTATCTTCAATGCGAATGCTATTTGATATTTCTTCGGGAGTGTATGTCTTTTGAAAAATTAAGGCACCATTTAAATTATGAATGGAAATAGTGCTAGTTTCTTCCGACCCACCGGTAACACTAGCAGTTATATTAATTTCTCCAGCTCTCGAAGGATTGGGAAATGTTACTATTTCCAAATTTTCTGCAGACAATTCCTCATTTCTCTGCATTTCATTCCTTGCTATTTTTGAAACTGCAATAAGGTCAAATCATTCTTGCTGCCCATCGTAATCTGTTTGAGTCAAACGAAGGTAAATTACCTCTTTTGCTTCATGCTCAAACACGTGACGGTATTCTCGAATGACTTGTGAATTTCCGGCTCCTTCAACTTCGGCAATTTCAACAAAATTTTCGCCATCCGTTATATAGTCGAGGGTAAAGTAGTTGTTATTAAGCTCCGATAAAGTTTTCCAAGTAATTTCAATATTTTCATTGCCAATGTGCTTTGCATCAAAGCTTAATAGTTCAATTGGTAGTCCAATACCCGAACCATACTCGCAAGGACCTGCACAGCCTGTGGTAGAGCCAAAAACAGAGGACGAATTTCGAATTTCTGTTTCACCTGCAGTTTCGATGTTTCCGCTACCTACAATAAAAGATGAATTTCTGGACGTCAAGTCACCGCCAACCGTTACATTTCCGTTTATGGTTGTAGCATTGTCGTTGCGTAAATCAAAATCCCCGTCAATAATTAAAACGGCGCAAGCTTCGACGGTAATCGTAGTATTATTTGAAAAAACTACATCTCCTCGAATTCTCATGGTATCGCAGCCTTGTAATCTAAATTCCGCTGAATTTCTAACTTCCAAATCTCCACCTATGCTTACATTTCCCGAAATTTCAAAGTAGCCGGTCCCCCTTACATCTATATTATATTCTCCACCACCATTGGGGTCAGTTATTTTACCTGCATCTGTTACGGTATAATTTCCATCAAAAATAGTGACATTCTTATCCAAGGTCATCTCCTGATTAACCGTAGCAGTTCCTCCATCTGCCGGAACACCATTTGTCCAATTACCGGGAGTATCCCAATTGCCAGAAGATGTAGTCGTGGTAATCTGAGAAGTCACAGACAAACAGGTAAGTATAAATAAGATGAGAAAGAATAACTTATTTTTCATGTTTTTAGTTCCTTGATAGGATAACAGTCCAATGATTGAGTTGTTAAATTAAATTACTTGGTACGCTTAACGTTACGAATTTACGCAACAAAAGGTTTCCAATTTAGTGTACTTTTTATCCAACAAATAAATTCATCGTACTTTTGCACTTTATTATATTTCTAAAGTTCCACAGATTTTTCAAGGAACAATCACACAAAACACTATATGACATTTAAAGATTTAGGTCTTATCGAACCGATACTAAGAGCGGTTACGGAAAAAGGCTACACTTCACCTACTCCAATTCAAGAACAATCCATTCCGATTTTATTGAAAAAGAAAGATTTATTAGGGTGCGCACAGACAGGAACAGGAAAAACAGCAGCTTTTACCATTCCAATTTTACAACACTTAGCAACAGAAAAACAAACTAGTCAAAGAAGACAAATAAAGTCTCTAATAGTAACGCCAACAAGAGAGTTAGCATTACAAATTGAGGAAAACATTAAGGAGTACGGCAAGTACACCAACTTAAAAAGTACGGTTATTTTTGGCGGGGTGAATCAAAATCCTCAAGTTACCAGACTGCGACAAGGAATTGACATCTTGGTGGCTACGCCAGGTCGTTTATTGGATTTAATTAATCAAGGTTTTATTTCTTTAAGCCACATTGAGTACTTTGTATTGGATGAAGCAGACCAAATGCTTGACATGGGGTTCATTCACGACATTAAAAAAATTATTGCAAAACTGCCTAAAGAAAGACAGTCTCTTTTCTTTTCAGCAACCATGGCCCAACCTATTGTTGACTTATCGAATCAAATTTTAGGTCACCCTGAAAAAGTTACGATTAAACCACAACAAACTACTGCAGAAAAAGTAGAGCAGTCGGTTTACATGGTGAGTAAGGAAGACAAAGTTCAACTGTTAGAAGACCTGATGGAAGCTCGTAATGCTAAATCCGTTTTGGTATTTTCTAGAACGAAACACGGCGCTAACAAGATTGTCAAATTATTAGAACGAGACAATATTAATGCCGCAGCCATCCATGGAAACAAAACCCAAGCTGCTAGAGTAAAAGCACTAAATGGTTTTAAAGATGGTTCGATAAGAGTTTTAGTTGCTACAGATATTGCTGCAAGAGGTATTGATGTAGAGGAACTAGAATTGGTTGTGAATCACGACTTGCCAAACATTCCTGAAACCTACGTTCACCGAATTGGAAGAACAGGAAGAGCGAAAGCAAGTGGAGAAGCCATTTCCTTCTGCTCTGCGGAAGAAAGAAGTTGGTTGAGAGACATTCAAAAACTAATTAAAACGGATATCCCTTTAATTAAGGACCATCCTTATCACGATACAAGCCCTGAAGAAGCACCACCAAAACAAGGCGGCGGTGGCGGCCGAAGACAAGGTGGCGGTGGAAATCGCAAGCCGCAAGGTGGAGGCGGAAAACGACCTCAACGAAGTTCTAAAACGAGAAGATAAAAATTATTTAAGCCGTCCCGATATTCATCGGGACGGCTTTTTTTTAGATACTAGATTTAAATCTTCCGTATCTTGTGTACTTATGTTTGAACGGATTCATAGCGTGCGCTTCTCTAAATTAAGAAGAAGAACGTGCCATTCGGTTTTGATGAAGTTCGATAGCTATTACAAGAACTTAAATCCGAAAATGAGGCGAATTTTTGTATTTAGAACCTTACACTTCCTTGAATATATCCAATTCGATTCTTCTCCAGAAATTCAGTTAAATTTAGAAATTAAAGTACTTGTAGCAAGTGGTTTTATTCAAATAACCTTTGGCTTAAAACGCTACCGACTTAGACATTTTAAAAGCATTTACATTGCGCATCAGCCATACACATACCAAAAAGTTGGGGTTGCTTACCACGGAGATACCAATCCTAAAACAGCGCGAATTAATTTGGTTTGGTCGATAGTGAAAGAAGGCTTTTTGATTCCGGATGATGCACTAAACCTCTGCCTTCATGAATTCTCTCATGCACTCACTATCGAGAATCAAAAGAGGAACTGTTTGAATCGCTTTTTTTCACAGCGAGATTTATTTCGATATTTCTTCATCACCAAACGAGAAATTCAGGCGATGAACCAAGGGAAACAATCTATTTTTAGAAAGTATGGTGCCGCCAACCTCATGGAGTTTTTTGCCGTTTCTGTAGAAGTATTTTTCGAACAGCCTGCACGTTTTGCTATTGAGAATCCACTCTTGTTCGAAAAGCTCTGTTTTTTGCTCCAACAAGACCCCAGAAAAGCAGGAAACCCAAGATTTTAAACCTTATCCGTTATGCTTTGTTAATCTTCCTTTTAAACGGAGGAATAAGTTAGCCATTAGGCAAAAAGACTTTAAATTCGCCGCTCAATAAAAATGCATGTATAAACATCTACTTACGCTTCTCCTTATTTCTTGTAGTCCATTTATCACCCAGGGACAGGATCGTGCCGAAAGGAGTATAACGATAGCTGCACCACAAAAACCGAAAACAGTTGTTACCGGAAAAATCGTGAACGAAAGCAAAGAGAGTATTCCCTTTGCGAATGTTGCCGTTTACCGAACCGACGACAAGAGTTTAGTTGGAGGAACAGCTAGTGACATAGATGGTAATTTCTCTGTAGAAGTTCAACCCGGGACGTACAACTTCAAATTTAGTTTTCTCTCTTTCCAAACCTTAACCAAAAAGAATGTTTCGGTGGATAAAGAAGGGATAGACCTTGGGGAAATTAAATTGGTAAGTGAAGCTCGAGAGATTGATGAAGTGGAAGTAATTGCCGACAAGAGTCAAATGGAGTTGAAGTTGGACAAACGAGTTTTTAACATTGAGCAGGATTTGGCAAACGCCGGCTCCAACGCGGCTGAAATTTTAGATAATATACCATCTGTCCAAGTGGATGTGGAAGGAAACATTAGCCTCAGGGGTTCTGAAAACGTTCGAGTTTTAATCAATGGCAAACCCTCTACGTTAACAGGAACAAGCACTGCCGATGTTTTACGCCAATTTCAAGGCAGCATGATAGAAAGAGTTGAAGTAATCACCAATCCTTCTGCTAGATACGATGCTGAAGGAGAAGTTGGCATTATCAACATTGTACTCAAAAAAGAACGCAGAAAAGGACTGAATGGAGGAATTGAACTGGTTACGGGTATTCCTGATAATTACAGACTTGCATTTAACTTAAATTACAGAACAGAAAAAGTCAACTTATTTACTTCTTACGGAGTATCTTACAGAGATTCTCCCGGAGAGGGCTCCAGATACCAAGAGTTTAAAAGAAATGACTCGATTCTGTCCATTGATGATCAAGTAAGTAAAAGACAGAGGCAAAGTTTTGGACAAAACATGCGATTGGGGACTGACATTTTTTTGAATAAATACAACACGATTACCGTTTCAGGATTGTTCAACATTTCAGATGAAGTAAACAGTTCAACAATAGAATACAGAGACTTAAACAGCCAAAGAGAACTAACCTCTCAATCTACCAGAGTGGATACGGAAGATGAAACAGGTCAAAACGTGGAGGCTTCCTTCAATTATACCAAAACCTTTAAACTCGAAGACAGAAAGTGGTCAACAGATTTTCAGTGGAGTGAAAGTGATGATTTAGAAAAGTCTGATATTGACGAAGACTTTCGCCCTTCCGGTAATTTAGTAAATCAATTGACTTCAAATTTAGAAGCTAACCGCACTATATTGATTCAAAGCGACTATGTTCATCCACTTAAAAACGATAGAATTATAGAAGGCGGTATTCGAACCACACTGAGAACAATAGAAAATGAATTCTCCGTTTCTGAAAACTTGAACGGCGGGGAATACTCTATTGATGAACGATTTAATAACGACTTTAGGTACGATGAAAACATTTATGCCGGTTACCTGCAATTCGGAAATGAAATCGATAAGTTCTCCTATCAGTTAGGCCTTAGAGCTGAAATTTCGGACATAAATTCAGAATTAAGAAAAACAGACGAATCATTTAAACAAGATTATTTCAATTGGTTCCCATCAGCTTTCTTAACCTATAAATTAGATAAAATAAAACAGTTTCAGTTAAGCTATAGCAGAAGAATCAACAGACCAAGGTACAGAGATCTACTTCCTTTTTCGACGTTTAGCGACAATCGAAATTTTCGACAAGGAAACAAAGATTTGATACCTGAGTACACTGACTCTTATGAGTTAGGCTATTTGCGGTATTTTGATAAAGGCTCGTTTTTTACAAGTGTTTACTACCGTTATCGCACCAACGTAATCGACCGTATTACGCAAGCCAGTAGCGATACAACCACCATTACAATACCGGTTAACCTTTCAGTTGAAAATAACATTGGCTTAGAATTAAATGGAAGCTATCGATTTTCTAAAAAAGTAAGTTTAAACGCTAATGCGAACATATTTAGAGAGCAGAGAGAAGGGTCATATGAAGGGATGCCGTTAAATAATGATGCATTTGCCATGAATGGCCGATTAAATTTGAAAGCACAGGTGATTAAAGGAGTGGACATGCAAGCTAACTTTAGGTATAGAGCGCCACAGCAGACTACTCAAGGTAGAAGTAAATCCATCTACTCTTTAGATTTATCTGCAGGAAAAGACGTTCTAGAAGGAAAAGGAACACTCGTTGCAAGTGTTAGAGATGTCTTCAACAGTAGAAGAAGAAGATCTATCACAGACACCGAAACCATCTACAACGAAACGGACTTTCAATGGAGAGCTCGACAATTCTTACTCACCTTCAGTTACCGAATCAATCAGAAAAAGGAAAGAGGTGGCGGAAGAGATGAATCAGGCGGTGGTGACGATTTCTAAACTATCTTTGCGAAGAAATTAACTCCAAACAAAACCATGACCGTAGGTGAATTTAAAATTCTAGAATCGATAATTGTTGTCGCATTCTTTTCGCTTATCAAGTTTATTTCCAACGTTGCGATTCGAAAAGCCACTGAAAAATTTAACTACCAAGAGTCTCGAATTAAGATAATTAAGAAGATCTTCAACCTCCTTGTATTTCTCTCCATCATTTCTATTCTGCTAATTATTTGGGGAGTAGATCAGTCCAAATTTATATTATTCCTATCTTCCTTTTTAACCATTCTGGGAGTTGCATTTTTCGCGCAATGGTCTATCCTTTCCAACGTAACATCAACGCTCATTCTGTTTTTTAACCACCATGTAAAAATTGGAGATGTAATTGCCGTAGCAGAGAAAGACTCAGAGATAGTAGGTAGAATAAGTGATATTGGATTATTTTTTGTCCACATTGAAACAAACGACAATAAGCAGATTTCTATCCCAAGTAACCTTTTTATTCAGAAAGCAATAAAAAAAGACTTACCGAATTTAAACAACAACTAGCTTTTCTAGTTTCACCTTGGCTTTTAAGTTGCCAAACGCAATAGTGGCCTCTTTGCCATCTAAGCTTAACACATCGCCCGCCTGCTTCGTATTTTTAATTTTTACTCTTGAACCCACTAACAATGGTTTTTCTGTTTTAGCAGGAACAGGTCTTTTCCGTTTTTGCTTGTTTCCTTTAGCGTTTTCGGCAGCTTCTTTCAATTTTTGAATTTCTTGTGTTTTCCGTAAGGCCATTTCAATTTTCGACTTTTCAATGGTAATGTACTTCTTCAACTCCTTTAAATGCTCCGTCTGTTTTGGCTTTGATGTGGAAGGGTAGGTCTGAATGAATTGGCTCATTTTTTTACCGTGATTCAAAAATTTGTTGTTTTTTTCAATCAGTTGTTGTTGCGTTTTTAGGCGCTCTTCATAATGCGTACTCTTCTCCTCGAATTCCTCTTTGCTGGCTGCCATTTCTTGGTTGGCGGTATAGCTTTCCTTCTTCAATTTTTGCAAAATAGACTTATCTCTCTGTAAGTCAGAAATTAACTTGTCCAACTCAATTTTTTGCCCATCTACCTTCGCCTTTGCTCGCTTTAACATTTCTGGTGGAATGCCATTCATTTGAGCCACTTCAAACGTAAAAGAGGAACCCGGCTGCCCAACGGCCAATTGGTATTCCGGCACCAAAGTGTTACGATTAAAAATCATGTTTGCGTTGATTGCTTCCGGCAATTGAGCAGCTTTTAGCTTAATGTTGGAATAGTGCGTGGTAATTACACCAAAGCAACCTTCTTCGTAAATAGTTTCAAAAAACACTTCTGCCAAAGCACCTCCCAATTCAGGGTCAGAGCCTGTTCCAAACTCGTCCAACAGCAAAAGTGTTTTAGGCGACGTTTTTCCCAAGAAGAAATTCATGCGCTGTAAGCGATAACTATAGGTGCTTAATTGATTTTCTATCGACTGATTATCTCCAATGTCGGAGAGTACGTAATCGAAAAAGGCCATTTTACTTTTGGTAGAAACTGGAACCAATAAAGCCGATTGAAACATGATTTGTAGCAATCCCATTGTTTTTAAAGTAATGGACTTCCCTCCTGCATTCGGCCCGGAAATGACCAACAATCGGCTGTCCTTTTTCAAAGAAAAACTTTGAGGCACCGTTTTCAATTTTACAGCTTCGTTCTTCACCATTAAAATGGGATGAAAAGCATCGATCAATTCCGTATCCTGATTCTGGAAATTAATGATAGGCCTTACACCGTTAATCTTTTGAGCCAATTTGACTCGAGCATTTACCTCATCAAATGCACACAATATTTTCTGGTAGCTGACAATTAGGTCCAGATAACCTCTTAAAAAATTGGTGAGCTCAGCCAATATCCTTCTAATTTCCTTGCGCTCATCATCAATCAACTGATCCAATTCAAAATTGAGCGATTGGTTCACTTTTGGTTCTATGTAGGTGAGCGAACCAGTTTTCGAAGAGCCTAATATACTGCCGTCCACCTGTCGTTTATAGGTCGAAATAACCGTCATTACCCTGCGGTTATCAATTACATTTTCACTAATGTCGTCAATGTACCCGCTTGCTCGAGCAGATTTTATGGCTTTGTCAAAATTGCGATTGATTTGTTTTTTTCTGCTTGCAATGCTTTGGCGAATTCTAAGTAATTCCGCAGAAGCATCGTCTTTTACGTTCAAGCGCTTATCTAAAATTTTATCAATTTCCTTCTCAATATCTTTCGTGTAATGCGCTCCTTCCAATAAGGTTTTCAACGACAAATATTCACTATGATGTTCCTTGAAAAACAGAAACAGTTCGTTTACAAAGCGAGAGGCATCGAGAATTTTCACCACCGCGTCTAATTCCAGAACAGAGGCGTTAATGTTCAGCAATTGAATTTCTTTATTCAGTTCCTGAAATTCCATTCGTGGAAAACGCACTCCCCTATTTCGAATCAACTGCAAGTCGTGCGAGATATTTAAACGGTATTCTACTTCTTTTGGATCTCTGTAAGGATGAAGTGTAGAGAGTTTATCTGCCACCGTTTCGGTAATACAACTTTGTGCTAACCAAGCTCTAATTTGGTCAAATTCTAAATCTACAGCTGTCTTTTCGTCGAAAAACTTCATGTGGTAAAAGTACTGGAATGGTTTGCTTTATATTACCTTAAAACCGTTAATATAGCGCATGGTTCATTGTATCGTTCCACTCATCAAAAATTGAAAGACCCGATGGAAGATTTCTTTATTTTTAACCCATGAATTTAAAAGCATACCCTAAAAGCACCTTGCAAAGTTTTGGAATAGTCGGAATCGTTTTTGTCGCCATGATTCTTTTTTATCCGGTGCAGGCTTACCTTAACGACACCTTAGGTATTAGTCAATCCTTTTTGATTTACTATACCCTCGCCATGGGAGCACCGCTCCTACTCATCCATTTTTTGAAAAAGAAAGAGGAAGGAACTGTAAAGTATTTGTTACAACCCAAAGACTTAGGAGTAGTGCTGCTGCTTGTAATTGCTACGGTGGGACTTCAATGGGGCGTCACCGGTCCAATAGGCACTAGTATTCCAATGCCCGAAATGTTTAAAGAAATGTTTCGCCAATTGGCTGAACAAATGAACGATGCCTACGGGTTGGTTGCAGTAGCAGTAATGGCTCCATTTTTTGAAGAATTCATTTTTCGAGGAGTTATGCTGGACGGTCTATTGAAACGAAAATCTACTTGGACGGCCATTTTAATTAGTGCCGCTTTATTTGGCTTGGTGCATTTAAATCCCTGGCAGTTTGTTGCCGCCATGTTCATTGGAACATTTGCTGGTTGGGTATATGCTCGTACCCGAAGTTTAATTTACTGCATGGTAATTCACTTTACTAATAATTTTGGGGCCTCCCTTTTAATGTATCTAAACGAAGATGCAGCCTCTGTGGATGCTGAAATCCACGAAATGTATGGCGGAGTAACCAACATGTATTTAATAGTTGCTGCATCGATAATAGTAGCAGCAGGTTGTATTTACATGTTGCACCAACGCATGAAAATGGAAGTAGAAACAGTAGAACCCTTGCCTGAAGCAAAAGAAGAAGGCCTGGAACAGTTTGCCAATTAAGCTAGATTAGATACCTTTAACCAACCTAAACTGACGAAATGAAAACTCTAAGAAACATCGCTGCCGTGGTCATCGGACTAGTTATTGGAAGTGTAGTCAACATGTACCTCATTAAATTGAACGGCTCTTTAGTTCCCTTGCCCGAAGGAATTGACCCAAATGACATGGACAGCTTGCAGGCCAACATGAATAAATTTACTTTGCTCAATTACTTGGTAGTGTTTTTAGCTCATTCGCTTGGCACCTTATCGGGAGCGTTAGTGGCGGGTGTAATTGGTGCTAGTGTAAAGCCAATTTTGATGTACATCATTTCATTTTTCTTCTTGCTTGGAGGAATTAGTATGGTGGTTATGCTTCCAACGCCCCTATGGTTTGCGTTTGCAGACCTTGCCTTTGCGTATATTCCAGTGGCTTGGTTAGTAGCAAAAACAGTAAAAAAGTAACAACCTTAACCTAATAACTGACGAAACAAGATGGAATCATTTAGCACAACATGGACTAAAGAAGAATTGAAAGCGTACCTCTTTTTATATTGTTCCCACGCCGAT
>Ga0307934_1001092_pt1 | contig 17676 bp, 10 predicted proteins | sample OrgLakmetageno90_FD_201838 | JGI IMG/M metagenome (GOLD analysis project Ga0307934, IMG submission 201838) | Saline water microbial communities from Organic Lake, Antarctica - #90 | ecosystem: Environmental > Aquatic > Non-marine Saline and Alkaline > Saline | place: Antarctica: Organic Lake... | reverse complement strand
GAATTCATCAAATAATCGCTATCGGGTTGTGAGAGCTTAATGGCGCAGTCTGCAATGTAGAATTCGCAGTTTGCCCTCATTTCTGAATGCTTTTCAAACTGATCTTTTATTGAGGTGAATTGAGCTTGGGAAGCCAAGTAGTTTTCATTTTGATACAGCTCGTAGGCGTGATTATATGCCTTTAAATCATGAGTGAAGATGATCGATTTTTGAGCAAAAAGTTGCACAACGAACATCAGCATGAATGTGAACGAACAAAATCTTATTAAGGATCTCATAGACGATGATTGATTATTTTTTTGTAAAACTACATACAATATATAGCATACCAAAAATAAACAACTACCTTTAATATATATATGTTCTTGGGTTGAGTAATTTTTAGATTAAATTTAAATTTTATGACCTAATCCATTTGGATGCTTTTTCTAATTCTAGAAGAAGTAATTAATTTATGACTAAGGTCATTGAAAAATTTATTTAACTGTGAGTAAAGATACATACACTCCTTGGCAACGTTTTGTCAGTTTACTTGAACTCGAAAAGAAGGATATTCTTCAGGTTCTTTACTATGCCGCTTTTTCGGGTTTGGTTGCTTTGTCTCTTCCTTTAGGAATTCAGGCGATTATCAACTTAATTCAAGGAGGGCAGATTTCTTCTTCATGGATTGTACTCGTAGGTTTGGTTACACTTGGGGTAGTTTTTGTGGGGATATCAGATCTTATGCAGCTTCGAATTATAGAAACTGTTCAGCAGCGTATATTTACAAATGTTTCATTTGAAATGAGTTACCGATTTCCAAAAATGAATGCAGAAGCCATTCGAAATAATTATCCACCCGAATTGGCAAATAGATTTTTTGAAACCATTACCATTCAAAAAGGACTATCGAAGGTTCTTATAGACTTACCTGGATCTATACTTCAGATAATTCTGTCTATGATTTTACTTACATTTTACCACCCTTTGTTCATCGTTTTTGGGTTGATTGTACTTACCACCTTGTATTTTGTATTTCAGTATACTGGAAGAAAAGGACTTAGAACAAGCATAGTAGAATCGAAGTACAAATACATGGTTGCTCATTGGATTCAAGAAGTAGCAAGGTCCATTATTAGCTTTAAACTTTCGGGCAAAACTAATTTGGCATTGATTAAAAACGACCATCTTACGGAAAAGTACCTACATGCGCGCGAAGGTCATTTTAGCATTATTCGATTTCAGTATATTAAAATGATCGCTTTTAAAGCCATTACCACCTGTGGACTTTTGGTGATTGGTGGGCTTTTGGTGTTGAATCAACAAATAAATATTGGGCAGTTTGTAGCATCTGAAATCATTATACTTTTGGTGATTTCTTCTATAGAAAAACTCATTAGGGGTTTAGATATTTTATATGATATGCTTACCTCGATTGAGAAATTAGGACAAGTGCTTGACAAACCTTTGGAATCTACAAAAGGAGAGAAAATTGACTTTTCGGATGGAATTTTTATAGAACTTGATAAAGTGACTTACGAGGTTGCTAACCGTCAAACACCTATACTTGATAATATTTCCTTAGATATTAATCCAACAAGTAAAATTCTTATACAAGGAGAAAGTGGTGCTGGAAAGTCAAGTTTCTTGCGAATGCTATCGGGTATCATTACCATTACTTCGGGTAATATTTATATTAATGAACTATCTATGAGTGGCTTGCATATCAATCACTACCGTGCACATTTAGGGCTCTCACTTTCTGAAGAATATCCGTTTGAAGGAACCATTAGAGAAAACCTCACCTTTGGATCTAAAGATATTTCAGACAAAGAAATGATAGAAACGATGAATGATGTTGGTTTGTCTAAATTTTTGAAAGGACTGCCACGAGGATTAGATACCATTTTGTACCCCGAAGGAAGACAATTATCATTTACCGTTGCTAAAAAAATCGTCTTGGCAAGAGCCATTTTAAAGAAGCCAAAACTATTGATACTTGAGGATGCATTGGGTCAGTTTTGCGAATCAGAGACCAGGTTGATTATTGATATGCTATGCAGACCTTCAAACCCTTGGGCATTGGTAGTTGTTTCGAGCAATGAATACTGGAGAAAATATTGTAAAGAAATTATTACGATGAAGGAAGGAAGAATAGATCAAAAAAGCACACAATAATGCTAAACATTTCTAAGACATCTATAGTAAAAGAATTAAAAATAACAGATTATAATTCAGGAAAATACGTTACTGATAAAAAATATTTTAAGCAGTTTAACAAGCTCGTTGGAATTTTTTCGTTTGTAATGTTTATTATTTTATTTCTTCCGTGGACTCAAAATATTAGTGGAGAGGGGAGTGTAACTACGCTAAAACCTAGCCAAAGACCACAGTCTATTCAATCGCCTATACCAGGAAGAATAGAACAATGGCATGTAAATGAAGGTGATTTTGTAGAAAAAGGAGATACTATTATTAGAATCTCTGAAATAAAGAGTGAATATTTTGATGATAAATTACTTGAAAGAACCAAAACTCAAATTGATTCAAAAATCCAATCTGGAAATGCTTACGGATTCAAAGTAAGTGCATTAGAAAATCAGATTGAAGCATTAAAAAGTGAACAAAAGTTAAAATACCAACAAGCTGAAAATAAACTTACGCAAGCTAAACTAAAGGTTAAAAGCGATAGTATAGATTTTTTGGTAGCAGCGGCTGCCAACAAAACAGTTGCTGAAACGCAGTACAATCGTGTAGTAATACTTCAATCCGAAGGGTTAAAAGCCACCAAAGATGTGGAAGAAAAACGATTGAAATTGAGAGCAGCAGAGGCAAAGTACATTTCGCAGCAAAATAAATTACTCGAAAGCAAGAACAAGGTCATCAATGCTCGAATAGAACTTTTAAGAATCGATGCAACTTATGCGGATAAAGTCGCCAAATCTCAAAGCGATTTGTTCACTGCACAATCCATGGAGTTTAATAATCGTGCAGACGTTGCCAAACTTCAAAATAACTATTCGAACTACGCAAGAAGAAACGAATTACTTTTTGTTACTGCACCACAAAATGGTTATATAAATAAGGCACTTAAAGGAGGGATTGGCGAAAGCTTTAAGGAAGGCGAAAGCTTAGCTTCCATTATGCCATCGGATTATGAATTAGCAGTTGAAACTTTTGTAAGACCAATAGATTTACCACTTCTTCATATTGGCGAAAGGGTTCGTGTGCAGTTTGATGGTTGGCCTGCAGTTATTTTTAGCGGTTGGGAGAGTGTTTCTTATGGTACATATGGTGCAAAAATAGTAGCTGTTGAGAATTTTATTAGCGGCAATGGGTTGTATAGGTTATTATTGGCACCTGATGAAACCGAACAATCTTGGCCAAGTGGTATTAGAATTGGATCGGGAGCAAAAACCATTGCGTTGCTGCAAGATGTGCCTGTTTGGTATGAAGTATGGAGAAGACTTAATGGATTCCCACCAGATTTTTACAAGCCTAAGAATATCAAAAAAAATAAATAACGATGAGAAAACTTATACTGGTTTTTTTATTGATTTTTTTGGCAACTCCTATGATTGCTCAAAAAACAGATGTACTTAATTTAAAGGAGTACCTGGTTCAGCTTAAAAAACACCATCCCATCATCAAACAAGCAAATTTAGTAATAGATGAAAGCGAAGCTAAATTACTGAAAGCAAGGGGTGCATTTGATCCAAAATTCGAACTAGACTATGATACCAAGGATTTTAAAGAAAAGGATTACTTCGATAAATTTAGTAGTACTTTTAAAATCCCAACTTGGTATGGCGTTGAGTTGAAAGGAAATTTTGAGAATAATTCGGGTGACTTTCTGAATCCTGAAAATACGGTTCCAGCCAATGGTTTGTATAATATTGGTGTTTCTTTACCATTAGCAAGAGACTTGCTCATTAACAGGCGAATGGCAACCTTAAAGCAAGCTAAGATTTACAAGCAACAAGCAGCGGTTGACAACCAACTAATGGTGAATAAAATAATGTTTGATGCATCGTTGAGTTATTTTTATTGGCTTAAATCATATAAAGAAAAAGAAGTTTATCAAACATTTTTAGAGAATTCAAAACTTCGTTTAAACGCTATAAAACGCAGTTACGAATTGGGTGAAAAACCTGCAATTGACACCATAGAAGCAAAAATAGCACTCAACGATAGAATTTTAAATCTAGAGAAAGCAAAGTTGAATTTTCAGAAAGCAACTTTTGAGTTGTCGAATTATTTATGGATTAACGAGGTGCCTGTTGAAATTCGTGAAGAAGTTGTTCCAGATATCAATGCCACGGATGATGTTGATAGTGTTTTAAAATTAAACGATATTAATATTGAAAATCGTATTGAAACCCATCCAAAACTTCAGTCGCTAGCATACAAGTTAAACAATTTATCGATTGAAAAAAAACTAAAGAGAAACAACTTATTGCCAAAAGTAGACTTTGAATACAACTTTATAAACCAGACACCTAGTGCCCTGAATTCGTTTAGTAACAATAACTATAAGTCTAGCATTTCTGCTGGCATTCCTATTTTTTTAAGAAAAGAGCGAGCAGACTTGAAGTTGGCAAACTATAAGCTACAAGCCATTGATTTTGAAACAAAAGCAACCCGATTTAACCTGCAAAATAAAATAAATGCCACCCGCCAAGAAATTGATTCTTATGGAACTCAAAGCGATATTGTAAGAGAATTGGTAGCTGATTATACAACCATGCTGAAAGGCGAAGAAAGAAAATTTGAAATTGGAGGGAGTTCACTTTTTTTAATCAACTCAAGAGAATCGAAATTAATTGAGAGCAAACTCAAAGAAATTGTAACTGAAAATTTGTTTTTAAACTCTAAGGCAAAGTTATTTAATGTTTTGGGTTTTGATTAAGGGGGCTATTGGTTACCAAAACTTTTTGGTAAAACCTTTTTCTTGATTAACTTTAGAAAAACGAATAACTTACGTTTCTCTCAGAAATTAACCATACATTTGTACGAATAAATCATTTTGCATTTTAAAACTTGCAAATCAATACCATTAATCAATGTCGAAATTTTTAGAGTTAGGTCTGAGTGAACAAATATGTGATGCACTTAGCAAACTTGGCTACGAACAACCTACTGAAATTCAGGAGAAAGCTATACCACAAGTCCTTAAGTCTTCCAAAGATTTAAAAGCTTTTGCACAAACAGGAACTGGAAAAACAGCTGCGTTTAGTTTGCCTATCATCCACCAAATAGACCTGCGAGAAAAACATACCCAGGCGCTTATTCTTTCACCTACAAGAGAGTTGGCAGTTCAGATTCAAAAGAACATCGAACAGTTTTCTGCAAATATAAAAGAACTGACTTCAATGGCAGTTTATGGTGGAGCAAGTATCGAAGATCAAATCCGAAAACTCAGAAGGGGAGCACAAATAGTTGTTGCAACTCCAGGAAGGGCTGTAGACCTTGTTCGTAGAAAGCAACTCAATTTAGCTGAAATAAAATGGCTGGTACTTGATGAGGCTGACGAAATGTTGAACATGGGCTTTAAAAGTGAGCTTGATAAGTTGCTTGAAAATGCGTCAAGCGAAAGACAAACACTTCTATTCTCCGCAACGTTTCCAAGAGAAGTAGAACGAATTTCAAGAAGCTACATGGTAGATCCTTTTGAAATCGGTGCTAGCAAAAAAGATAAAGGGTCTGATCAAATTGAGCATCAGTATTTTATGGTTTCTGAAAGAAATAGATACGAGGCACTAAAGAGAATAGCGGATGCCAACCCATCGATCTATGGTATTGTTTTTTGTAGAACCAGAAAAGATACTCAAGAGATTGCTGATAAGCTTATTAACGATGGCTATAGCGCAGATTCACTTCATGGAGATCTTTCGCAAGCCCAACGTGATAGCGTAATGGATAAGTTCAGAAAAAAACACCTTCAAATGTTGGTGGCTACGGATGTTGCGGCAAGAGGACTAGATGTAAACGACCTAACGCACGTAATCAATTATAGATTGCCAGATCAACCAGAAGCATATACTCATAGAAGTGGAAGAACTGGAAGGGCAGGGAAAAAAGGGATTTCTATAGCTATTGTGAATCCTAAAGAACGAAACAAACTTCGACCTATAGAAAAAACTATTGGCAAGAAGTTTGCAAGCACTCCTGTACCTTCAGGTAAAGAAATTTGTCAGAGTCAGCTCTTTACTCTTATTAATAAAGTGCATGATATAAAAATCAATGATTCAGAAATTTCTGAATTTTTACCAGCAATTTATGAGAAATTAGCTTCTTTAGATCGCGAAGAGCTTATTAAAAGATTTGTTTCTCTTGAGTTTAATACCTTTTTGTCTTACTACGAAAATGCAGTTGATTTAAACAATACAGAGCAAACTCAAAATGATTTTGGTAGAAGATCAGATGAACAGATGACTCGTTTTTTCACAAATATTGGAAAGAGAGACCAGCTTAACCCAGCTAGGCTTATTGGGCTTATCAATGATCAAAATATTGGAAAAAATATAGAGATTGGAAAAATTGAAATATTAGAAAGCTTTAGCTTTTTTGAAATTGAAAAAGGCTATGAGGATGAAATTATACACGCATTTAAAAACGAAGAAATTTCTTTTGAAGGAAGAAATGTAAATGTTGAGGTTACGAAAAATCAACGATCAGGAGGAGGTAAAGGTTCAAAAAGAAACTTTAGAGGTTCCGGCGGTTCTGGATATTCGGGAGGTTCTGGTGGTTTTGGAAATTCTGGTGGTTCTGGAAATTCTGGATATTCAGGAAGAAATAACAACTATAAAGGAAAAAGCTCCAGTTCTAAATTTTCGAATAACTTTAAAAAAAGAGATAGAGATTGATCAATGCTATAAAAAACTATAGCGAAAGCTTTAAATTATAATTTTTTACGATTTTAAATGAATATCTTATTCATTATAATAGGTTTAACACTCCTCATTTTTGGTGGAGATTGGCTACTAAAAGCTTCTATTGGCATTTCTTTGAGGCTTAAAATCTCAAAAATTGTTATTGGTATGACGGTGGTTTCTTTTGCTACTTCGGTACCAGAACTCATTGTCAGTCTCAATTCTGCACTTAAGGGATCTGCGGATCTTGCTTTGGGAAATGTAATTGGTTCCAATATTGCGAATCTTGCCTTGGTATTGGCAATAACTATTTTAATAGCTTCAATTTCAGTAGAAAAAAGCTTTTATAAAACCGACTGGCCTGTTATGATGATGGCCTCTGGCCTGCTTTACTACTTTATTGCGCTCGATGGTTTATTGGAGCGATATGAAGGAGCGATTCTTTTTATATCCTTAATTATTTTTTTGGTATACCTCTTAAAATTTCAAAAACCAACGCAAACTATTGATGAGGAAGATTTATCGGATCCCGTCTCGCCTTATAAACTATTCTTTTTTCTTGTGATAGGCGGTCTTGGTCTTTGGGGAGGATCCGAACTTTTGATCAATGGTGCAGTTGGTATTGCTCAATATTTTGAGGTAAGCGAAAGAATTATAGGAATTACCATTGTTTCGATTGGTACCAGTGTACCTGAGCTTGCAGCTTCTATCATTGCAATAATAAAGAAAGAAAAAGCAATATCACTAGGCAATTTAGTAGGATCTAATGTGTTTAACATCTTGGCAGTATTGGGAATTACCGCTATGGTTACGCCAATTTCAGTTACAGATCAGAATTTGATTAATAGTGATATTGTCTGGATGCTAGCAATATCTTTTTTAATATTACCCCTTAGTTTTATACCAAAAATTATGAAATTTGGCTGGAAAGAAGGGTTGATCCTTATTTCGATATACGGGGCATTTATGTTTAAAATGTTTTACTAATTTCATCTTTATTTATTATGAAAATATTAGAACCCTACAAAGCAATTTTCTTACATCACCTCGAAGAAGAGTTGGTACCAAAAGAACCAACAAATCTATATAAACCAATAAGTTACATTCTAAGTATTGGAGGGAAAAGATTGCGCCCTTTATTGGCAATGCTCATGTGCGATGTTTATGGTTCAGCTCCTGAAAAAGCCATTCATGCAGCCATGGCTGTTGAGATTTTTCATAATTTTACGCTTGTTCACGACGATGTGATGGACCATGCTGCTTTGCGAAGGGGTAAACAAACAGTTCATGAAAAATGGAATCTGAATACAGCTATTTTATCTGGCGACGCCATGATGATTCGCGCTTATCAGTTTTTAGAAAATTATGATAATGATTTGCACAAGCCATTAACCAAGTTGTTTTCAAATACTGCTTTGCAGGTTTGTGAAGGTCAGCAGCTTGATGTAGATTTTGAAGAAAGAGAAGATGTAACGATTGAAGAATACTTGCAAATGATTATTTACAAAACCTCTGTGCTTATAGGTGCTGCTATGAAAATGGGTGCGTTAATTGCCAATGTTCCTGATAATGAAGCTCAAAAAGTTTATGATTTTGGATTGAATTTAGGAATTGCTTTTCAATTGAAAGACGATTACCTAGATACTTTTGGCAATGCTGAAATTTTTGGTAAAAAAATAGGAGGAGATATTCTAGAAAACAAAAAGACCTTATTGTATCTTAAGGCTCTTGAAAAAGCAGATGAAACTTCAAAAAAAAAGCTGACAGCATGGTATCGAACCAATGAACAAAGCGAACAAAAAATCAAAGAAGTAACCAATATTTTTAGTTCTTTGAAAATTGATGAAGTTGTAAAAAAAGAAATTGTAAAGTATAACGAAAAAGCCTTTGAATTCCTCAGTCAATTAAGTATTTCAAAAGAAAAATCTACTATTTTAAAACAATTTTCAGACCAGCTTTCAAAAAGAATTATTTGAGATTTTTCTGATCAATTATTGGCTTTTTGATCTTTTGCTAACTCCTAATCTTATTGATAAAAGTAACCTCAGGAGTTTCTCTCAGCTCTTTCCCTATCTCACAAAAAGCTAGGTCGTCTTTTGCATATTTTTGAATGTCACTTTCGGATAAATTTCTTATATCAACTTTTCTTATGAGGGCTGTCGCCATATCATCAAATAAATTTTTGTGTTCACTAGACTTACTTTCAGGTAATTTTGAATAACCTAAAACAATATCCAAAGCATCTTGGTTATCATCTTTATTAAAACGTTTTATCAAGTCTTTTAGCGTGTTTGTTTTATCTTCCTTATCTGAAATTTTATTGATGAAAATTTCAAAATTTACTGAATCATTGTTTGCGGCTAGCTCATGTGCCGAATTATTTAGAGATGACTGGTAAATAGGGGTTTCACGTAAAAATTCACAGGTATTTTCAAAACTATTTAAGTTGGTAGACCTAGCAGCTACTAACAAAAGCGTGCTGGCAAAAGATTCACGTATATCAGGTTTTAACTTAGATAGTGATTTGCGTGCTTTTTCGTAATTGCCTTTTTCTAAGGATTTAATGATTTTAGCACATCTATTGAGCTGTTTTAATTTTTTTCTATTTTTAAATACATTTTTAAATGATTTATTAGGAATTTGTATTCCAGTGAAATAAGATGCTGATGCGGATGTTGTTACTAATACTGCTGCTGTTGCACCAATTGTAATTCCGGTAATTCCTAATACACTAATTAATGGAATAATTATGATTGCTGCAGCTATACCAAAAACTATTTCACTACTAAGAGCAGATTTTTTTTGCTTAGACAAAGGAGATTTCCCTAATAATTTTGAAAATTTAGGTGGTTTATAAAATGAATCGATTGATTTTTTCTCAGATTTATTTGTAATAAGTTTTGATAGTTCTATGATATCTGCATCAGATAATTGATCATTTAACAACATGAATTCTAAAATTTTCTCAATTCTATCTTTTGATTCAAAAGTTTCAAAACAGTTTTTAAGCAAAAATTTATTTGATATTTTTTTATTTTCATCTAATAAACATTCTAAGACTTTTTTTATTTTATTTATTGGCACATGCTTCATTACTAAACTGAATGCAGTGGCATTATTTGTTTTAGCAGCATTAGTGGTCAGATTTTTGAGTAATTTTATTCTATCCTTTTTAGGTTTTTGATTTATTACCTCTTCAATTATTTTTATGATATCCTCTTTAGGTACTTTAGTTTGCGTTATTATAAAATTAAATGAAGTAGCATCTGCTATTGCAAAAATCTTGGCAATATTTACAAGTATTTCTACGCTATCTTTTTTAGGTATTTTATCCATTATAGCATTAAACTCATCAGGCTTCTTTCTTCTTGCAGAATAATGGGCAATATTTTTGAGTATTTTTAATTTATTTTTTTCAGTTATATGTGCTAAAAAAAGATCTAATGTAGTATGATCATTTATCCTTATTAAATAATCAGCAACATCTGATAGGGTCTGAACTTTATCTTCGCTTGATAGGAGGATATTACGAGTCATTCCTCTCTCTTTCTCATTCAATATATTTAAAAAATTCCTAAAAAATTCTTTATTTTCTTTTTGTACTAGAAAACATAGGGTTTTTGTAATTAATTTTTTTTTTGAGGATTTATTTTTAATTGATTCTAAAAGAACTATCAGCTCCGTTGGGTTGTTTTTTTTAATCAAAGTATACGCCTGTAGAATATTTTCCTCATTAGGCATTAGCTCATTTTTCTCCTCTTCAGAAAGTTTGAATTCACCCAACTTTGATAAGCTGGAGTTACTAATACCTAACATCTTTGTTATTTCAGAAAATATACTTTCTAAAATAATAGCTTCAATCTCTTCAGATTTTTTGTAGCTAAAATCTTCATTTAGCAATTCATTTATAAGTTCTCCTCTAACATCTCCCGCGGATAAAAAACTATTGACAACACCTGTTTCAATTAATTTTTCAATTATTTTATTGTTGGTTTTGTAGTTTTGATCTTCATGGTGTCTCGAATGGTCATCGAAATTAGCTAAACTAGACTTGATATCTTCTTTTATTTCCTTTTCAAGCCATTGGTGAAATTCAAAAAGGTGTTCTTTTAAGAATTTAATATTTCCTATTTCCATTGAATCAAAGGCAGTAAACATAAAAGGATCCTTAGCCGTAATGACTTTTTTAGGGACTCCTAATAGGTAATTTAGAGCATTAGGCAAATGTTGCTCAGTTCCTGTATTTGCCGATTCCCTTACAGTAATAGAGTTGTCAATTTTTTTATTTTGTAAAACATGATTGAATGCTTCAAAATATGCTCGTAATTTTTCTTTTGGAGTTTCACAGATTTGATTGCTAGCTTCATCAATACGGTTGTTGAAATTGCCAGGACACATTCCGTAATCATTTTTGTTTGTGGAAAAAACTGTTTTTAAAGCTGCTACAATATTTTTTCGATTCTCTGAATTTAAGTCATGATCTAGAATTTTAATAATCAAGCCTGCTAAATTATTCATCATTTTTAGGTGGCTTCGTTCTTCAGGATTACCCCAATACATTCGATTTAGAACAAGATCTCTGTATACAGCTCCATTCAAATTAAAATTATTGGAGTTTATTAGTTTAGGGTTTTTTGAGGTTTCTAGGAGCTTTAGGAGCGTTTGATAAACACTATTTTCTGCTGCTTTTTCTTCATCATTAAATATGTTTCCGTTTTTAATAACTTCTCTAAGAGCATCTATGGTGGTTTTTATATGCCCAGAGAGCGCATTTTTATAAGATTTGCTTATTTCCTTTTTTTTTGTGTAAGTCAACTTTGGTTGATAATCTGGGTTAAACCAAATTTCAAGACTCTTTTTCAGGGCTATATGTTTTTTGTCAATCGTTTCTTCTAAACTCTGAGCGTTTGTATCGCCTGGCTTAGGAGTCTTTAAACCATAAGAATCTTCAACTACTTCAATTAATTTTTTGTAAAACTGTAAGAGTTCACTTTCCATAATTTTTCCTTTTTTTTAGCTAGAGATTTTCTTGAGGTTTTCTCTATTTTTTAAAGATAGTATAAATATTCCAAAAAATAAATAAAAATAATAATTTTAAAGCATTTAAGTTTTCTTTTTAATGCATTTTTCTTGTTGAGTACTGAGATCTATACTTAACTCAAGATTAAAATTTTGTAATTTTATAAAAAATATTTTTTTCTAAATTTAGGAATAAAAAACGATCATCAAAGGGTTAAAATTCATGAAAATATTCAGAGAATTACTAGCATTTCTAATGCTTTTTGGAATTACCTCCAACGCTCAAACACCTTCAAGTCAAGCTGACTATATAAAATCTTTTGTTATTGAAAATAAGGGAAGTGTGGGTGTTCAAAATATTTTTGAGCTTGGAAAACCATTTGCCATCAGTTTTGATGACTTGAATGCAGATGAAAGAAACTACTATTATAAATTTACGCATTGCGATTGGGATTGGTCTTCCTCAAATCTTTTAGAAGCTGAATTTGTAAAAGGATATGCGCAAAACCTGATCCTAGATTTCACCAACTCTTTTAACACGCTTGTAGGCTATACTCATTACTTTGCAAGGTTTCCAAACGAAGATACACGCTTAAAGATTTCAGGAAACTATTTATTAAGCATTTTGAATGAAGATGAGGAAGTGGTTGCGACTAAAAAAATAGTGCTTTATGAGCCAAAAGTTTTAGTGAATGCTGTGGTAAGTCGCTCAAATGAAGCAACTCATTTTCAGCGAAAACAGGCTGTAAAATTCACCCTAAACCTACAAAAAACGGTTATAAGAAATCCAGCTATTGAAATCATTCCAATGGTAATTCAAAACAATCGTTTAGAACAGGCAAAAAGGCAATCAAAGCCACAATATATGCTCAATAATAGTTGGGTTTATCAGAATAATAAAGAGTTGGAATTTTGGGCAAACAATGAGTTTTTACATTTCGATACCAAATCTACCATCAGTTCAAATGTAAATATCAAAAAAATTGAATCTTTAGATCATTGCCATGTTTATTTATATATAGATGAGGAAAGATCAAAACGCACTTACAAACAGGCAGAAGATATCAATGGGGGTTTTGTCATTCGAAATACTGATTTTACAAATGCTTTGCCAGCAACAGAAGCTGATTATTTAAAGGTGCATTTTTCGTTGGATAGCAAACTTGATAAAAATGAGTATAATATTTATGTAATTGGAGGGTTCAATGATTGGAAGCTGAATCAACAAAATGCCATGTTTTACAATCCATCATCCAAAAAATATGAGGTAGATATCATGCTTAAACAAGGTTTTTATAACTATGACTACTTGGCAATAGCAAAAAATGGACAATTTAATTCAACAGCCATCAGCGGATCTTTTTTTGAAACAGAAAATGATTATCAAGTAGTTGTATATTACAAGGAAATAGGAGCGAGGTTTACCCGTGTGATTGGTTTAGGTTTAGCAAATTCATTACAATCAACACTTTAAAATAGAGAATTCATAAAAAAGTCTATGAAAAAAATATTAATTATTGAAGATGAAGCAGCGATTAGAAGGGTGTTTAAAAAAATCCTCAATGAAGAGAACTTAGATTGTAACATAGAAGAGGCAGAAGATGGTTTGCAAGGAATGGAGATGATAAAAAAACATGATTTTGACTTGGTGCTTTGCGACATTAAAATGCCCAAAATGGATGGGGTAGAAGTGCTTGAAAAAGCAACCAAGCTAAAGCCAGAAACGCCCATAATTATGATTTCTGGTCATGGAGATTTAGAGTTGGCAGTTGATACAATGCGTTTAGGGGCTTTCGATTATATCTCTAAACCTCCAGATCTTAACAGGCTTTTGGGTGCTGTGAGAAATGCACTTGAAAAGAAAGAATTGGTTACTGAAAATAAAACACTAAAAAAGAAAATAAATAAGAGATATGATATGATAGGGGAAAGTGCTGCTATCAAGGAAATTAAGTTGATGATTGAAAAGATAGCGCCTACCGAAGCAAGAGTGCTCATTACAGGTCCTAATGGTGTTGGAAAAGAACTGGTAGCTCATTGGGTTCACCAAAAAAGTAACCGCTCAGCTGCTCCTATGATTGAGGTAAACTGTGCTGCAATTCCTTCAGAATTAATTGAAAGTGAGCTTTTTGGTCATACTAAAGGGAGTTTTACAGGCGCAAATAAAGACAAAGTAGGAAAATTTGAAGCTGCAAAAAATGGTACTATTTTTCTTGATGAAATAGGAGATATGAGCCTTGCTGCACAAGCAAAAGTATTGAGGGTTCTTCAAGAGAAAAAACTGTCGAGGGTGGGTAGTGATAAAGACATTAACGTAGATGTAAGGGTAATAGCAGCTACTAATAAAAATTTAAAAATCGAGATTGAAGAAGGTAGATTTAGAGAGGATTTATACCACCGATTGGCAGTAATTTTAGTAAAAGTTCCTGCTTTAAAAAAGCGCAAGGAAGACATACCATTACTGATTACCTATTTTACAGACCTTATTTGCAAAGAGCAAGGAAACATTCTTAAAAAATTTTCTAACGAAGCGCTTGAGTTATTGCAAGACTATGATTGGTCTGGAAACATTCGAGAACTTAGAAACGTTATTGAACGCTTGATCATTCTTAGCGAACAAGAAGTTTCTGCAGAAGATGTTAAGTTATTTGCTGCGAGATAAGTAAGTGTATTTAAACAAGAGCGTTAAGAAAGCATCTCAAAAAATTCATCTTCCGAAACCAAGGAAACACCTAGTTTAAGTGCTTTTTCCTTTTTGCTTGGTCCCATATCAGTTCCTGCAATTACAAAGTTGGTGTTTTTCGAAATGGCGCTAGCAACCTTTCCGCCATGCTGTTCTATGAGTTCTTTCAATTCATCTCTACTTACTTTTAGAAATTTTCCAGAAACAACAAACAACTTATTTTCCAATTTTCTAGAGTTAAGAATTTCGGGTTGGCTGGTATCTTCAAACTGAACTCCATGTTTTTTTAATCGGTTGATCAATTCTATCGATCGTACTTCGCTAAAATGAGCCAATAGGCTATCGGCAATTCGCTCGCCAATTTCATCAACTTCAATAAGTTCTTCCTTAGAAGCTTCCATCAAGGCATCGATGCTTTTAAAATGGTTCACCAATTTTTTTGAAACTGTTTCTCCTACATATCTAATCCCAAGCCCAAATAGCACTTTAGAAAAAGGAATTTTGGTAGATTCCTGAATGCCTAAAACCATGTTTTTAGCTGATTTATCAGAAATTCCTTCTAATGGAATCAATTCCTCCATGGTTAATTCATACAGGTCTGCAATGTTATTGACCAAGTCTTTTTCAAAAAGAAGTTCTACAGTTTTTTCTCCTATAGAATCTATGTTCATCGCTTTTCTAGAGATAAAGTGCTGGATATTTCCTGTAATTTGAGCAGGGCAGCCATGCGTATTAGGGCAGAAATGCTTCGCATCTTCATCAGATCTGGTAAGTTTTGTTTCACAATCTGGGCAGTGAGTAATAAACTCAGTTTCTGTACTATTCTTTTTTCTTTTAGATACTACAACTTCAACGATTTTAGGAATGATTTCGCCTCCTTTTTCTACCACCACGGTATCGCCCACCCTAATATCTAATTTTTTGATTTGGTCAGCATTGTGCAAAGAAGCTCTTTTTACAACCGTTCCGGCAAGATGTACAGGTTCAAGATTTGCCACGGGTGTAATGGCGCCAGTTCTGCCAACTTGGTAGGATATTTCTTTGAGTAAAGTAGTAGATTGCTCGGTTTTAAACTTATATGCAATTGCCCATTTGGGGGATTTGGAAGTAAAGCCAAGTTGTTGCTGTTGTTCCAATGAATTTACTTTTACCACCACGCCATCAGTTTCATAAGGTAAGTTGCTACGATTTGAATCCCAACGATCTATGAATTGAAAAACTGCTTCCATTGATTCGCAAATCTCCAGATTCTTTGGAATATTAAAACCTGCTTTTCTTGCTGCTTCTAGGGTTTTGTAATGCGTATTAAAATCACGATCGGTACTAATGATTTGATAAAATAAACAATCTAACGGACGCTTTGCAACCTGTCTGCTATCTTGCAGCTTAATGCTTCCGCTTGCTGTATTTCTGGGGTTTTTATAGGGTTCTTCTCCTGCCGCTAAACGTTCTTTATTCAACTTATTAAAACCCTCAAAAGGCAGTACAATTTCACCCCTTATTTGAATATTTTGAAGATCTTCATTTTTAAGAGAAAGGGGAATGGTTTTAATGGTTCTTATATTTGCTGTAATATCATCACCCTGCGTGCCATCACCACGTGTAACTGCACTTTTCAACTCGCCATTTTCGTAGGTTAGGTTGATGGAAGCTCCGTCGTACTTCAATTCACAAGTATATTCAAGATTCTCTGAATCAATGATTTTAATGATTCTTTTTTCCCAATCTTGTAAATCTTTTTTAGAGTAAGAATTATCTAAAGAATACATCTTGCTTTGGTGCTCTACTGCCTCAAACTGTTTTATTATTTGCTCTCCAACTCTTTGTGTTGGGGAATTGGGGTCAAAAAATTCAGGGTGTTTTTTTTCTAGCTCAATGAGTGATTTTAGCTTTTGGTCGAATTCAAAGTCGGAAATCTTTGGCTTGTTCAGCACAAAATAGTAGTAGTTGTGTTCGTTTATTTCTTTTCTAAGAACAATTATTCCTTGTTTTATATCTTGAGACATGGTTGATTGTTGACTAAATAATGTATTGTTCTTTAAAACAAGAAAAGCCATCCAAAAAAATGAATGACTTTTTTAACAGTAGCGGGGACTGGACTCGAACCAGCGACCTTTGGGTTATGAGCCCAACGAGCTACCGACTGCTCTACCCCGCGATTTATAATTGCAAATATATGTATTTCTTCTAAAGAAACCTTAATGAATTTTATAAATTATTTAATAATAGATATATTTAATTGATAATTAGTTTTTTAGTATTTGTATTTTAATTTAAATCATCCTGAAAAGGTGTGTTTTAAAAGAAATTCACCCAAAAAAACAGAAGAAACAATACCAATATCTCTATATTTTACTCAAAACAAACTATTTTGGCAGTAGTTTAGGCTGCTCGATGGTTTAAATGAATTAAAGAGAAAAGTTTATCGCAACTAAAAATGTTAATAAAAAATTAAAATAGCATGGATTTAAACAACATAAAGGGTTCGATCGTTGCCTTGATTACGCCTTTTAAAAATGGAAAATTGGATGAAAGTGCTTTGAGGAAATTGGTGAATTTTCATATTTCCAATGGAACCAATGCGCTTCTAACCACTGGAACTACTGGGGAAACAACTACACTTACCAGCAATGAACACAAAAGGGTGATTGATGTGGTGATTGAAGAAAATAATGGTTGCTTACCTGTTATTGTAGGGGCGGGGTCCAACAATCCTGTAGAAGCTATTGAGTACAGTTTACATGCACAAAAGGCAGGTGCAAATGCACTGCTACATGTAGCGGGCTATTACAATCGCCCTAGCCAAAATGGATTGTATGCACACTTCAAGATGGTGCATGATGCTTGCGATCTTCCCATCATTATCTACAATATTCCGCCAAGGGCTGTGGTGGACGTAAAGCCACTAACCATGCAAAAGTTAGCAGCGCTCCCCAGAATCATTGGCGTAAAAGATGCTACGGGCGATTTGATAAGACCTTTGCAGGAAAGACAACTTATCAAAAATTTTAATTGGCTTTCTGGAGAAGATGCTACAGCAGTTGCTTACAATGCAAATGGCGGAAATGGTTGTATTTCGGTTACTGCAAACATAGCGCCCAAGCTTTGTGCAGAAGTTCAGTT
>Ga0307934_1001091_pt1 | contig 17685 bp, 23 predicted proteins | sample OrgLakmetageno90_FD_201838 | JGI IMG/M metagenome (GOLD analysis project Ga0307934, IMG submission 201838) | Saline water microbial communities from Organic Lake, Antarctica - #90 | ecosystem: Environmental > Aquatic > Non-marine Saline and Alkaline > Saline | place: Antarctica: Organic Lake... | reverse complement strand
ATTGCTCTCTGGTCTTTGCTGACAGGCCCTAAAGGTGGAGAGGTTTACTCTTGCGCGGCTGACAAGGATCAAGCTCGCATCGTGTTCGGTGAAGCCAAGAAAATGCTGGAAGCTGACCCCGACCTTTCCGAGATGGCAAAGATCTACCGAGACGCCATAGAGATCCCATCTACTGGTTCGGTCTACCGAGTTCTATCTGCCGAAGCCTTCACAAAAGAAGGACTGTCACCCACAATGGTGATTTTTGACGAGCTTCACGCTCAGCCTACACGCGAGCTATTTGACGTAATGCAACTAGCCCAAGGAGCGCGAGGTGACCTTGCCACAATGTTCTGTATCACTACAGCAGGGCAGAAGGCTGACAAGTCAGGTCAGGACTCAATCGCCTACGGACTTTATCAGTACGGGCAGAAGGTTGCGCGAGGCGAGGTAAAAGATCCTAGCTTCTTTATGGCGTGGTGGGAAGCAGAAGCGGACGCTGACTACAAAGAGCCGCAGACTTGGAAAGACGCAAACCCTGGCTATGGCGACATCAACGACATTGCAGACTTTGAAAGCACCGTCCTTAGAACGCCAGAGGCAGAGTTCCGTACCAAGCGCTGCAACCAGTGGGTGTCTAGCAACCTGACTTGGCTGCCGTCAGGCAAGTGGGAAGAACTAGAATCCGAGCGAGTAATCACAGCAGATGACGAACTGATCATCGGCTTTGACGGATCCTTCAGTGGTGACACAAGCGTTCTAGTAGGTTGCACCATAGAGAAAGACGGCACGCTGCCACACCTGTTCTTGATCAAAGCTTGGGAAAAGCAACCAGACGACGACAACACATGGCGCGTAAACATCACAGACGTGGAGAACGAGATTGTCAACTTTTGTCAAGAACACCCGAAGGTGCGAGAAATAGCGTGTGACCCTTACCGCTGGCAGCGCACTATGGCCTTCCTAGAAGAAGAACGAGGACTGCCAATTGTAGAGTTTCCGTCAACAAGCGCAGCGCGAATGGTAAAAGCAACGGCAAGGTTCTTTGACGGAGTTATGGAAGCAAAGTTCACACAGTCAGGTGACCCCCTGTTGGCACGACACCTAGACAACTGTGCGCTAAAGATAGACAACCTTGGCCCTCGTATCGTTAAGGAAAACCGTAATAGCAACCGTAAGATTGACGCTGCCGTAGCTGCTGTCATTGCTTACGAAAGGGCTACCATCGGTAGAATGGAAGAAGTAGTGCCACAAGTATTTATATAGGCGGTTATGTTGGCGAATATTTTACAGGTTTCAGGCGCAGTGCTAATTTCAGTAGGCGCGGCTATCGTATGGCTACCAGCAGGTATTATCCTAGCTGGCATTGCTTCAATCATCTTTGGACTTGCATTGGAGCGTAAGTAATGCTGAACAACCTCTTTGAAAAAAGATCTATCAACTTCCAGACTGTCTGGGGTGCCGGTGACATAAACGACACTACAACTCTGTCAGCCGTAGTCATAAACTCTGAAACGGCAATGACAATCAACGCAGTCTTTTCTGCGGTTTCTCTAATCTCTGACACCTTGGCAACACTGCCTATGGATGCCTTCATCCGCACACAAGGTGCAAGATACCCTCTAAGACCTCGCCCTGAGTGGGTACTAAAGCCAGACGTGGACACAACTCGCGAAGCCTTCTACGGCTCTGCAATAGTCTCGCTGCTTCTAGATGGCAACACCTTTATCCGCATCTACCGCAACGATGCTGGCAAGATTGTAAACCTAGTTACGCTAAACCCTACCGATGTAGAGATCAGGCGTAACGGCTTAGGTCGAGTTATGTTTGACGTCAAGGGCGAAGAAACCATGCTTAGCTCAGACGACGTAATCTTTATCCCTGACGTAGTTCGCCCTGGCAGCCTGCGTGGAATCTCTCGCGTAGACGCGCTGAAAGAAAACCTCGGACTTGCCAAGGCACTTGAAGCTTACGCAGCTAAGTTCTTCGGTTCAGGCACACAGACTTCAGGCATCTTGGAGGTTCCTGGCAACCTAAGCGCTGAGCAGGCAAAGGATATGCAAACCGCGTTTGACTCTCGCCACAAGGGTTGGGCAAGAGCGCACAAGACCGCAATCGTTACAGGTGGAGCGCAGTACAAAGCAACCAACGTGCCTAACGATCAAGCTCAGTTCTTAGACAGCCGCAGGATGGCAGTAGAGGACGTTGCAAGAGCCTTCAACATCCCGCCACATCTTCTAGGGCTACCAGGCACAAACACCTACGCTTCAGTCGAGCAGAACAACATAGCCTTTGTTACTCACACACTAAGACCAATAGCGCAAAAGCTAGAAGGCGCTTTGTCAACTCTGCTATCTCAAGAGACTGGTCTAGAAGCTGCCTTTGTAAAGATTAGCCTAGATGGGCTGCTACGTGCCGACATGAACTCTCGCACTCAGTCCTACAGCACGCTATTGCAAGCTGGCGTTTACTCAATAAATGACGTAAGAGCCTTTGAGGACTTGCGACCTATTGAAGATGAATCTGCCAACACAGTTCGTGTGCCACTTGCAAACGTCAACATAGCTGCTGCCGACCTAAGCGTGATGAACCAAAAGGTAGAGATGGCGCAGCAACTTATTCAGATCGGCTTTGTGCCTTCAGATGTAATGGCAAAGCTAGGATTACCAGACATTACCCACTCAGGCAAGGATTCAGTCCAGCTACAAAACGACGGGCTTGAATAATGACTACGGAAAGAGAAACCAATGGCACTAATACCAAACGGCTCAAAGATGCCGGTAACGAACAAGCAGCCCGAAGTAAAGAAGCCAGTCCCAGTAGCGCCTGTCAAGATTGTGACGGAGCCTGTGGAGTCTGTGACGCCAGTAGAAGTAGAATTCAAAAAGAAGAAAAAAAGCTGAAGGGCAACATGAAGCAGAAGATGGAACAGCGCGTAAACGTAGCTGGGTTTGAAATACGCGAGGAAAGCGACGGTATGCACTTTGCCGGATACGCTGCCTTGTTTGACAGCCCATCTCAGCCACTACCTTTTACTGAGCGAATTGCTAAAGGCGCTTTCAAGCGCTCACTCAGCGCTCGCAACGACATAAAGTTCTTGTGGAACCACGACTCAGGCGAAATACTGGGATCTACCCGCGCTCGCACCATGACGCTGAGCGAGGACGATCGTGGACTAAAGGTAGAAGGTATGCTGCCTAACACTTCTCGCGGACGTGATGTTGCAGAGCTTTTGAGGCGTGGAGATGTAGATGCAATGAGCTTTGGCTTTAGCGTCCCCCAAGGTGGGGATACTTGGTCTAACGATGGATCAGAGCGCACCTTGCGTTCAGTCAGGCTTCACGAAGTTTCAGTAGTAGCGTGGCCTGCTTATACCGCAACAGCAGGCACAGTTTCAGTACGCAAGTTTCAGAAGGCTGCTGAGCGTGCAGATGTAAACGTTGAGGCATTAGCAGATGCGTTAGGCAAGCTTGAAGATGGACTAAACATCACTGGTGACGAGCAAGAGATGCTAAACAGAGTCATAACCACTCTTGCACCAGAAGCCAAAACTGAAGCAGTAGTCGAACCTGAAGTAGACTTAGAAGCAGAGCAAAAAGTCGCTCACGACTTGGCAATGCTTGAGCTAAAGAAAAAGAAGCTACAGCTAATGGATAGGAACTAACATGGCAACCAAAGATGAAATCAAGAAGGCAATCCTAGAGGTTGCTGGAAATCCTGAGTCTGGTAGTGTGTTCAACCTTGCAGGCAAGTGGGCTGATGCAATAGTTGCACTAGATACCGCAAAAGTTGACCTAGACGCCGTAAAAGGTGAAGGCGAAGTCGTTCAGACAGCCAAATTCGACAGGCCAGCAAAAGAAACCCGCATAACAAAGGCTGAAGAAACCAGGTAGTCTTACAAGGTATTCAGGCGGGTCCCCCCAGAGTTACACCCCTTCCTCTGGGGGTTTCCTTTGCCCTGTGGAAACTTCTACTAAAATTGAACTATCGGACGTGAGTTAGCTCTGCCGTATTCGGTCAGCGTCAACGCGACTGGTATCTGTCAATTATTACTAAGGAGACTAAAATGTCTGAGTTTATCAAATCTCAGCAGGAACTCCGCAACAACCTCATTACCCAGGTTCGTGAAGTCATTGACTTCGCAGAATCAGAGGCTCGCGGACTTGACGCTGCTGAACTATCAAAGATCAACGCAATCGAAGTTGACATCTCAAAAGCTGACGAGACTATCACTGCTGCAACACGCAGCGAGTCACGCGCCCTAGAAGCATCCGTAGCTGCCAAAGGATTTATTCCTGCGGTATCTGAGGAACGTTCTTCGTCTGACATCTTTCGCGCACTTGCGCTAGGTGAGCAGCGTGGACACACCTTTGAAAGACGTGCAGTTCTCGTGCCTTCTGCAAACACAGTACCAAAGTCGTTCTACGACGAAGTGTTTGACGTTGCTCGCGCAGTAGGACCAATGCTTGAGGTTCCACAAATCATCCAGACAACCTCTGGCGAAGATTTGACAATCCCAACTTTGAGTTCTTATTCCGCAATGACCCTAAAGGGTGCCGGGGCAGAGCTTGACGATGTTGAGCCTACCTACTCAAGCATCACACTACAATCGTTTAAATATGGTGGCATAATCCAAGCCGCAAACGAACTAGTATCCGACTCAGGCTTCGACTTGGGCGCACACTTGGCTCAGCAAGCTGGTAACGGAATGGGTTACGCAGTCAACGAAGCACTAACAGTAGGCGATGGATCCTCAAAGCCAAGAGGTATCGTGACCGCTTCTGGTGCAGGAGTTACCGGAGCGACTGGTGTAGCTGGTGCATTTACTGCTGACGACCTAATTGACCTTCTGTACTCGGTTGATGCGGCTACGAGGCGCAAGCCAAGCTTCGCGCTGATGATGAACACCAGCTCAATCGGTGCTGCCCGCAAGCTAAAAGACACCGCTGGAAACTACCTGTACAACATCTCTCAGGTAGGACCTGGAGGTCAGGACACGTTTGCAGGCTTCAACGTACTAGAGAACCCACACATGGCAGACTCCGCTATTGACGCAAAGTCCGTTATCGCAGGTTCAATAGACAGCTACAAGGTTCGCCTTGCAGGTGGACTAGATGTTGCATCGTCAACTGAGTTTGCGTTCCAGAACGACCTAACCACTTGGAGATTCCTCCTTCGTGTTGACGGCGATCTAACCAGCAACACCGAAATCAAGCACTTCGTTGGCGGCGCAAGCTAATCTGACGAACTAGATCAAGGCCCTCATAGTTATAGGTTGCTATGGGGGCTTTGTCTTGCTTGGCGCATGGAGGTAAACTAGACACATGGCAATTACTGACGGCTACACCACTCTTGCAGAAGTAAAGGCAATCCTTCGCATCACTGACGATGTGGACGATGCGTTGCTAGAAACCTGCGTAGAGGCTGCCTCACGCCAAATAGAAACTCATTGCGAGCGCGTATTCCTGCCGACTACTGCAACAAGAGTTTTTACACCAGATGGTAGCTATGTGGTATCAATAGACGACCTCTCCGAACTTACAACTTTCAAAACATCTTCTGCTGCCGATGGAAACTTCAACATAACCTGGCAGTCAACAGATCTTCAGTTAGAACCCCTGAACGGGCTAACCGGCAGCTCCTACAGCCCCTTCACTAGAGTAAGAGCTATTGGCGACTACGTGTTCCCGACAATAGGTGAAGAAGCGACAGTTCAAATAACAGGAGTATTCGGTTACGGAACCTCTATCCCAGTAGATGTAAAACAGGCTTGCAATCTTTTAGCAATTCGTCAGTTCAAGCGCTACGACAGCCCTCTGGGAGTCGCAGGGTTCGGTGACATAGGTATCATTAGGGTTAGCCGTGTTGACCCTGACATTGAGGCGCTGCTAGGACCTTACCGCAAGATGCGGATGGCCTAATGGCAGATCTGACCACTATAAGAGTGCGCTTAGCCAATAACCTAGCGACGATCCCTGGGCTTCGGTCAGCGGCTGAGATTCCTGACAACCCTACCCCGCCAATCGGTGTTATCAACCTAGAGAGTGTTGATTACGATGGCGCTATGCAGGGCGGTCTAACCACATACAGTTTCGTTGTGACAGTGATCGTTGGGCGAGCAGCCGAGCGTGAGATGCAGCGGAAGTTAGATTCCTATTGCCAGCCCACAGGAAACCAGTCTGTGAAACTTGCGATAGAATCAGATAAGACGCTTTCTGGCGAGGTGTACGATCTACGGGTCGAGCGCTCAAGTGGAATGGGTTCTATAACCATCAACGATCAGAACTATCTGGCGGCTGAATTCACAGTCACCGTCTTGGCATAAAAGGAGAAATAAAATGGCAAAATTCGTAGTAACCGCAACCACAGTAACAATGGGTGGTGAAGATATCTCAACTGCTTGCGCCCGCGCAGAGTTGGTTATTAACGCAGCGGAAGTTGAGACAACGGACTTTGGTTCTGGCGGGTTCACTGAGGTTATCGGTGGGCTTAAGTCTGGAACCCTATCGCTCGACTTTCACCAGGACTTCGGCGTAGACGCTGTATCCACGCTGTTTCTAGATACAGTAGGAACTGTAGTGGTCTTTACACTAGTAGCAGGCAACGGAACAGCAGCCGGCACGGACACGCCTCTTTACACGGTGTCAGCGTTGATTACAAGCTTCACACCCGTGTCGGGGGCAGTGGGCGATTTGGGAACATTTTCCGTATCGTTTCCAACCACCGGTGCCATCACTTACGCTACATCATAAGCAAAGGAAAGTAAAATGCGATTCAACCTATTGATCAAATTCGTAGATGAAACCGAAAAGCTAATCACGGCCAGCACTGCTGACCTAGTTGCCTTTGAGGACAAGTTCAACATTTCAGTCGGAAAGCTTGCCTCTGAGCAGCGCCTAGGACACTTGCTGTTCCTAGCGTGGCACTCAGAGCAGCGCACAAAGTCTACAAAGCTTGGCTATGATGAATGGCTAGACACTGTAGAAGGCGTCGGTGAAAGCGAGTCAGACCCAAAATAAAGGGTCTTGGCGAAAGCTCTGCTCACTGGTATATCGCAGGTATAGCAGTTGAAACAGGCATCTCGCCAAGAGAGCTTATGCAGCTAGACGATCGGATGCTGTGGACAATGTACCGCTGGATGGTTGCAAAGAACACTCCTAAGAAATAAGGAAGCCCCCTCTCCGGAGGGGGTCTTTCTGTTTACGATAGAATTGACCTATAGATAGGTGGTTTACTCTTGGTAGCTCCGTTGACAGGTGTACTTGGCAAGCTTTTCGCCAGCGGTGCGCGTACGGGCTTTGCAAGCACTGCAAACAACGGCGACTTTAATGCAGCCAGCCTGCTTGATTCAAACGGCAACAAGGCAGTACTAGAGCTAAACGATCTAAAGGCATTAGAACGCCAACTGCTGACTCTTGGACCAGAGATGCTTAGAGAGTTCAAAAAGCAAGCAAAGAAGCTTGGTAACCCTGCTGCACAAGCTGTTAGGTATGGCTTCAAGTCTGCGGGAACATTCGGTCCGCTTGGAGGACCAAAGAACAAAGCTGGTCGCACAGGTCGCACCTACGACAGAATGTACACACAAAACGGCAGACTCTCTTGGATGAAATCAAAAGGTATGAGAACTGCGGTTGATGTCAACTACAAGAACAGAAAACAAGGGAAGGCTCTTGCGGATCTACGGGCAGCTAGAGACGGCACTGTATCTATTGTGCGCGTAAGAGTAAGAGCGCCAGCATTTGTGATTGCAGACATGGCGGGCAAGAGCGGTAAGTCCTCAAAGCCTAATGGGATGTTGTCAAGAGAATACACAATCAACAGATACGGCAAAGGCATAAAAAGCAACCAAACCCACCGAATAAGTGCCAGTAACGTAAGGAACTGGATAGAGTCTCTTGACAAAGGTAAAAACAGCTCTGGCGAGCCTTCTCGCTACGCCTACCCAGCACTAGAAAAGCACAGCCCTAAGTTCAAAGCAAATACTACAAAACTTCTGCGATCAACTATAAATACTTTAAATAGGAGGCTTGAGAGCTAATGGCACTTGCACCCATCATTATGCCGATTGTTTCAATCTTCAAGTCGGCAGGAGTCAAATCAGCACAAGGCGCAGTTCAAGGACTTAGCAAGAACTTTGGTTCTCTAGCTGGGCAGCTAGGTAAGGCAGCGGGAGCATTTGCAGCCTTCCAGGGAGTAGCAAGCGCACGGCAGTTCACAATAGATTCGGTCAACGCCACTCAGCAGTTTGAGCGTAACCTGCTTGCATTGCAGCAGACATTTGAAACTGCCACGCCTGGGATAATGCGTTTTACCAAAGAGGTAGAGAACTACGGAATTTCTCAGCAGCAGTCAGCCAAGGCTTCGGTGTTTCTTGGTTCGGTACTAAAGCAGTACGGATTCAGTGTAAGCGAGTCAGCAGATGAAACTACCAGACTCGTAACACTTTCTCAAGATCTTGCAACTACTTATGGATATGAACTTTCAGATGCGCTACTAGCTATCACCGCACTGTTCCGAGGTGAGTACGACCCTATCGAGAAGTTCGGTGTGGCGATGAAGCAGAATGAGATTAACGCTTATCTCACTGCTCAGGGTCTAGGCAACCTAACTGGGGCTGAGCGTGCAAACGCTGAAGCAACAGCGCGACTAACACTCCTGTTTGAAAGAGCTGGGGATTCAGTCGGTGCCTTTGAGCGTGCCTCAGACACCCTGTACGCCTCACAGCAGAAGCTAAACGCAATCATGGGCAATCTACAGGTTGCGTTCGGTTCAGCCTTCCAGGAGCCTCTGGCGAAAGCCAATGAAGCGCTGGCTAAGGTTGCTCAAGAAGGGACCAAGGGACTTGTAGATATTTCCGAAGAATTAGGAAAAGCTATTGAAGGCATTGTTCCAGGTATAGAGAACTTTGCTGGCGTGCTGCTAGAGCTTATCGGACCTATGGAGCAGATAATAGCTCTTGGCGGAGGCGTAGCAAGTGCGCTTGTAAAAATGGTAAATCCTATCCTTGGGCTAGTACGTGGTGCTGGGCAAGATGCCAACGTAGTACTTGACGCCATCGCAGTTTCTGCCCGCAAGTTAGACATAGCGCTCGCAAAGGGTGAAGGGACAGGGAAGTCATTAGCCCGGAAGCTAGATGAAATTACCTTTATAAGGCTAGATAAGGTTGCTTACTGGCTTGGGGGTATTGATAGGTTCCTTGACCGTCTAAGCTCAAAGAACGCCCTAGATACTGCTCTTTTTCCAGATGGAATATTATCAACCGAGGCTCGCAAAGATTCGGCGCTAACAGAGCGCATTGTGGCACAGATGGAAGCTCTTGGTTCTAACGCTGAAAGGGCTGCACGCGCAGTTTCCTACTTTAGTGAAGAACTAAGAATTACTGGCGTTTATAGCGAGGACGCAGAAGGCGCACTAACTGGAGTTGCAAAGGTATTTGACGACATAGACACTGCGGCACGCCAAAGCACCGCAAGCGAAGCGCTTCTAGAGATAGGGTTCTCTGCGGCGCAGATTGAAAAGATTATTACTGATCCCGACTGGGAAAAGATCTTTGGCGACATTGCTAGATTGGCAAGCATAGCCGCAATAGAAGTATCTAAGGTAACAGGATTCGGTCAGGTTCTTGCGGCACAGTCGCGAGCAGCAGCGCTAGAGGCCATTGATATACTTCTAAAAAACGCAGTCGGCACTGCATCTAAGGGCGGCTCTAGTCCAGCCAAAAAGCAGGCAAAAGACTACGTAAAAGACTTCTTTGATGAGATGCAAGATCAGATCATGCAGCAGAGTGCAAGACTGCAACTTGAAGAACTAGGCGCTTCTGATGGACTAATTGGCATGATCCTTGGTCAAGAGGATTGGCTAAAAGTCTGGATAAAAATAAAGCAAGGCGTTATTGTTCTTGACGACCTGCAAGACTCGTTCAACAGAACTGTCGCTGGCGCTGCCGAACTAGCCGCAACTTCTGCTGCCTGGGATGCCTATAAAGAGGCAATTCAGTCAATAAAAGACGAACTTAAAGAAACAATCAAGGGCATCAATGAGCAAGCCGATGCGCTAAAGCTAAGCTTCTCTGACCTCTTACTAACATTTGATGTACTGCCTACTATTGCCGTAGACCTTGGGCGCTTTGAAACCGCTGCCGTATCGCACTTGGCTTCTATTGAGCAAGCACTACAAGCTGCGTTCCGTAACGGCGATCTGTTTGAGGACGGCTACCGCGAGCTACAAAAGTTCGCTCAGCAGGAGCTAAAGGTCTTGCAGGCGGTACAACGCCAACGCGACGACATGGCAAACCGTTATTCTTTGTCAGAAGCACTTATAGGCGAGTACAGAGACGCCCTTGCTGGCGCTATGAGCCTTACAGCAATCTTCAACAGCCTCAAGGATGAGACGGAAACTCGCACCATCACAGAGGTGTCTAGAGGCGTAATAAAGCTTGGCGAAGGACTACGAGAGTTCAACGTTATCGTAACAAAAGAGTACGAACAAACGATAGGTAATGTAACAAACAAAACTGCCGGCTTGCTGGACGGCTTTAAGGCAATGAGCGTAAAGTCTAAGGACTTTGCAGAAAACCTTAGAACTCTCCGTGACATGGGGCTTGATCCTCAGCTATTTGACCAGCTAGTACGCGCAGGTGTAGAGGCTGGCGGACAGACTGCCCAGGCGCTTGTAGACGGCGGCGACGCTACCATTACTGAGATCAGTGCGCTGTTTGCTGAGGTCAACACGCTAGGCGCTGAGCTAGGCGAAGAAGTTGCAGTTACTCTCTACGGCACTGGCATTGATCTTGTTGACGGTTTGCTTGAAGGCATTATGTCCGAGCAGGAAAGGCTAGAAGCCGCCGCTTACGCAATGGCAGAAGCTTTCAACACTGCTTTTCAGGCAACACTAAGCACTGAGATAGGTAAAGTCACTTCTTCACGCGTTGCTGAGGCAACACAAGCAGCCGCAGATGAGATTGCCAAAATACCCGTGCCAGATATGCCAAGAGTCAATCCTGCGCTTGAAGAACTTGACAAACTTATTGCTGGTGCCAACGCTGCTCTAGGCGGCCAACTATCTAGCGTATTTAGAGAAGGTGTTACAGGAAAGCTTGGCGCATTTGAGGCTCTAAGGAAAGACATCGAGAGCGGTTCGGTCAGTGACCTTGGTGGGTTGACAAAGAACCTGACTAGCGCGGACGTTGAATCTATTGCAAGAGGCACTGGCGGTCAAAACGTAAACAACTACTACACCATAGTTTCGCCACCTTCTACAAGCCGTGTAGACAGCTACGCACAAGGTCAGGCAACAGAGTCAGGCATCATTGCCTTCAAGTCTGCAAACAGCGTGCTAACAACAACACCTATAGGCGGATAGCATGACAGCGGCAGCCCCAAAGGTAGAAGTTGGCTTTGACCTTACTGAGAGTTCCATTGGTCCGTTTCTCAGGCTAAACGACCCAGTGGCAGGAAAGCTAAATAGTCCTGATTACCGACTTGGCGGAACTATCTTCTACGACATTACTGACAGAGTGCGCGACATCACAATCTCTCGCGGTAAGCCAAGGCGCTTTGCTGCTTTCCCGGCTGCTGTTGCTAATGTATCTTTCAATAATCACGACAGAGCATTTGACCCGCTCTACATAGACTCTCCGTTCTACGGCAACATAATACCTAGACGAGAAATCCTTATCTCAATCGGCGGCGAGCTTGCGTTCAGTGGTTGGGTAAGTGACTGGAACCTCACTTACACGCCAGACGGCAACTCACTTGCAGACGCTACATCACTTGATGCAACAACAATACTTGCCCAGCAAACACTAGGTGCCTCCACACCGTCCGTAGAAGCCACTGGTAGCCGCATAGCCGCTACTTTAGATGCGCTTGGCTGGTCTGCGTCACTTAGGTCCTTAGACGACGGCACAGTGGACTGTGGCGCTCAAGAGATATCAGACGGGACGGGTGGGCTTAGCTACTTGCAGACTGTTTCTGCAACTGAGGGCGGACTTCTATTTGTAGGAAAAGACGGTCACGTTACCTTCCGGAATCGCAAGCAGTTCCCAAGCTCAGCTACGCTAGTGGTTTTTGACCAAGGTTCTAACATTCCGTACAGCTCAATAGGAATTGTCTACGGCTCAGAGCTTTTGTTCAATCAAGTTGCTATTGCAAACGTAGACGGTGCAACCGTAGTCACAACTGACCAAGCCTCTATCGGCACTTACGGAGCGCGGGAATACTCGCAGACAGACCTGCTGGGAGCAACGGACCAGCAATCTATAGACCTTTCAGTGCATTACGCAGACATCTACTCACAGCCTGAGTACCGCGTAGAGTCACTAAACATAAAGATAAACGACCTCTCATCGGAAAAGCAAGCAGAGCTGTTTGGCTTAGAGATAGGCAGCGTTTGCAAGGTGGACTTCACGCCTAACGGCATTGGCGATGCGATTGAAAAGTTTGTTCAGGTAATCAAAATAGAACACGCAAAGACACCGCAGTTTCACGACATGACGTTATCTTTTCAAGAAGTCAAGTACCTAGGGCTTATCTTGGACGATGCAGTGTTTGGTAAGCTAGACACAGCGAACTTAGGTTAGGGAAAACATGGCAGGATTAGGCAGAAAAGTATTCGCGGCTAACGAGGTTCTTACCGCAGCCGATGTAAACGGCTATCTAATGGATCAGTCGGTTATGGTCTTTGCCGACGCAGCAGCACGAACATCCGCTATTGCAGCCCCCTCAGAGGGCATGGTTGCGTATCTAGAAGATACAAGCGTTTTGTTCTTTTACAATGGCTCTGCTTGGGTTCCTGTAGACACAACAGCCAGCGGACTTGCAAGCATCATCACAGACACCACAACCGCACGAACACTTACTACCGCTGCCGATTCCGGCAAGACAATCTTGTTTACAAACGCAGGCGCAACGACTGTCACAGTAGACGCAAGCACCGACCTAGCAGTCGGCGCAAGGGTAGACATTATCCAAGACGGCGCAGGCGTGGTCACAGTGACCGCTGACGGTGCAACAATCAAAGCCGCAGAAGTTTCAACAACAACAGGCAGTTTTACAATAGGCGCTCAGTATTCAGCCGCTACACTTCTTTGCGTAGCAACTGACGAGTACCGACTAATCGGAAACATTGAGGCGGTCTAGATGAGCTTTATTTTATTAGGAATACTTAACTCGCAGGCTTCGGGCGGCGGACTTACATATTGGCTCTCAACGCTTGGTGGTGCTAGTGGTGACCAAGGCCAATCAGTAGCAATTGACTCCGATAATAATCTTTATGTGCTTGGCTTTCAAGCCTCAACAGGTGCAGGTAGCAATGACTTCTTACTTGCCAAATACAACTCGTCTGGGACTGTTCAATGGCAAAGAATTTTGGGTGGAGCTAGTAATGACCGTGGCTACTCAGTAGCAATTGACTCATCAGATAATGTTTGTGTGTTTGGCTATACAAGTTCAACAGGTGCAGGTGCGCAAGACTTTCTATTAGCTAAATACAACAGTTCAGGGACTATTCAATGGCAGAGAATTTTGGGTGGGGCTAGTAATGATATTGGCTACTCAGTAGCAATTGACTCATCAGATAATGTCTATGTGCTTGGCTATACAACCTCAGCAGGTGCAGGTAGCAATGACTTCCTATTAGCTAAATACAACAGTTCAGGGACTATTCAATGGCAGAGAATTTTCGGTGGTGCTAGTTATGATTATGGCTACTCAGTAGCAATTGACTCATCAGATAATGTCTATGTGCTTGGCTATACAGGTTCAGCAGGTGCAGGTAGCGACTTTCTATTAGCTAAATACAACAGTTCAGGGACTATTCAATGGCAGAGAATTTTGGGTGGTGCTGGTAGTGATTATGGCCAATCAGTAGCAATTGACTCATCAGATAATGTTTATGTGTTTGGTAGTACACGCTCAACAGGTGCAGTTGCTAAACCTGTTCTATTAGCTAAATACAACAGTTCAGGGACTATTCAGTGGCAAAGAATTTTGGGTGGTGCTGGTAGTGAAGAAGGCAACTCAGTAGCAATTGACTCATCAGATAATGTCTATGTGCTTGGTCGAACAACCTCAACAGGTGCAGGACAAGACGATTTCTTGATTGCTAAATACAACAGTTCTGGGACTATTCAATGGCAGAGAGTCTTGGGTGGAGCTAGTGGTGATACTGGCTACTCAGTAGCGATTGACTCTAGTGATAATGTTTGTGTGTTTGGCCATACAGCCTCAACAGGTGCAGGTAGCAATGACTTCTTACTTGCTAAGCTTCCTAATGACGGCTCACTAACTGGCACTTATGTTCTTGACGGCGTGGATATGATTTATGCGACATCAACACTTACTGCGGCTACTAGCACACTAACCGCAGCCACATCATCACTCACAGCAGCGACATCAACACTTACTGCGGCAACCAGCACTCTTACAGATGCAAGCGCATCTCTCACCGAACACTTCGTAGGGATAGGATAAAAATGTTATACATAAACTCAGAAAACGAATACCCGAGACACATTGGAGATGTTCAGCTAACCAAGCCAAGCTTTAACGAGGGCGACGCTCTGCCTACAGGTTGGGTCAAGGTCGAAGAATCAGAGCGACCAACGGCAGGGGCTGACAAGGTAACAGTCGAAGGCAATCCCGAAGAAGTGAACGGCGTGATGACTCAGAGCTGGATAGTTCGTGATTTGACTCAGGCAGAGCTAGACCGCAGAGATGCACCTGCTAACGCCAGAGCAAAGCTGATTGAGCTAGGTCTAACCGAGGCAGAAGTATCCGCACTAGTTCAAGGGTTGGTTCGATAATGCCAGTAGTCTCAACAGGCGTAACAGTAGGCACTTCAATAACCGCAGTATCAGGGCCATTCATTTCTAGCAAGGTTGTTTACTTGCAGTCCGGAACCGAAGGCGCTGCAACTTATGTTGGTGGCGATGATGTATCGGCTGCCAATGGCATCCTGCTAAGCGAAACAAACAACGCTGTATTTCAGACAAACGCGGATGATACTCTTTATTGCATTTCTGATACAGGTGGAGCCGTTGTCAAGGTAGTGGAAGTCAAGTAACCATGTCGGACGAATCAACTTCGGTGCGTATTACTAACGCACAAGTTTATGAGAAGTTGATGGAAGTCAACGAGAATCAAATTGAAATGTTCGCAGAGCTACGGGGCTTGAAGTATCTCCCGGAAAAGGTTGCCAACATGGAGACTCGACTATCCAAAGTGGAGCTAATTGCTCGACTTGTCTACGGTGTCTACGGCGCAACACTGGGAGCAGTGGCAGTCGGGTTAGTGAGCTTACTTCGTGGGTAAAATATACAGACCAAGGAAATCAAAGTGAGACGCTTCTCTGACAGGACAGCCGATTGGCGTCTTGTGTACGACGCTAAATACATAACCTCGCACTATGGCGAGATGAGCAACTTTAGAAAAGCAAACGGTATGCAACCGCACTCAGGAACCGATTGGGCAAGACGGCGAGGCACACGCATACCAGCTATTGCCAAAGGCACGATTCGGTTGATTCAGTTCTCAGAAGTCTTAGGTTGGGTTGTCGTGCAAACGGCGATGGATAAAGACGGCGTTGTTTGGTACTTGGGTTACTGCCACATGGATTCTAAGCCAGGCTATTCAGTCGGGCAGAAGCTCCGCAAGAGTCAGACAGTCGGACTGCTTGGCAACACAGGGCAATCCTCAGGCCCTCACGTCCACGTCACAGCCTCGAGAACGCTCAAGGGCGTGTTCGGTGTCACCTCAGACAAGGTTGACGTTTACAAGCTAATACTGGCAAACCTTAAGCGACCGGCAAGAGAGGTTTGCGAATGTTGCAAAAGACCCTTGTGAAAATGTTTGACGGTGTGTTCTTTCTAAAGGACGAGCCTGAGTCCGCAACTGGTGCAAGCTGGAAGTTCCGTCGCAAGCTAATCTTTGGATCGTATCGACTCGGCTTTGCAATGATTATCTTCGGTGCTGTGACGTTCCTAGTAGACCAGTGGGGCGTCGGAGTCACTTTGATAACAGGCGGCGTATCGCTTATCTCAATAATCACTACGGCGTACACTGTAAGTGCATCGTGGCAAGACGGTAAAAACAATCAAGATTGGACCAATGGAGATGTTTAGTTTAGGATTCTGGCAGTTTGCCGGAGAACGTGCAATAAAGACCTTTGCTCAAGCAGGAGTCGCTTTTTTAGGTGGAGGCACTGTAGGGCTATTTGCAGTTGACTGGGTTGGCTTCTTCAGCATTGCACTCGGATCAGCACTATTGTCAGTGCTAACTTCTATCATTACAAAGAAGTCACTCTAGCCTTATTCGCCTTACGCAGCCTACCCCGCTGCCTAGAATTCAGTCCACCCCAAATACCGTGCTGCTCATTATTTATCATTGCAAACTGCAAGCAGAGCATCTGCACAGGGCAAGCCTTACATAGCATAACTGCGCTGTTCTTGTTTGGGCTTGGAGTGCCACCTTCTGGAAACCATGCCTCTGGATCTGTCTGCTGGCACGCTGGTGAGCCTGTTGCTCGGATGCCTTCTCCGAGTGCTGTTAGTGCTTGTTCTGAGTTCATGGTGAAACACTAATCAGCACAGTGCAATAAAGCAAACTGGAAAGCGTGCTAGTATGGTGAGTACAAGGCCGCATAGTCCAATGGTAGAGACAGCCCCAATACGGGTTGAAGTCTAGGTTCGATTCCTAGTGCGACCCCTAAGCAAGGTATTAACACCGCACTGTCTTTTGAGCAATCAGGAGGTGGTGCGGTTGTCTTTAACTATCTTTCGTCGGGCGATGTGCCGCCCCAAATACCATGCACCTGGTCAGTCTCGACCGCATACTCATAGCACTCTGCGATTATCGGGCATGAGTGGCAAAGCGCTTTAGCTGCCTTAGTTGCAGCCGATCTTAGTTCTGGTGTATCTAAATCTTCAGGGAAGAACAGGTCGGGTAAACGCTCGCAAGGCACGCCACCTTCTTTGTGGATGCTTTGTAATAGTTTGATATACCTAGTTGTAATCTGTCTGTTGCTCATAGTAATGTTCACAATACCAACAAAAGGAGATAAATATGGAATTTTATGCCCCTAAGCGTTTGAACGGCGCAAGGTTACTCGGCATATACGCCCCAGGAAGCCCTGAGTGGCACGCTGAGCGGTCTTTAGGTGTCGGAGGTAGTGAAGTAGGCACAGTGCTTGGTTTGAACCAGTGGGAGAGCGCCTATGCCTTATGGGCGAAAAAGCTCAACCTGATCCCGTCAGAGATAAAAGAGAACTGGGCAATTCGGTTTGGTAAGGCATTTGAAGCTCCGATTCTAATGTTGTGGGCAGAGGAACACCCTGACTGGGAAGTCTTTGAGACTGGTACTTATGCAGACGAAGATTGCGACTACCGACGCGCTAACCCGGATGCTATCGCCCGTCACAGAGAAACTGGTGAGCTTATGGTGGTCGAGGTCAAGACAGCGCGAATGAGCTGGGACGAAGTGCCTAGAGCTTACTTAGCGCAGGTGCAGCACTATATGGGCGTGCTAAAGATACACAAGGGCATCATCGTTGCGGTGGCAGGAATGACTTGGAACGAATACGAAGTGCCTTACAACCAAGAACTTATTGACGTGCAAAACGTCGCACTAGAAAGATTCTGGAATTCAGTCAAGTCTGAAACTAAGCCTGACTGGGATGGCTCAGAGTCAACTTACAACGCCGTGAAGCACA
>Ga0307934_1001090_pt1 | contig 17716 bp, 16 predicted proteins | sample OrgLakmetageno90_FD_201838 | JGI IMG/M metagenome (GOLD analysis project Ga0307934, IMG submission 201838) | Saline water microbial communities from Organic Lake, Antarctica - #90 | ecosystem: Environmental > Aquatic > Non-marine Saline and Alkaline > Saline | place: Antarctica: Organic Lake... | reverse complement strand
GCTCTATGGTCTGCGTAAAGAGGCTTTTCTAGCCTTCACTGCCGCGCCTCGCGACTCGCAAGATCAGCGCAACGCGCTTGCATCGATGCGAAATATCGAAAACGAGCTGGCCTATCGCGGGCCAGCTTTCCGCTAAACCAAAGCGGCTGGCCATCAGGCCAGCCGCGATTTTTTTCTATCGTTAGAACAGGGCGAGCTGCGGGGTCAGCTCGGCTTCAAGTTTGCGCCTAAAGGCGGCAAGATCGGGCGTGTCGTTGTAGCGTTTCTGCGTGTCGCAGCGTTCCAGCAATCGCCCGATCCCGTAAAGGCGGGCAGCCAAGGCGTTGGTGAATGCGATGCCGTCCCAAACGCTGGCGGGGCTGCCTGAGCCTGAATCGGGCGCGGTAAAATCGCGGCTGACGTGCCAATAGCCTTTTTGTGACTCGTAGAGTCTGAGCGTGGCGGAATAGCCTTTGTGTTCGATCCTGATCATTTCTGCGATCTGGTTCATGACGCCGTGCTGGTTGCATTGTACGCCCCAAAGCTCGGCGGCCTCAACGGTGGCTTGCGGCTCGCGGTAATATTGCGGTCCGAATTTCTGGCGGATGGCGTGAAGATCGGCGCAAAGATCGATCATGTCGTGGCTGTCTAAATGGTCCATGGTTCTATCCTCTCGTAATTTGCTTTAAATGAATGGGGGCGGTCGCCGCCGCTTACGCGGCGACTCCCTGCTTTTGCTCTTGTTGTGTGGATTGGGGCTGAAGGCTGTGCAGATAGTCTGCGGCCTTCTGCGCATGGGCTGCGGCACTGAAGATCGCCCGCTTGTCTTCCTTCAAAACCTTCAGCCAGCTTTGAACATAGGCCGCGTGATCCGTGCCAGCCTCGGGCGTTAGATCAAGATCAGCGCAAAGAAATGCTGCGCCAAGTTCTGCGACAAGTTCCTCGCGGGCATAGCCTTCATCGCCCCATTTCGTGCGGCCAAATTCACGGTCAAGGCGTTTGGGGTGCTTGGTCCAGTGGGTCAGCTCATGCGCCAAGGTGGCATAGTAAGCCTCGGGGCTGCGGAAACACTCAAAGACGGGCATCTGCACATGGTCGCTGCCGCCGCCCCGATAGAACGCCCGATTGCCGCCATGCCGCAAGTCCGCGCCCGTTGCGCTGAAAAAAGCTTCAGCATGCGCGATACGCTGCGCGGGGTCGATGACGGGATCAGGCTTGACGTAGTAGTGTTCGGGCAAGCCCTCGATCTGCTCCACGTTGAACACGGTGTAGGCCTTCATGAACGGGATTTTACGCTCTTCGGTTGCGCCGTTCTCCTGTTCCTCGGTCTTGGTGAGGGTGTTGGCATAGACAACAGGATTGCCGCCCTCGCCCTTGCGCACATGCGCCCCAAGCTCTTTGGCCTGTTTGAAGGTCATCCAGTATGGTGAGCAATAGCCCGCTTCGACCGCCACGCCCCAAAGCATTAGAACATTGATGCCGCTATAGGTCTGGCCATTATGGCGCAGCGGCTTTGATATCCGCCCGTCCATGTTTGACGTGCTCCAAGGCTTCAGCCATGTGAGTTCGCCCTTTTCAAGATCGGCTATGATCTTGTCAGTCACTTTTTGATAAACATCTTGTTTCATTCGTCTTTTCTCCTTTTAGCTTAGTCGGTTGCGCATGAAACCGAACTAGGCCCGCGCCAATGAGCGGGGGGAGACCGTCAAGACCGCAGACAGCGGAGGGGGATCACCCGTCCTGCACAAACGAAGTGCGGAAGGATGGGGAAACCGCTGGCTGCGCCCGAAGCGCAAGCGCAGGGCTTGGTCTTGATGGGGGATGGGGTCGCAGACCCCTCTTTGAAAAGGAAAAGGTTCAGCCCATCAGGGCTGGCATCAGCTATCGCGCAAGGGATGGAAGCCGCATGGCCGAGACTGCCAAGGGCTGGCTCGGTTCACGACAGCCCGATCCGCACGGATGCGCACTAAACCGATCTTCCCTGAATCTGAGAGGCACTATATGTGCCTTCCAATGAAATCAAATATCGGACGGAAATTCTCAAACGCCTCTGCCGGTAATGTCGGAACAATTTCTTTTGCGAAAGACACTTTATTACCCTGAAACTTTATGCAGTTACCAGGACGCTCATGGTCGGTAACGAAATAGTCAGCCAATCCTGGTGTGTCGATGAACAACAATTCGATTGGAAGAGAGGCATTGTGAGCAAAATGGTTTCCTGTAGCTGGATCAACGACCTGGTTTCGACAAGATAATTGCGGTGAGACCGGAAGCAAAAGATTGTAGCCAGGCCTATCTCTGCGCTTGCGCACAAGGCAATTGGCCGGGTTCTGCTCGACGATGTCGGAGCCCCCATCATTCCAATCGTCGAATGCCCGATCCCAATCGAACAGCGCAAAAATTGTTCTGTTAGGGTGGCTATTATAGAAGTGCTCATCTCGCATTAGCCGACCTAAGGTGGAGCAGGCAAAAGCACTGATAATGTCAAAATTTCTAACGGCACCTTCACTATTCAATTTACGCCAAGCTGTCTCTAGAATGATCTCGTCACTAACGCCCTCGACCATTAAGACATGTCCTTTGGTATTCTTCATGTTATGATAGATATTTAGTCGGGCTTCCCGTTCACTAAACACGATCAGGCCTGCTGACAATGTACGGACAATACTGGCTTTGTCGCCGGCTGATACAGTTACGCCGTTATCCCCGATCTCAAACATTCGAAGCTGTGGTTCTTGCGACTGCGCAATAGTGGACGCACTGTGGCTACTTAGGAGAACATGGTTAGTTTGGGCCGCTTGGGTTCCGGTGATATCGATAACCTGCTGCAAAAACCCGAACTGCCATTCGGGGTGGAGGAATGAATCTGGTTCATCGAGTAAAGTGACACAGTTGCGATCTTTGAAAAGTTCAGAGATGGCGAAGATGTATACCGATTGGAACTGGCCGTCGCTGAAATCACCGACCTTTGCGACCTCACCGTTATTCAGTCGTAAAGGAACTGAAAGGCCTGCAAACATGTCAATAGCCTTGAGTTGGTCAAAACTTCTGAACAAATCCGAAGCCGACACATCGCGAAAGCGTTCCCTGAAGCGATCAATGTCGATTGGAATATTGTAATGATCCGTTTCACGATCGTAGATCGACCCAAAAGTAAAACCGCCCACAATACAATCATTCAGTTTATCAAGGAACGCCCGCACTGCACCTTGTGCACCCCACAAGAACGTTTCACTGTCAGCAACATCGACTTGAACGCGTGCCGCAAAGGATGGACGCTTCAGTGTGAGATTGAATTTCTCCCGCGACACCAAGTCGATATTTAGCTTCTGGCAAAGATACTGGCGGGCAACGCGGTCATTTGGTTGCATCAGGAGGACGGAAAGCAGCATCTCTTTGTAGTCCGCACGTACCTCAATAAATTTGCGGGCAGCACCGGCTTCCCAACTCTTGCTCCGATCTGCGAACACACGTTCATATCGTGCAACCGTATTTTTGATAGTCGGATTGTGACCCGAGTAGTAGACAAGCACATGGTCCGGCACAGGCGTTTGTCCAACGGTCCTTCTTTTACGGCCATTGATAGTGAACACCTCATCCCGGAAGGCTATTGTTGTGTCGTTGCCCTCAATCTGGTAGATTATCTCGTAATCGAAACTAACGACATCAAGCTTGTCGATGCTGTCGAAGATGTGTCTAAATATCTCAACAAGTGCTTCAAAGAAATTAGACTTCCCTGTGCCGTTCTTACCGACGAATATGTCGAGAAAGCTCTGCCCGTCAAAAGTGAGGGTGAAATCTCTTAGGTTCTTGTATTCACTGATCCAGACAGATTTTAAGCGCATCAAATTATTCTTTCTAAGACTTTACAAATGTTAGTTGAGCGTCGAGCAAAAAATACGCCAATATTGCAGCTTGCGCTTCAACTGGCTGTTCTTGGATCATCTTGCGGATGGAGCTACTGCGCGGCAGCCGCTTCATCAAATAACTAACAGTTTCTTTGAGCATTTCCCGATTGGCGCTCGCAGATCGCCGCCGTTCTAGAAGATCGGGGCGCCAACTATCTTCAGTGGCGAATTTCCGTTCCAATGTATTTGGTTCACTTGAATAGACGTATCCTAAATGGCTATTTTTCTGGAAGCTTACGTGATGGGGCTTGGTATCATTAGGAAGGATGATCTCGTTGGGCGAGAATAACGCAGAGGCTTGAGACACAATTGTCCCAGCACTGTAGGCGTCGGCGAATTCTTTAGGGGAATAGATTTGGCTGGTCACATAGAAGACTGCGTTCCCCAAGCTTTCTAATCCCTGTAGTGCCTTGTGCTGCCGATACTTGCCATTTTTGTGCAGGTTCATGCGATAGACCTTTGGGCCTGTGAACAAGCCGTCCTGAATCTCTTTCGCGCTATTGCGCACCAAAACGTAGGACCTCTTTAGCTGCAAAAAGACCGGCGTTGCAGCATCTAGTGCAATCTCGACATCATAGCCTTTTGTTGCCTCTGCACCTTGGCTGATGAAGTCAGGGGCCTTCGGAAAGCGCCCGCCGTGCACGTAGTTCTGCTCAAACTCACGCAGAAATGCGAAGCCAAATGTGAGTTCGGTAAAATCGGGCCAAGGCATTAAGCAACCCTCGTTGGTTGGCCAGAGCTAAGTGCGTCTTCGTGCACTACATGGTGGCGACGAAGGCTCTTATTATTGCTGATCCAGACAGATTTTAAACGCATGCTTTCTCAATGGATTCTGGAGGTAAGAGTGTCGGCCAAACCTCTTGATGTTAATACCGATTTCGATAGTTCAGTTTTCGCACTCGATATGATTTTTTCAATGCTTCGAGCCTTCTGAACAATACGTTGTTGTTCATTGGCTGGTGGCACTGCGATCAGTAAATTCCTTAAGAAACCTAATGAAACAAAGGGTTGAGCCCCTCCCGAAGCTTGCTTTTGTAGGTCGACCGCAAGATTCTCCATGTAGAGTTTTACGAAATCTGGAAGACTTTTTGCTTTGTCGTAGTATTTGAAGAGCGCTACGTTCTTAACGCTGAATTCTTGGTCGGTCTTGACGATCACTTGGTTGCCAAGATTGCCGCCGATCATAGAAAACAAAATATCATCTCTCTCTACATGTGAGCGTTTTGAGATTTCTTTATGGTCCTGAGCCGATATTCGTCTAGCTGTTTCAAAATCGATGGTTCCGTCTTTGAAGTTTTTGCTGGTAACGAGAGGAAACGTATCGCTTCCAATAGCATCTTTGGGGGAGTCGTGTGTTCCATCTCTCACGTCGATGAAATCGTTCAGCTTTACCCAAAGCCACCCTTCTTTGAGAGGGAATGGGATTTCTTCTTCTTTGATCGGAGTTAAGGCCTTTGCTTTGCGCAACTTTCCCTCAGCTATCATGGCCTCTTTAGTTTTCCAGATATCGGAAATTAGCTCGGATGCCGGTTCGTTGGATGGTTCTTGTGGCATCAAATCTCCTCTGACAGCGATTTTTAGCGTGGCTTTCCAGAGCGAATCCAAACTCTCCTCGGTCGTAAAGAGGGTGTCGAAGTGTGCCTCGATGCGGGTCCAGTTTTGGGTAAGGTCTTCAGCATTTTGGCTGTTGGTGAGGGTGGCGAGGCAGGTCTCGACGAGTGTTTGGTGCGCCTTGAGGTTGTCCTCGGCCTGCCGCTCCAACGTATCACAAAGCCCCATCAGCTCATCCACTTTAACCACAATGCGGTGTTGTTCAGCAAGAGGAGGAATTGGAAGCTGTAAAGGTTCAAGCTTGGCGAGGGAGATATTGGCTATGTTAGTCGTCTGGCTTGCACCTGCGATCATTTCCTCGCGGGTGCTTGGCGCTCGGAGAAAACACATCATGAATGCCGGTAAGACTAAGAATGGCCTGATTACCGCCAGGAAACCACCGAAAGAGGGAGTCTCGTCAATCTCTCCCTGAAATAAGGCTACTTTTCCAACTAACGCTCGGCTATTTGCCATCGAAATCACGATATCGTCCCTACGAAGATACTGTGATTGGTTCTTAACAAACCCAGAATCTACATAAATGAGATCGTCGGTTTCAATTTGATCTTGTACGTTAGTCGTCCTCAAGCAAGCCACCAGCCCAGAGCGAGGTGACGTATGTTTATCTTTTCCAGAAAATGTTATGCCTCTGACGATCTCGCAGACATCACCGAGAGGGGCAGATCCCCATTCTGATGGGATTTCGAAAGACAAAATCTCTTCTTCATTGCTTTCTTTATGAAGCTTCCGACGGGACGAAACCTTACCATGCTTGGACTTAAGGGTTGAGATTTCTTTGAGTAACTCGGCTGCCGTACCTTCCGCAGTATTTTGCTCGGATAACTTGCCACGAATTGCCAATTCAAGGATTAGCTCGCGCAACTTCTTGATCCCGTAGAGGCTGATCGCGCCGCCACTACCGCGTCCCGCACTAGATTTCTTCTCGGTTGATGATGTCCAAATATCCAGATGCTCGGTGATGAGCTGGTTCACATCCGTCATGGGCGACCCCCGTTTAGCGCGTCCACCAAAATCGATTTTAACTGGTCGCGAAGCTTCTGGATGTCGTCTTGGGCGTCCTTATACTCCTGCAAAAGAAGGTCGGGATTCAGGTCCTTCTTCAGCGCTTCATATGGGTTCTTGTCATCAAAATTGTATCCGCGCCCTTCAAGATACTCGACGCTTCGCTTCCACGCCTGATTGGTTTCTTTCCGCGCCTTGAAGCCATCCGCCTCATCGCCCCACCAATCAATCTCTGACTGGAACTCCTCAAACTGCATAGGCTTTGATTTATTGTAGTTCTTCACGCCCTCGGGATAGGGGTGCTCGTAGAACCAGACATCCTTGGTCGGCTCGCCCTTGGTGAAAAACAGGATGTTGGTCTTGATGCCCGTGTAAGGGTTGAAGACGCCGTTGGGCAGGCGGACGATGGTGTGAAGGTTGCATTCGTTTAGAAGCATTTCCTTCAACTTGGTTTTAGTGCCTTCACCAAAAAGGAATCCGTCTGGTAGAACCACTGCAGCGCGCCCGTGCTTCTTGAGCAGCCTTATGATCACAGCCATGAACAGATCGGCGGTCTCCCGTGTGCGCAGTCCTGCTGGGAAGTTTTGCTCGATCCCGTCTTCCTCCATCCCACCAAATGGAGGGTTAGTGATAATGCAGTGAACGTGGTCTTTATCGCTGTAGTCTCGGAGTGGTTTTGACAGCGTGTTATCCAGCTTGATGTTCGAAGGTGAATCGATCCCGTGCAGGATCATGTTGGTCATGCACAGCATGAAAGGCAGCGGCTTTTTCTCAACGCCTCGGATTGTCTTGGTAAGCTTTTTTCGCTCTGCGCCGGTCTTGGCGTAGTGCTCTTTCTTGTGGTCAATTGTGCAAGTTAGAAAGCCGCCAGTTCCGCAAGCTGGGTCGAAGACGATTTCGTCTAACTTAGGGTCAACACGGTTCACGATGAATTTGGTCACTGCGCGTGGTGTGTAAAATTCACCGGCGTTGCCTGCGCTTTGTAGGTCGCGAAGAATTTGCTCGTAGATGCCACCGAACGTGTGCCAGTCGTCACGGTTGTTAAAGTTGACCTCGTTGATCTTGTTGATCACTTGACGCAGGAGCGTGCCGGATTTCATGTAGTTGTAGGCATCGGCGAAAACACGTTGAATGATGATTGCCTGCTCGCGCTGCGGGCCTTGCACCTGAACTGTCGCTTTCAGCTTCGGGAACAGGGTGTCTTGCACAAAGTCGTACAATCCATCTCCAGTAAGGCCCTCTCGGTTTGCGGCCCAGTTCCTCCAGCGCAAATGCTCTGGCAAAGCTGATTTAAAATTGTCGTCGGTGAGTTCTAACTCTTCTTCGCGATCATCAAGAATCTTAAGAAAGAACATCCAGACCATCTGGCCTATGCGCTGTGCATCACCATCGACACCCACGTCTTTGCGCATGATGTCCTGTATTGCCTTGATGATACCTGAGATGTCTCCCATTAGCCGTCCGCCTGTCTGTAAAGTTGTTCTTCAAGCTCTCTAACGGCTTGTTCGTATTGTTTTTTTCCGCCGAAAATCCCCTTGATGATCTCAACGGGCGTCCCGATTTCGTCAAAGGGCTCTAAACGTAACACACGGGCATCTTCAATGGAACGAACGCCTTCGTCGGCGTACTTATCCAATAGTGCTGAGAGTACCTGCCGCGCCTGTTCACCATATTTGGTGAAGTAATTGCGTTTCTTCACATTTTTGGCGCGCTCAGCGCGCGTTAAGGGCGGCTGATCATAGGCAATATGGCATAGTAGGTCGAAGTCGCCAAAGTCTTTCCCAACCTCTTCCGCTAAGTTTTCAAGCAAGATGCCATACTCTTCAAGTTCACGAATGATGGCTTCTTTCTTGTCAGCTTCATTCCACTTCCGGATGAATTCATCAAGCGACGCGTACTCGCTCAAAATTTGCTTCCGTGCAAACTCCTTGTAGGATTCGGTGATCAAGGAACCATCCGGTCCAATAAAGCTGACACGCTCGGCAATAATCTGGACTTCGACGCCACTGACCACAACCTTCGTCACGCCAGTCGGTTCTGGGTCTTCCACGATTTCGTCGTCGGGATCGATGGGTGGGTCAGGCGGTTCTGGTGGATCGTCGTCGTCCGGTTCGTAAATCACCACCGCTTCCCCATCGAAATCAGGGTCGTTGAAGAGCTCTGTTGCCTTCTTGAAATCCATGATCGTGAAGTACCACTTGCCGTGCTCTTCATCCACACGGGTCCCTCGACCGATAATCTGCTTGAAGGTGGTCATCGAGGATATGGTCTTGTCCAAGACGATTAACTTACAGGTCTTGGCATCAACGCCTGTCGTAAGCATTTCCGAAGTTGTTGCGATCACTGGAAATTTGCTCTCAGGATCGATGAAGTTGTCTAGGTCAGCTTTGCCATCTTCCTTTGTGTCGCCTGTAATCCGCCGAACGTATTGCGGATGATCAATTGCCAATTGGCCAGCTGCATTCACGATGGCCTTGCGCATACGCTCAGCGTGGTCGATGTCTTCGCAAAAGATGATCGTTTTGCTGTATGGGTCCGTCGCTTTGAGCAGCTGCATCACTCTTGTCGCAACCAACTTTGTACGCTTGTTCAAGACAAGAATGCGATCCATGTCTTTTTGGTTGTATTGGCGACCTTCGAGCGGATTTCCTAAGTCATCGACAGCGCCAGGTGGAGGTGTCCACCCCTCGACATCCTTGTCGATGTCAATCTTCACGACTTTGTAGGGCGCAAGAAACCCGTCTTCGATACCCTCTTTTAAGCTATATGTGTAAACGGGTTCACCAAAGTACGTACTACTTGAGACGTCCTTTGTTTCTTTAGGGGTTGCGGTAAGGCCAATTTGGATCGCTCCATTAAAATATTGCAGTATTTCACGCCATTCAGAGTTTTCCGATGCGCTGCCACGATGGCACTCATCGACCACAATCAGGTCAAAAAAATCAGGAGAGACTGTCTTAAAAGTTTTCGACGCTTCATCCTGTCCGGTGAGAGACTGATACAAGCCGAGATGAATTTCATAAGACGGATCGATCCTCCGGCTTCCGACTTTCGTCATTACTGACCCAAAGGGTTTGAAATCGTTGACGAGGGTTTGATCGACTAGAATATTGCGATCAGCCAAAAATAGTATGCGTTTCGCTGCTCCTGCTTTCCATAGTCGCCAAATGATCTGAAATGTCGTGTAGGTTTTTCCCGTGCCAGTTGCCATTACGAGCAAGACACGGCTCTTACCTTTAGAGATGGCCTCAATGGTTCTGTTTATGGCCTCTGCTTGATAATATCGGGGCGCTTTTCCGGAGCCGTCATCGTGATAGGGCTGCAACAGAAGCTCTTGCTCTCCATCCTCAATCCCGCGAAATGCCTTGTACCGGTTCCAAAGAATGCTTGGAGATGGAAATGCGTTCATCGCGAGTGAAGTCTCAATCTCTTCCCCACCTGCGGGGTGTTTATTGTGTTGTTCAAAGCCGTCACCATTTGAACTGAAAGCTGTTGGAATCTGCATAATGTCGGCATATCCAAGAGCTTGTTGCATTCCATGTCCAACGGAACATTTGTTGTCTTTCGCTTCAAGCACAGCGACCGGCAGAGATGGCTCCCATGACAATACATAATCTGCAAATTTTTTCTTCTTTTTGTTCCTCGACGACATGTTGCCGCGAACAATAATTGGTCCTGGAGTCAGGGTCACCTCACGCCTGATCTGGGTGAGAGAGTCCCAACCTGCATCCTTCAGCGCCGGAGTAATAAACAGATCGCAAATGTCAGACTCGCTGAGCTTCTTTTTCTCTTCAGGCGTTAATGACATATTAGCGCTCATGCTCCCAAGAAGTGAATCGTTTCGATTTTGACATTAGCTGCTACCCGACATAGGAGCCCAGATTTGCTTGAGAGGTAGCTTTGAGCGTGTCTCGTCAGAAAGTTCTCCATAAGTCTTGAACAGAGCCTTCAGAAGATCCGGCATTTGCCAGAGGCGGAGTTTGAAAAAGTTGCCATCGAGCTCCTTTTGGGCAGCAGCATTGACACCACCAATACTGACCAAGAGTCCAGTCTGCGCTTGAGAATTCGATACAGAGCCTATCAGGCGAAGCACAACATCGTGGTTAGCCGTTCCGTCGCCGGATTTTACCTGAACGCAGATACGATCTTCACCCAAACCAAGCGTGCCACCTGCGGCGAGGATATCTACACCTCCATCAGGACCCGGTGGCGAAACTTTGGTCGTATATCCCTCGACACGCATTATTTCGGCGACCAGTTCTGCAAGTGCATGGCCTGCAAATTCTGTCTTTATTAGTGAAATTATCTGTTGGTTTGCGATGTCTTCGATATCGGTCTGGTAGTCGTCCGCTTCGGTATCTTCATCTTCATTTGAAGCAACTGCTTGAGTAACTTGTCCCTGCTTTCCAAGAAGAGCACCCGGATCGTTCCCGTTCTTCAGTGTGGCTTCTACTCGTCCGACTGCGGAGTTACGCTTTATTTCACAAATCGTCATGAAGGCACCAAAAGAATGCCGTAGGTCTTGCTTAAACGTATCACGCGGAAGAGATTCTTCTTGCCATTCAACTCGGCGGGCATGTTTGAACTCACTCGTGCAATCAAATTCATAAGGTCCTTTGACGAGACCAATAGCAACGCCATTTGTTACCTTGCGCGGCATAACCACGTAGTCACCGATTTTGATTTTGTTGACGAACTGGTTCAATTGCGCGGCGAAATTCCGCAGGCGATTTTTCCCTTCATTGGGCAAAACTTCTTGAAGGTGATTGAGAATGGCGTCCCGGCTGTCAAGCTCACTTAAGTCGCCAACCTCTAGAAAACCTGGGAAAAGTTTACTTTGGTCAATCGCGGCAAGCTCTCGTTCGCCGTGAGCGCCTGCTCGCACAATCCACAATCTTGGGGGAATGTCACCGTTCACTTCTGTCGTCCGAGCTGTGGAGGTTTTCTTTGGTAATGCGATCATATTCTTCTACTGCAAGCACAACAACAACGGGTCGTCCATGCTTCTCTATCAAAACGGGTTGTTGCCTTGCGGTATCGATCAGATTGCCAAACCCGTTCTTTGCGTCACGCGCAGATAGTGTTTTCATCGGACCAACCTTCAAGAGCCAATTTGATCATAATGCACATAATGGCTATTCTATGCAATTCTTTATCAGTCACTTGACGATCCGATACTCACGACCAAATGACCAATGCTTGGTCGTGGGTATCGGGTCACAACAAGAGCTGATCGGCATCCAATCCGCGCAGGGCTGGTCTCCATGAAGTGGTCTGGGTTGCAAGGGGTGTGACACGCCCCTGCTCGATGGGATGGTTCCATAGGTAAGGGTAGCACGAAAGCTCCCTTCCTTGGTCTCGATGAAGTCGTCTCCATGAAATGGTCTGGATGAAATCCTCATGGGGGTATCGGGGGAAGCAGGAACGCTCCCCTGATTGGTAATGCAACGGCCAAAGGTTGCGAGTGGGGCTCAGGGGGCGTGATAGCCCCTGATCTTCCTGAAAGGATCATGGGTGCAGGGAGAGCGAAGTCTCCTGCGAGTGGTGGAACGGCGATACGTTCTGCTGGCCTGAATTCCGCTCAATGCGGGTGAAGGCCAGAGCCTGGGGGATGCAACGGGGGCGCGCAGCGAGCCCCCTTGCCAAGTGGTTTTGTACTACAAAACACATCTTGCGATCCGCTTTTCGCTTCTGAGGGGCTTTATACTACAAAGATCGCATTGTATTACAATGGTTTGTACTACACCAAAGACGGCACGATCAACCGTTGCCCATCATCTGATCCAGACGGTGCGTGACTTTCGATTTTAGCAATTCGATCAGCTCTGGATCACCGCGTTCATATTCATCAGGGATGTGTAGCGTGATGATCCTGCTGTCTGGTGGGCGCTGCTTGAACTTTTTCCTGATCCGTTCGCGATGGTGGGTCTCCATAACGACGATCAGATCGGCATTGGCAACAAGCTCTTTGTTCAGCGGTGTCGGGGCTTCAGAATCCGTACCAGCCGACATCGCCTCGATGCCAGGGTAATCCCTGAAAACATCTTCAGCGGTCGGGCTTCTCAGCTTGTTGGCGGTGCAAACGAACAGGACTTTCATGCGCATGAGCTCTCAGGTGACATTGTATTACAGCTGAGATTTTTCAGCCTTCGCCATGGTATAGGTTATTTCAGGTCCATGGACAAAACGAAAAGTGGGTGACGAAGCTTTCATGCTGCGCCCCAAGACAGTTGATTTTGCCTTTCTCTCTAAGCTGGAAATCGTGACTTGGTTCGATTTGCAAATGCGACCAATGAAAGCATAACGGGAACTTCAACCAGCACACCCACTACTGTGACGAGCGCTGCGCCCGAATTGAGGCCAAACAAACCAATAGCGACAGCGACAGCCAATTCGAAAAAATTGGAAGTCCCGATCATGGCGCAAGGCGCGGCAATTCTGAAAGGCACTTTCATGGCCCATGCGGCGGTATAAGCGAGTGCGAAAATGCCATAAGACTGAATGAGCAACGGAACAGCTATCAGAGCAATCAGCAAGGGTTGGGCCAAGATAACACCGCCTTGAAAGCCAAAGAGCAAAACAACGGTCGCCAGAAGGCCTAGTATTGAGAAGGGTTTCAATTTTCCGGTAAAAGCGCTTACAGCTTCATCAGAACGCTGCCCTCTTGTCAGGGCTATCCGCGTCAACGCGCCAGCAACAAGCGGGACGACCACATAAAGAACAACGCTAAGAACAAGCGTATCCCATGGGACCGGAATGTCGGTAACTCCAAGAAGCAGGGCAACAATCGGCGCATAGGCAAAAACCATGATCAGATCATTCACACTGACCTGAACCAATGTATAATTTGGATCGCCGCGTGTTAGTTGCGACCACACGAAAACCATCGCAGTACAAGGGGCGGCTCCCAGCAGAATTAGACCTGCGATATATGAATCAGCCTCTTGTGGGTCGATCAAGCCAGCAAAGAAATACTTGAAAAAAAGCACCCCAAGTGCGGCCATTGTGAACGGCTTGATTAGCCAATTGACCACGAGCGTAATCAATAGGCCCTTGGGTTGATCACTGACGTTTCGAAGGCTTGAGAAGTCAACTGATACCATCATCGGGTAAACCATTGCCCAAATAAGGACGGCGACCACGAGATTGACATGGGCGTATTCTAGAGCAGCGAGCGTCTGAAACGCATCAGGGAATACTTGGCCAAGAAGAATGCCAAGTGCGATGGATATACCCACCCAGACAGAGAGCCACTTTTCAAAAACTCCAATACCTGATGATGTGGCTTGGTCGCCGAGTGTTTGTCGCTGAATACTCATTTTATGAATTCGTATCCTTTCCTATATTGATAAGATATTGCCCTCAACACGCGCATGCGATTTCATCGATGATGGGTTTGCAGATTTCAGTTCTCCCGCCGCAACAGTCTTCCATCAGGAATGCGAGAAGCCCTCGCACCGTATCAAAGTCCGCAAAATAACGGATCGTCCTGCCATGTCGCTCGTTGCGGACAAGTCCAGCATTGAGAAGCACGGTCAAATTGGCCGACATAGTGTTTTGTTTAATACCAAGTTGCTCGCCCAACTCGCCCGCAAGAAGCCCGTCCGCACCTGCCTTAATAAGCACGCGAAACGCTTCCAGCCGTGTTGGCTGGCTAAGGGCTGAAAATGAAGAAAGTGCACCAAAAGAATCCATATATCATGATTATACGATATATAAAAACTCGTCAATGTTAAACGAAAGGCTATGAATGCCCGCTCTCAGCCCTCATCAATGCCTGCAACTTTTACCAGCTCGGCTTGCCAGTCGGCCTTGGATAAAACCGTGCCTCTGTCCTTCAATCGGATCGGTGACGGGCCTTCGATTCGGAGGTCGCCGCGAAGGGTCAGCGGATCATTTGCAATCTTGTGAACCTGATATTTCCGCGTTTGAAGTAAGGAACGGGTGACAATCAAGAAGCCATTCGGGCCAGACGGCACAAGAACGCCCGTATCTTTCAAAACAATTGGATTTTCTGGGAAGCTGTCAATTTCAGGATCAAACGTAAGATTGGTCGCATATTCAGACACCATAAGCGCATTGCTTTTCTCAAGCGGTTTCATCTCAATGAGAGAATATGCCATCTCAAATGGCTTCTGCGGCATTTGAATACTTTGTGGAAGAACTGTGCCAATACCTGCCGGAATGTTCGGCTGTAGAGTATTGCTGATTGGTCGCAAATAAGTTTGATAGCGACCTGTCAATACCGATAGATCGGTGCTTCCATCGTAAGGCTTCGCCAATAGCTGTGCGATAGCCACCGCGCTTTCCTCTATATCGGGCGGTGCAACCTCATTCAGATAAAACGCTACGGCGGTGATAAAATCTTCAGGCGGTTTGTGAGTGGCTTTCAAAAAGCGATCAACCCGCTTGCGCCCGCCATCACGGGCGGCCTCAAACCCCGTCTTCTCCGCGATCTGATCCGATATTTTTTTGGGGCTGAGAACATACCGTTTTTTATGCGCCAGCAAACGCTGGCGCAGGCTTTCGCGCTCCTCGTCCGTGAAGTTTCCTGTTTTGCGCGCCATGTGCGTGTCCAGCTTGTGTCCAACCTCAAATCGAAAATACTGACTATGTGAGTTCCATAGAGACGACCCCGCACGGCGTCTCAAGTCAATGGATGGAACGCACAATGGCTGGCAACCCAAGACCCAATCAAGGATCACCCAAGGCAATCTTGCTGATTGGCGTCTCGATCTATGCGCTTGCCAGCTATTGGCCGGAACTGACGGGCATCACGCCAAGCGTGGTCGATGACTTCTATAGCGGTATCCTCGGTTTTGTTGGCGTCTGCTTGGCGCTCACAGGCATCGCAGACTTATACCGCGCATGGGTCATAAGTGAACGCCGCAAGGCGAGTGAAACACCCTCTGGCGCGTTTGGCACGGCTTCATTCGCAACGCTTGATGATTGCGAGGCCGCTGGCCTTCTCAATCCGCAAGGGCTTTATGTCGGCCTGCTTGAAGGCCAGCCGCTGTTCTACAACGGCAAGGCTCACTTGTTGACCTGCGCCCCTGCGCGTCAGGGCAAAGGCATCGGCTTCGTCATCCCGAACCTGCTGCACTATCAAGGATCGGTGATCGTCACTGACCCAAAGGGCGAGCTGGCCGCCGTGACGGCGCAGCATCGCCGCGAGCGGTTCGGCCAAGATGTGGCTGTGTTCAACCCGTGGGGTCTGCACGGCTTGCCGCAACAGCGGATCAATCCGCTGGAGAATATCATCGCGCTGGCCGCTGATCCTGCTTTGCAGCGCGGCCTGACCGATGAGGTTGCGGCCATTGTCATGCAGCTATTCCCTGAGCCTGAAGATGCGAAGAACCGCTATTTTCGCGAAGGCTCGCGCGGCATCATGCGCGCTGTTCTGCTCTATCTTGCGCTGTGCACGCCCAAGCTTTGTACCCTGCCAGAGATGTGGCGGATCATTGCAAACCCGCTGCGTCTTGAGCGCGCGGTAAAGGCGATGCGCAAGAATGAAGAGCTCGGCGGAATCCTTGCTGATCTGGGCGATGATCTATCGCACCAGATGAACGACAACCCCGATATGTTCGGCGATTTCCGCACGGGAGCGGTCCAGCAAGTCGCTATCTTTGAACCTGGGGGATATCTGGCGGACGCCGTGAGCGCGTCCGATATCGTCCTGAGCGATCTGAAGAACGGCAATGTCAGCCTCTATCTGGCGTTTCCGCCTGACCGCATTGCCTCGCACGGCGCGGCCTTGGGTCTGATCGTTAATCAGGCGATCACCGCTGTCGCGCGCTCGCCCAAGAAAGGCGAAGTGCTGTTCATGCTCGATGAGTTTGCCAACCTTGGCAAGCTCTCGGGGCTGGCGGAAAGCTTGACCGCGCTGCCAGGTCTTGGTGTGCGCGTCTGGATGATCGTTCAGGAAATGGCTGAGATTGTGCGCCTGTATGGGCCGCAAACGTCCAAGACGATTCAATCGCAAGCTGAGGTGCGTCAGTATTTTGCGGTCAACAGCGATGAGCTGGCGCAATCGCTTTCAAAGGCGCTTGGCCAGAAGACTGTCAAAACGTTGAACCATAATCTGGGGCGTTACGACACCGACCAAGTCGGCGAAAGCCTGTCCGAGTCCGGCCAGCCGCTTATGCGGGCTGAAGACATCAGACAGCTCGGCCCAAACCAGCAAATTCTGGAGATGAAGGGTGCGAGGCCGATCCTCGGGGAACGCGTGCCGTTTTGGTTCATCGCGCCGTGGCGCGGCTGGGCGGCGATCAACCCCGTCGAAGGCGACTATCCGAACGAAAGGCCGCTGGCGACGCTTCGCTACACCGCGTCTGAAGGCAATGAAGCCCATGAAGAAAGAGAAGCGATATGAGTATGTTGAAAGTCGAAGTCATGGGCGGCAAGCCGCCAAAGAAGCCTGAAGGCTGGATCGCGCGCCTTCGCCGCGCGCTTCAAAGCATGGCGCTGGCTGCAATCCAAAGACCGAAAACCGTGATGCTGGCGACCATTGTGGGTTTTCCCCTGCTGATCGGCACGCCGCATGTCGGCGGTGACTATCAATGTAGCCACGCGGTCTGGGGCTATGGCGCGTGCCAAGCGCCGCTTTGGTGTGAGTATTACGGTGTCCAAGGCCGCCGCGTGATCTGGCCTGACAGCGGCGAACACTGCCACCTCTTCAAGTTTATGACGCTTGATGTTGTCATGCTGATCGAAGGGCTGCGCGATGAGTGAGTATTTTTACACGCTCGATCTCGGGGCGATCTACGGCCCAAAGCTTGAGCGCCTTGCAGAAATCACGTCGCACGATGACCGCGAAGAATTTGCAGCCCTGCTGCTCGCCCGTGCCATCGATCATGTCGAGAGAAACCTCGAAGCGATGCTGGGCCTCATACCGGATGAAGAAGAGTTCGAAGGCCAGCATGAAAATAGAGCTGATCTGAAAGGTCCAAGCAGCCCGAAAGGCGCGCTGGATATGGATGACGACATACCCTTCTAACCCGCAGAATTTGCGGCTTTTAACTGAAAAATGCTAAAATAAAGATGGGTATTAAGAAGTATTCATCTCCAAGATGGAGAAAGATGATGAAAGACGAATTTAACACAACTGAGCGCGGCGATGCTTTCGAAGCAACCCACGCACCCCCCAAACCAACTTTAACTGTCGATGTCGAAAAATATCAGGCCTTCCTTGATGGCGCTGATATGACCGAGGCGCA
>Ga0307934_1001087_pt1 | contig 17747 bp, 11 predicted proteins | sample OrgLakmetageno90_FD_201838 | JGI IMG/M metagenome (GOLD analysis project Ga0307934, IMG submission 201838) | Saline water microbial communities from Organic Lake, Antarctica - #90 | ecosystem: Environmental > Aquatic > Non-marine Saline and Alkaline > Saline | place: Antarctica: Organic Lake... | reverse complement strand
CCCTTGCGGCTGTTTTCCCAGTTGATGTCTACGTTGTAATAGTATGATTCCATTGTTTAAATTTTTAAATATTACTTAGAACCTTCATTAGTTTTTCTTGAACCTCGTTGGCTGCACTTTCTAAATCAGTATTTCCAACCGCACCCATTGCAACAGAAGGATCAATAATTGCAATTTCAACATCACCACTTTCTAATTCTCTTAGGGTTACATTGCAAGGCAACATGGTGCTTATCGTTGGTTCTATACTAATTACCTTATCAGCATAAGCAGGATTGCATGCCCCTAAAATCAAGTGTGGCAGATAGTCTTTGTCCAATTTCTTTTTTAGGGTAGCTTGTATGTCGATTTCAGAAAGTACACCAAAACCTTCTTTTTTAAGTTCTTCTACTACTTTTGGTAATAGAGCTGCGACGCTAGTCGTACCAATTGTTTTTGAGTTATAATACTTCATGTTCTGTTTATTTAATTAAAAAAAAATAGCGATTAGCAACACTATTGATCGAACGGTCAACCATAGATTCTATTCGTACGCAATCCCCTTGTTTTAGGTTTTCTTTAGCGTCATTTATATTTTAAAAACAACTTCTCCAGCTATACAAATTAACATAGCAGGTGTTTTACTTTGGTGTTTCGGTAGATCAGCACCTTCTGATAAATGTATGCTTTTGGTTACTCCTTCTTCTCCTGTAAAAAAAATAGCCGAAACTTCTTTTTTTTTCTGGATGCAATTCTTTTATGCTCGTAGTGTTTGTTTTTTGAATTCTCAACAGGTATTATTTAACCTTTGGCGGATTATCCACTTCCTCCAAAGAGAGTTTTTTTGTGCAGAAGAACCAATCATAGCAAGTAACTCCTTCTTCTTTGCTTTCCATTCTGTCTTTGGCAACACCACAAGAGCCTGCAGGAGGAATAATTACATCGTCTCCAGGCTGCCAATCTGCCGGTGTGGCAACGTTAAATGCATCGGCAGTTTGCATGGCGATAAGCGCTCTTTTTAATTCATCAAAATTTCTACCCAATGAAAGTGGGTAATAGATAATTGTACGAACCATTCCTTTCGGATCAATAAAGAATACCGCTCTCACTGCTTGGGTTGTGCTTTCGCCAGGCTGAATCATACCATATTTCTTGGCAACTTCCATGCTAATGTCCTCAATTAATGGAAAGTTGACCTCCATGTTTTTCATGCCCTTAAATTCTATTTTCTCTTTTATGGTTCTTAGCCAAGCAATGTGGCTGTGTAAACCATCAATAGACAAACCGACCAGTTGGCAGTTTAGAGCAGAAAATTCCGATTCCCGTTTTGCAAACGTCATAAATTCAGAAGTACACACCGGCGTAAAATCAGCCGGATGACTAAACAGTAGAATCCACTTACCGTTATAATCACCAGGAAAGTTAATCTCTCCCTGAGTGGTCATAGCGTAAAATTTTGGTGCTGAGTCTCCAATTCTAGGAATGCTAATTATTTCGTTTTCTTGATTCTGTTCCATTGCTACTGTAGGTTATTGATTTCATTAGAAATGTATCGTCTCCTCTACATCCACTTTATTGAATTCCATTTCTACAGATTTCTCTGCTATTACGTCAATAAAGAAGTTATAAAAGTGAACCTCTTAATGGCTATAACTTTTACAGATGTTGTATAAAATTTTGCAACAATCACACCTGCTAGAGTCTCAAAGAATAAGTATTCTCCTAACATAAAGAATAAAACTTCAACGCTCTTGATTTTATCTGAACAGTTTCGCCTTAAATGTGAAGCCGTCTCTAGACATTCCCATTACTATGTTGAAAATAAACCAATATGGACTGGAAGTATATAGTTTTAACGAAAAGAATAAAATTCTTTTTTTATGCGCTTATACTAATAAGACATAAACGAATAGAGTATAACGAACTTGTAAGTTTTGAAAACCTACAAGTTCTCTCACTTAGAAAAAATTTGTAGAAACTAAAGATGCTGAAATAAAATTGCAGGGTTTCAACCGTTAACTAGAAAGTTAATTAGTTTGCTCTTCAAGTTAGGACAAAGACACTTCATCGTAACCACTTTTTATAGTGGTCGAAAGCATTTTGAACCGCACATTGGCCTTTATGCTGTTCCTTGAATGAGCGGGAATAATAATGGATTGTCCGGCATCGAGTAAATGTGACTCTTCATTTATAATAATTTCAGCCTTTCCATCTATTACCTGAATAAAAGTATCAAAGGGCGAGATTCTTTCAGTTAAAACTTCCCCTGAGTCAAAAGAAGCTGCACTAACATTTCCCGTTGTTTTTTTTATGATTGTTTTAATCACAACAGAGTTGGGCACATACTCTATTATTTCAACAATGATGAAGGTGCTTGCTTTCTCAATTTCGGAATTGTCCATTATTTTTAGGTTTAATTGTTTATTCTTTCATTCTAGGGCTTCTAGTCGCCAATTTATTTCGAAATAATTAGTAGACAGAAGTCCTTTTTAATTTCAGATAAAGTTCGCTCTATGGTTTCTGTTTACACTTACAGATTGTTAAAAGAGAATTACATTAATCCCATTTACTATATTTAATTTCTTCCCTTTTCTGCTATAGACTCAGCTACAATCTCACCCTTTTTAAGTGCTTAAAATTTAAATTTAAAAAATAATGCGTTGCAGTAACCTTGTCTTACTCCTCCTATTTTAGCCCACGGTCGGAAACTCTTTTTTCGGGATTTGTTCTCGGATCTCTTCAACTTCCAATTTTAAATTCTTTTTAGCCGCTCTTAAGGAAAAGATGATCGGCAACAATCCTACAATAGCAGCTAATATTCCTAAACCAACAGTTATAAATAGCACTAAAGAAAGGGAGGATTCTACACTCCAGAAAAAACAATTGACTTTAATGACTTGAACGTTTTGCAAAGTGAATACTACCGTTACAAGTAGCATCATTATAGAAATAATTAGTACAGCTGCATTTTTCATTTAGTTACATTTTACAAGCCCTTCAGAGATTTACAATACTTGAAGTTTTCTTTTTATGTCGTTTAGTTTCTTCACTCTTTTTTTTAATTCCTCTTCGGATAATTTTAGTTTTTCAGAATTGTCATTAACACTGATTGTTAACTCTTCCACTTTCTCCTCGTGATTCTTAATGTCTTTTTTATTGCTTTCTACCCTCTTTTTGAGAGAGGTTGTTTCTTTCTCTAATGTCTTTACTCTCCTTTTAGATATTGTAATTTGTTCACTATAATATTCGCGTAAAAACTGCTCTATAAATGAAGTTAACATTTCATTTATTTTCATAAATTCCAGAGGATATACTTCTTCACTAATGTAAATGTCGTGCCCAAATGAAACGAATACTTTCATCTCGGAGCTTGTTTTACCTTCTATTACTTGTGTGTAGAAATCCAATTGTTTGATAGATAGTTGTTCCATTACAATTTGGTCTGCATGAAGAAGATCGCTATTTCTAAATAAACCAATGCCTTTTAATTTAACACCGTGCTCTTTCCTTAAGAACCTCACCCATGTATTTTTAAGCGTTTTAATTTCAGGATCGAGAGTTACCACAATACAAGGTCGAATACGTTCATTGTGAACGACAGTTCCTTTTACCGGAATGATTGATTGCGCATGTATTCTAGAACAACTAAGAATTAATAAACCTGTTCGTAACAGTGCTCTTTTTTTTTCATTTTTTTAGACCCTTAATTTTATAATTATATAAAATTGAAATACTTGCATGAGAAAAGTGTTACGAATGTTTAGCGGTGATTTACATAATTTTATGCTAGTTAAAGCAGTTTGTATTTTAAAATACAAAAGTTCAAAACTCTATAAAACACTAGACAAATTGGTTCGCATCAATTTGTCTAGTGTTTTGAAGTTGTAGATAATTTAAACGGTAGTATCATTTTTCTACAACCATTATAGTAACACCCAATTAAATCACAAAGCCAACTGTAAATTGTAACCATTGGTTTTTATAACGAGGAGTTGATGAAGATCCATCACTGTTATTGTTTTGGAAGTCCCACCCTGCTCTGGCGGAAAGCACCACCTGTTTCAGCATAATATCGGCTCCAAAGACAGCTCCCAATGTATTTTCCCTAAGGTTTTCATTGTCAAATAGTGTTTCTTGCTCTGTGCTATTAGCTCCCCAAGTATACGTGTCATTTTGATTGAATAAATACGAAAATTGAGGGCCTGCAACTATAGTGATAAACTCACTTGGTTTAAATTGAACTTGAAGTGGAATATCCAAATATGTTGTGGTTCTTGAAGAGGAATAAGAACTTCCTAATAAAGTGCCCGAGGCTTCGTAGCCCTTTTGAGAGATTATAATTTCGGGCTGTAATCCGATGTATTTTCCGAGTGGAATACTTGCAAAAAGTCCTCCTGCAAAGCCAATTTTCGAATCGGCCTTAAAATCTTGACCTTTCTCATCCCAAACATTGGAATAATTAATGCCTGCTTTAATTCCGAAAGTAACGTCCTCCCTTAAATCAGCATAATCTTTTTGAGCCATTAAGGAACTTGAAAAGAGCAAAAAAGTTAAGCTTGGAATAATTAGAATATGTTTCATCTTTTAAAATTTACGGTTGTCAATGATTTTTAACAACAAAGTAAAATTAGAAGCACTAAACAGGTAAAATATTACAATTCTTGAACAAATGATTACACCTTTCACACTTCAATTATTACAAATCTTCTAAATTTTTACGTTTAAACTGAAGATCTTTGTAAAATGAAGGAGACAAACCGGTAATCTTTTTAAACTGATTGGACAAATGCCCCACACTGCTGTAATGAAGTTTCTGAGAAATTTCTGTCAAGTTCATCTCTTCGTATAAAAGCAATTCTTTGACTTTTTCGATCTTATGAACGATGATATAATGCTGAATGGTTGTGCCTTTTGTTTCTGAAAAAATATTTGAAAGATAGGTATAGTCTAAACCAAGTTTCTTGCTGATGTAGTCGGAATAATTAACATCGGCAAATTCAGTAGAATAATGAATCATTTCTATGATTATGGTCTTTACTTTTTCTATTAAAATACTTTTCTTATCATCCATTAACTCCAGACCTGATTTATGTAAGTTGAATTTTAACAGAGACCTTTGTTCTTTAGAAATTTTTTCTAATATCTCAACTTTGCCCAATTCAACGATAACACAGTGCAGCCCGAGTTTTCTAAGCTCGTCTTTCACTAATAACTTACACCTTAAACTGACCATGTACTTAATGAATAATTTCATGTTAATAATTTAATGATGGAAATAAAACTAATTGATGGCTCTCAACAAAAGGGAGCTGTTTAATCTTAGGTCAAGATGTAATAAATCGCATTTTATTACACTTCAAAGTTGTAGGATTCTAGGTTTTCAAACTATGAGTTCCGTCAGACTAGATGGTGATTGTTGTCAGATTGATTTAACGGTGAAAGTATTTTTACAATTTTCTTAAAACTCTTAATTAGGTGTACGTTTCTCTTTCATTTACATAAAGAAACTGACTTAAGAATGTATTCAGCTAAATAGTTATATGGTTCATTATGAAGTAGTACTTCTTAATGAAAATAACATCAAATTTGAGTAAAGGCGATGTAATTGAAGTAACGAATCAAAACAACAAAAGAAATATAGTTGTAGGTGGCATTGTACTTTTAGATCTTTTTGCAAGTAGACTATATATTTATTGTCAACGAAACAAAATGTAGAAAAAAGAATTGTTTTAATCACTTTTTTAGAGCGGATTTATACGAATTGATTTAAAATCTGAGTTTATGCGAATCAATCTTAAGGTATCAGTTCGCATTGATTCGTATTAATTAGTTTGTTTTTTGCATCAATGCGAATTCACCCATTGTAAATACGGATTAATCCTCATCAATTTAAATTTATTAGAGTTAAACGCTTAGAAACCTCAATACAGGCTCTATATTTGAAAAGCATTATTAATACTTTGAAAGTTTACCGACTTTTGAAAGTGAAATAGTTTTACCGATATGAACATTACGCTAACCGACAAAGAAAAAATTAAGATCATGAACTCTGATGATTTGTATAAGATCATGCAACAAATTTTATTGAGAGAGCAGAGAGTAGATCAGGATAGAGAACATTTTTGGACGGTTTGTTTAAACAGAGCCAATGTGATTATGAACATTGAATTGGTTAGTATGGGCAATGTTTTCAGCACAGGTGTTTTACCAATGGAGGTTTTTAGTATTCCATTACAAAAACGTACTGTTAGCTTAATAATGGTTCACAATCATCCTAGTGGTGAACTTAATCCAAGTAAAGCTGATAAAGACGTTACAGATCGTATAATTCAGGTAGGTAAATTTGTAGATATTCCAGTCTTAGATCACATGATAATAAGTGATAAAAGCTATTACAGTTTTTCTGATAGTGGTGTCCTTGCAGAGTTAGAATTAAGCCTAAAGTATGTTCCTGTTTATATGCAAAAGGATAAAGCCTTGAATGAGCAACGTAAGGAGTTTGAGAAAGCTACTAAGGTCATAAGCTCAAAGTCTGAGAAAAGGGGAATCAAGGAAGGGTTAAAGCAAAAAGCTGAAGAAATGGCTAGAATGATGAAAGAGAAAGGTTATCCTGTAGAAGAGATTGTACAATTAACAGGACTTTCAAAAACGGCTATTGGAAAGATTGTAGTGGATTAATTTATTAACTAATGCTCCTTGAGCACCTTTTTTCTATCAATAGGGTATTCTCAAGCAATCATTTTGTATCTACCTTTTTCCATGAGGGCAATTTGTTCGCTGTTTCTTTTAATTACATCAATAACTCAAGAGCTATCATGCTTAATGGAAGATTTTACATGAGATTTCTTGTACAAAACCTTGCAAGGTAAAATTCTCTTACGAGAAAAGTCTAAAGAAAAAACTCTTGAAAGAGAACTCGCTATCGAGAATTCTAGCAAGAGAACTCGCATGTGAGAATTGTCTTGCGAGATAGTTCCTAATATAACTTACGCACGCTAGCTAACTCATTATTAGAATATAAGCTTGTTAGAATTGATACCTATTAAATGAATTTATTTAAATTGATTCGGATTAATCCGGATTTATAATAGATGAAGATATAATGGACCTTCAAAAAGTAAATACTGAAATAACTAAAATTGAACAACGAGTAACAAGCCATACTGAGAAACATAATCAGTTTTTAAAAGAGTTCGGATTGTAAGCGATTTAAGTTTGACACTAATATTAATGTAAAATTCAAGCACATTGCAATACTCGTGTTCCTGCTGTTGCAAAGACTTTTTTAGCTAACCTGCTTATGAGCTAAGACACTACCACAATATTAGCTTACATTCTATCTTTTAGTCGTTATGGATATTTTTTTTTGTAAAATAGCTCATTAACTCTATTTATCAACTCTAAATCCTCTTTCAAAAAAGTTAGAAATTTCGACTGCCACCCCGACTAAAAGAGCCTTTCATCCAAGATGAAAGGCTCTTTTGTTTTATCAATTTAAAATTGTAATTCTTGCTAAAAACAGAACGATATTTTCAAGTTTATTTGTTTGTTATACCTAATTTTAACCTTCCAAAAAATAAATAATATGTCAGAGAAAGCAGAACACGTAAAGTGTCTAATTATAGGATCAGGACCCGCAGGATACACTGCGGCAATTTACGCTGCTCGAGCGGGCATGAGTCCCCTTATGTATCAAGGCTTGCAGCCAGGTGGTCAACTTACCATCACGAATGATGTGGAGAATTATCCAGGATATCCTGACGGAATTAATGGACCAGAAATGATGATCGATTTTCAAAAGCAAGCAGAGCGTTTTGGAACAGATGTGCGATTTGGTTTAGTAACCAAAGTAGATTTTACCGGACCTGTTCATCGAGTTTGGGTAGATGAAAAAACAGAGATTACTGCAGATGCAATCATTATTTCAACCGGTGCCGCAGCAAAGTGGTTAGGGTTGGAGTCGGAGCAGCGTTTAAATGGGTTTGGAGTTAGCGCATGTGCCGTTTGTGATGGATTTTTCTATAAAAACCAAGATGTTGTTATTGTTGGAGCAGGAGACACTGCTGCAGAAGAAGCAACTTACCTCTCTAAGCTTTGTAAGAAAGTTACAATGCTTGTGAGAAAAGAAGAATTTAGAGCTTCAAAAATTATGGCGGACAGAGTGATGAATACGCCAAACATCGAAGTAATGTTCAGCCACGAAACAGTGGAGGTTTTAGGAGATAAAGCAGTGGAAGGTGTTTTGGCAAGAAACAACCAAACAGGAGAAGAAATTACGATTTCATGCACGGGTTTTTTCGTCGCTATTGGGCATAAACCTAACACAGATATTTTTAAAGGTTGGCTAGATATGGATAAAACCGGTTATTTGTTGGTGGAAGCAGGAACCTCTAAAACGAAAATTTCTGGAGTATTTGCTTCCGGTGATGCTGCTGATAAAGTATATCGACAAGCAGTGACTGCTGCAGGAACTGGTTGCATGGCAGCTTTAGATGCGGAACGTTATTTAACAGAGGTCGGAAAGCATTAAGAGTTTACTGTAAAAATTACTAAGCCTTCATTTCTTTTGGAAATGAAGGCTTTTTTTTGCAACCTTTTTTATTTGACCTGCGTCTATTCAACCGACGTAACAAATTGATATTTATTTGTTATTTTTAAAATTCGTTTTTTTAAAACATATCGCATGATGAAAAAGTATATACTATCTATTGTAACTATTTTATTTTTAGGGTATAACGCAGAGGCTCAAAATTTTCACGTACAAGAGAATTTTAACGCTTCTTCCTTACCAACCGGCTGGACTAACACCGCCGTGACCGGAACCAACACTTGGAGTTTTGGTTTGGATGGTTCTGTAACCAACGGAGGAGTGAATAATTTGGACGGAACAGCAATGGCGTTCTTTGACGATGATAACTTGGGGGCGGGATCAACCAATAACCGAGTTGATTTGTTAACGCCAAGTTTTAATAACGCTAGTTCGGTAACCACATCTTTAACGTTTGATTATAACTTTAGAGAATTTGCAGGTCCTTTAGATAGCTTTATTGTTTCTGTTTTTGACGGAACCAATTGGGTTCAGGTGTTTGGCACAGGAACGAATGATTGTGGTAATTATTTAGGAGCGTGTTCTAATAATTTTCCAACGGCGAATATTGACATCTCTGCCTACAACAATGCTAATTGCCAAGTACGTTTTACCTATTTTGACGGTAACGATTGGTGCTGGTACGTTGGAATAGATAACGTTGTAATCTCCTCCCCATTTCCCAATGATGTGGGAGTTTCTAGACTTATAAACCCAATTTCTTCTTGTGGTTTAGGTTCTGCGGAAACCGTGCAAGTTCGAGTAAAAAACTTTGGGTCAAGCGCAGCATCTAATTTTAGTTTAGTAATAGATACAAACGGAACCATAGCTCATACGGAAACAATTACTGCTTCGATTCCTGCGGGAGACTCCTTGCTATATACATTTACCGGAACTTTGAACATGGCCCGCAACGGGTTTTATGATTTAAAAGCGTATACTATTCAAACAGTAGACGGGAATAGAGGAAATGACTCTACTGTGGTATCGGTAGAGAATGAACCAAACTTTACTCCAACATATACAGACAATTTTGAAGGTATTGATAGATGGAAAGTAGATGGTGTAAATGCAAGTTGGCAGCGAGGAGCTCCATCGTCAGCCAATTTTAACTCTGTTACTTCTGGGACGAACGCTTACGTTACCAATCTAAATGGAGATTATAACAACCAAGAAGTTTCTTATTTATACTCTCCATGTTTCAATTTTAGTGCAGCAAATGGAGATCCAATCTTATCGTTTAATTTGAATCACCGCACGGAGCCAGGTTATGATCGTTTAACCCTGGAAGCATCAACGGATGGAGGAGTAACTTGGAACATAGTGAATCCCGGTGGAGTAAATCCAACGAATTGGTATACTACAGGAGCTCCATATTGGGAAGGTAATAGCCCAGGATGGATTGGTGTAGAAAATGTTCTGACCAACTTCGGTTTACAAAGTTCGGTTAACTTTAGGTTTAAGTTTACTTCAGACGGAAGTGGGATTAGAGATGGTGTAATGATTGATGATTTCTCTGTACGTTACCCTCAAGCTATTGACATTAGCCTGAATAACATTAATTACCCATCTACTTCTAATGCGCCGCTTTGTGGTCTAGGTACGGAAAGCATTATTGTGGAACTCGAAAATAAAGGAGCTAATGCAATCGACACGGTTTATATGTCGTACAGAGTTAATGGAGGTGCAATTACAACGGATACCTTAATTCAAAATATACCAACACAAACTCTTGTTAATTTCTCCTTTCCAACAAAATTTAATTTTACCGGTCAACCTACTTTTTCTCTTGACGTTTGGGCTAGAGCAACTGGCGATGGTTTTTTAATAAATGATAGTATTTTAAATAGAACGGTAATAAATTCATCTGCTGCTACAACAGCCTTGCCTTACCGAGAAAATTTTAACGGAGCAAGTTGGGTAGTAGGAAACGGAAATATCGGAGGTAATAGTCTAGTTCCCGGGCCATGGGTTAGAACGCCAAACCAGACTGGTTTTGGAACATACTCTTGGAGAGTGAATACTTTTACTAACGGATTTAACACCGGACCTGCAACTGGTGTTGGGGGGTCAGGTAAGTTTTTGAATGTTTTTTCAAATATTTTTGGAGCTGCTACCACTGCAACCGTCGAAGGACCTTGTATAAACTTAGGTAATAATGCTGGTGCAATTATGGAGTTTTGGACGCATAGATATGGTATTAATATACCTGTTCTTAATCTGGACATATACGATGGTAGTCAGTGGATTTTAGGATATGCGCAATACACAACGCAACAACAAACATCTAGTGCTGCTCCTTGGACAAAGCAAACGGTTAATCTTAGCCAGTTTGCAGGTCGAAGAATCAAATTTAGATTTAGAGTAATAAAGTCAACTAATTTCGGCCAAGGAGATATAGGAATAGATGACGTTGAAATATTTGAGCCTATTCCTAGAGATGGTAAAATTTCAGCATTAATCTCACCGATATCAGGATGTACGCCATCTGGAACTATTACTGCAGAAGTAGAAAACTTTGGTACGGCACCTTTAACCAATATTCCTGTTGCTTTTAGTATTGATAACGGACCTGTTGTAAGAGATACAGTTCCCGGTACGCTTGCTCCTGGAAATAGAATCAACCATTCTTTTAATATTACCGCCAACTTTGCACAAAAAGGCACAACATATAATATTGCTGTATGGACAGAAGTTTTAGGAGACACTAATTTGTTTAACGATAGGTTAATTACGGATGTAACAAATCAAACTCGAGATGTAAGTTTTGTTGAAGATTTTGAAGGATTTGTGGATGGTAATTGCGGTGGTACGACTGTTGGTGATATTTACGCGAATGGTTGGGAAAATACGACCACGGGACCTGTTATCTGGCATGTGCAATCTGCAACCTGTCCAGGTGGAGCTGGGTCTGCTACAGGTTCCTTAAATACGGGGCCAAATTCAGATCACACGAACGGTTCAGGTATATTCATGTATACAGAAACTTCAACTGGTGCGGGTACTGCTCAATTAGAATCTCCTTGTGTAGATTTTAAAGGAAGGTCAGGAGCTGCCTTAAAGTTTTGGTACCATATGTATGGCGCTACAATGGGTACTCTTTTTGTTGATGTATTTGCAGATGGAGTTTGGAATAACGGAGTGTACTCTATAGTCGGTCAACAACAAACAGCCACAACTCAGCCTTGGCGAGAAGCAATAGCGAAGTTTAATCAATTTGCCAATAAAGATTTGAAGATTCGCTTTAGAGGATTAAGAGGTACTAGCTTTACCGGAGACATGGCCATTGATGACATTTCCTTCTTTGCACCTTATGGTAAAGATGCTAGGATGAGAGCAGTTACAGGTCCGGAGTCCGGCTGTAACATTAATAGTGCATCTATTATAAGTGTAGAAATTGATAACTTCGGGGTACAAGCAATCAATGCAAATAGTGATTCCCTTCTTTTATATTACCAAATTGACAACCTTCCTCCGGTAAGAGACACTTTTAACATGGCGCTACCTTCTGAGCAGTCAGCATCATTTACGTTTACGCAGCCTGCAGATTTATCTATTCCTGGAAAAACCTATATAGTAAAAGCTTGGACAGCTTTGATCGGGGAAGAAGACGTAACAAACGATACCTTATTTAACCATAAAATTATTAATGCTACCAAGTTGACGAATTATTTCGAAAACTTTGAATCCTTTAGAGATGCAAATTGTGATCAACTTTTAGGTCAGGTTTTACAAGAAGGATGGGCAGAAACTTCAACTAGCACACACACGTGGCAGGTTCAGTCTTCTTTATGTGGTAAAGGAGCGTCTACAACGCCAACAACTAACACTGGTCCACAAGGAGATAGAACGACTGGAAGTGGAATGTTTATCTATACAGAAGCAGACGGCAGTGGAACAGCGACATTTGAATCGCCTTGTATTAATTTAACCAATAACACGAACCCAAGATTTAGTTTTTTCTACCACAAATACGGTGGGAACATGAACAACCTATCTGTGGATGTTTTTTTTAACGGAAACTGGGTAAATGGAGTTGGAACGATAAATGGTCAAACACAAACCTCTGCTGCTTCCGTTTGGAAGAACTTAGAAGTGGATCTTTCTCCATATGTTGGAGGATTGGTACAAGTTCGATTTAGATCTGTAAAAACTGGATTTGGAACACGAAGCGACATGGCCATTGACGACGTATACTTGTACGAAGCAATAGCAAACGATGCAGGTATTACAGAGGTAATTCAGCCAACAGGCGATGCTTGTGGTTTGACATCAGGAAACGTAGTGGTTAACATTGAAAATTTTGGAACAGCAGACATTCTTGCTGGACAGTTGATTGTTCAATACAACAACAACGGTGGCCCTTACGAGACGGACACCATCCAACAGACAATTGTTGCCGGAGCAAACTTAAATTACACCTTTACTACTCCTGTTGATTTATCCAATCCAGGCAAGCAAAGAATCTATGCAAGAAGCATTTTAGCGAACGATTCATTGCCTCAAAACGACTATGCCTTTACAACGGTAATAAACAGACAACCTGGTATACCAAGATATACGCAAGACTTTGAGGAATTAGTTCAAGGTGGGAATTACGGCCAAGATCAACTAAAAGATTTTACAAGGTTTCCTGCAACTGGTGGACCTGGTACTTTTATGTGGCACGTGGTTTCTGGACCTGGCCCATATATTGATGGACAACCACCTTTACCTCCAGGACCTCCAACAGGGCCATCTGGAGATCATACCTTTTCAACCAATAGAGCAAACGGGAAGGGAACGTATGTGTTGATGGAAACGGATTTAAAGCAACTCTTAGCACCTATCCCTCCAACAATTGCAGATGCTTGGTTGGAACTACCTTGCGGACCGATGGATTTTACTGCTTCTAAAAACGGAAGTGTATTGCTTTCTTATTGGTATCACTTTTTCGGACCTCAAACTGGTAACCTATTTGTGGACGTGCACAATGGTACTTCTTGGGTGTTGGGTATAGATGTAATTAGAGGACAACAGCAATCGGATGATACTGAACCTTGGGCTCAGAGAAAAGTGGTGTTAGATCGTTTTGTTGGGTTGAGTGCAGTAAAAATTAGATTGAGAGCAGAGACGGGTTACAAGGGAAATCCTGGTGACGGCCGTGGAGGAGATATGGGGGTTGACGACATTGAAATTTTGGATCGTGCTAAAAAAGATGCAGCTGCATTTTCTTTAATTGATCCAGGTTCAGATTGTGCCTTGACGGCTTCGGAGCGGTTTAAGATTAGAATTCAAAACTTAGGTACTGAAGATATATTAGGAATTAATCTAGGATATCAGATTGTTTTTACCCCTCACGGTGGAGGTCCAACTTGGGATACCTTAGTTAGTGATTCTTCTATTGGTCAAACTATCGTTCCTTTAGCATTCTTTGACTTTTCATTCCAGAACATTGACATGTCAAGACCTGGAAAGTATTTCATAAAATACTGGACTGAGTATAGAGGAGACGAGCACATATTTAACGATACGTTAACAGAACTAGTAACCAACACGGCAAGACCATTTCCAAGTTGTGATGATTTTAGTGATTTGGTTTCAGGACATATTGCGAAGGATTTTAAAGACGGTGTTTTACCTAATGATTGGGAAGCAAATACTCAGGCTTATTCTTGGGTAGCAACAGTAGAAGGCGAAGTGCCTGATTTAAAAGGCCATACTGGAGGATTGAACGATGTGTTCATGTATGCAGAGGATCCGGCACCCTATGCTGGTGAAGCTCGAATGCAATCTCCTTGTTGGGATTTAAACAATACCCCAGCAGCGAACTTAGAGTTTTGGTATATAATGCCATCCCCCGGTGGTACTTTAGAAATCGGTGTAGCTCAAAATGGTGGGGCATTCTTGCCAATTGATACCATTACAGGAGTTGAAGGAGCTGCTAGAGAATGGAGAAAATACGAGGCAGTTTTGGCTGATTTTGTAGGAGCGAACGTTCAAGTTCAATTCAGAGCATACTCTCCGGGAGGTTCATTTTACGCCATCGATGATGTGTGTATTATCAAACCAGATCCACAACAAATCTTATTTAACCAGTTCGCAAACCCGATTCCTGGGTTGTGTTTCTACAGTGATTCTGAGCGGGTTTCAATTCGAGTAAGAAACATTGGTATTGACAGAATTGATTCTTTTCAAGTGGTATTAGCATTGGATGAAGATTTAATTGGTGGACCAAGAGGTAATAACGGTTTTAGAGATACCATTTGGATAAGACCAGGGATTGCTCCACCGTTCTTTAACCCTGGTGAACTGTTGACGTTCACTATTAATGATCCTAGATTTATTTTAGATTTATCCGCATACAAAACATATTATCTGCATGCATGGATTTTACTAAATGGAGACAAAGACGAATCCAATAATCTGAGATTAGATTATCAAATTACACACGGAGATCCCTATGATTTGCCTTATGTGGTAGATTTTGAAAACCCGGTGGATCCGTTAGTAGGTGGTGTTCTGGTGGGTAATCCAACGCAAGATGATTACGATTGGTGTGTTTCACCCGCATGGTCTTGTGATCGACGTGGAGTAACCGGTCCTGAATTAGACCATACTAGAGGACCAGTAGATACTACAGGAATTTGCTTACAATCTAATTCTGCTGCTGGAGTTCTTGGTGATCTAATAGGTTACCAGTCGCCATGTATTGATTTAATTAATACGCAAGCTCCAGAAATGAAGTTTTGGTATCACATGTTTGGATATGATATGGGTAACCTTACTTTACAGATTGACGATGACTTTGGTTGGGTAACGGTTCTGACATTGGCAGGACAAGATCCAGATCAACGGATTAACGGTAGAACGCCATGGAAGTCGAGAATTATAGACTTAAGTGCTTACCGAGGCAAAGTAATTAAGTACAGATTTATTTCATCTAGGGGTGATGAATACGGTGGTAATATGGCAGTAGATGATATTTCAGTATATGATGCAGCAGCGATTGATATTGCTCCGACATCATTGCATGAGCCAAATACAGACTCCACACAATGTTATTCTGAAACCAATCCTTTAAGTATAGATGTGATTAATAATGGTTCTGATTCCTTAAATTTTGAAACAGACACGGTTTGTATTACAGCTATTATTTTCAAGGACAACCAAGGGGATGGAAACTTTACAATCCTTGATACGTTAACACGTTGTATTTTCAACAATGAGTGGTTGGATCCAAATGGAATTGCACAATCGTTGCCAAGAGACTCCATTGTGACGTTAACCATGGATAGTACTTTTGACATGTCGGATACCGGTAGTTTCTATCGCTTTATTATTATTGCTGAAGTGAATGGTGATTTAATTAAATCAAATGACCAGAAGGATAACATTATTATTAAATCTCAACGAAAAGTGGGTCAAATTGTGTCTATCCTACCAAACGATACCATTTGCTATGGCGATCCTGTTTTAGTAGCTGTTAGAAACCAATTTGGTGCAGTAACTTGGGAGGAAAGTAGAATTCGTAAAGATGGTTCAAGTGCAGGGTTTTTCTTAGGGAGTTCAACTCCTCGAAACAGGCCAAACTATGTAGCGCGTTTATTTGGTCCTAATGATTCAACCACGGATATTCGATCTAGAGTTTGTCTTGAGCTTTTAATAAAGGAAGGTATTGACGAAACAACAGATTCGGTAAGAATTGAAGTGTTGAAACCTTATAAGGCATTAACCTTTGGTGGCGAACGTTGTGAGAATGAGAAAGTAGATGGAGATTTGACAGGCGATACATTAAACGTTTTAGTTCAGTCTAATATTTCGGGTGTAAACTATTACAGAAACTTGACGGATACAGCACCTGAGGTAAGACAGAGAGTAGCACCGTTTGAGTATGCATTGAAAGATCGTTTACAGGAAACGGATACATTCTACGTAGAAACGTTTATAGAGTATCCCAATATCTTACCTTCAGGTTTGTTTTGTACATCCATACAGAAGGAATTAGTTGAACGCGTAATTCATACCATTCCACAGTTTGGTAGGTTCCCAAGAGATACTGTAGTTTACTGTGGTCCAGGTTCTGGTTCCATCTTAAGCCAAGGAGATGTGTTTACAGTTGACCTAGGTCCTAATGATAATAATGGAATTCCGATAAGACAAGATAGTTACCGATGGGATATTTCATTCGTGAATAGTCAAGGGGTAGCGAGCATTATAAAAAGAGATTCTTTGAGAAGTCAATCGTTTGCAGTAGATCCATGGAGAATGGACGTGACACCTCCGGGAAGTTATTATAAGCTTTCTGTAGATGTAACTACAGACGCAGGATGTACTAATGATACCGCGTTAACGGATATTTACATTAAAGTGTTAGACGATTGTACGGTAGGATTAGTAGAAAGTGATCAGCTTGGAGAGCTAGAGCTTTTTCCGAATCCTGTTTCAGATGTGCTTACCATTACTCAAAGTTCTGTGGAGATCTACAACGGTTCGATATTTTTACTGTCTGCAGAGGGTAGACTGGTTCAATCGTTGGAAGAATTGACTTTTGGTCAGCTGAATCAACAAATTGATATGAGTAAATTACCGAAAGGGGTTTATTTTATAAAAATTGAAACCGATAAAGGAACCACTGTTCGAAAAGTAGTGAAGAGTTAAAGGTTTAAATTAAGTACGAGCGAAGGGCAATAAATTTATTTATTGCCCTTTTTTTGTTAATAAATCTGTACAAGCAAATCAATTTTGTGTAATTTCATTTTTTAGAATAGTTATTAACCTAAATTTTTTAATATGAGAATATCTAGACTACCTAAAATCGTCGGATTTCTAGCAGGCGTCCTATTTTTTATGACTCCTACATCAGGAAATGCGCAGAATACGGTGCTCATTACACCAACAACTCCATTGCCTGCCGGTGCTGGAACAAATTTGCCAATCAGTTTCACTAGTGGAGTAACTTCGCCAGCAACGGATGGAGTGCTAACCGTTTATTATCAAGGTGATTTTGATGGTGCCGGTGCTAATTTGGAGAATGCTGATATTTTTGATGAAAATTCAAATTTGTTAGGGTTCACTCCTCCTGCAACACAACAGTGTTTCGCAAACTTTGATTCGGTATCTTTTGTAGTTCCAGTGGCGACTTTAGCTTCATGGGCGGCAGATCAAATAATTGATTTTGACTTTACGCCTACCACTGCGG
>Ga0307934_1001085_pt1 | contig 17781 bp, 26 predicted proteins | sample OrgLakmetageno90_FD_201838 | JGI IMG/M metagenome (GOLD analysis project Ga0307934, IMG submission 201838) | Saline water microbial communities from Organic Lake, Antarctica - #90 | ecosystem: Environmental > Aquatic > Non-marine Saline and Alkaline > Saline | place: Antarctica: Organic Lake... | reverse complement strand
CCTATAGTTGATTGTAGCTACGCTTATATCTTCTATTATGTCTCTCTATGTCTGTATGTCTTTTTACTTATTCTTCCCTACTTTATAGGTGTTTTTTAATATATAATAAGACATATACTCCTGGACATAAAATGGGACAAATATAGAAATACCTCTGAAAATGAAATCACAAATAAGAAAGTATTTTCCCATTTGTCCCTGTCCGTGTCTATGAAGAAAACCAACTCGTAATTCATCCCTACTTTGTTCGATATTTTTACAGGAAAGCTCGTTAGTTTTACAGGAAGGGTTCGTTCATTCGTTCAGAAAGGTTCGTTCGGAAATCTTAGGAAATGCTCGTTATTTTTAAAGGAAGAATGTTAAACAAGTATTTATTTTTGTTTTACTTTTTTCTAAAAAGTAATTAAGAACAAATATTACTTTATATTAAAATGGTATCAATTGCTCAAAACGGGATTACGATCGTCGCTAATCATCCTAAATTATTCTATGAATAGAATCAATTTCATATGCTGAATGGAATACGATATTTTGTTCCATTAACCAAACAGGAGTTAAAAGAGTATCCAGATAAACATTTGTGTGTTACTACGTTTATGACAGATATGAGTCGTATGTTTGAATTATCCTCATTTAATCAACCAATCGGTTCGTGGGATACGAGTTAGGTTCAAGATATGAGTGATATGTTTCAACTGACACCATTTAATCAACCTATTAATTATTGGAATACTAGTTAGGTTCGAGATATGAGATGTATGTTTGCGTGTAATGAATCTTTCAATCAACCTATTGGATCGTGGGATACTAGTTAGGTTCAAAATATGTCTGAAATGTTCGAAGAAGCAACTTCATTCAATCAACCTATTGATTTGTGGGATACAAGTTCAGTCCAAGATATGACGTATATGTTTTATTTTGCTACATCGTTCAATCAACCCATTGATTCGTGGGATACAAGTTCAGTCCAAGATATGACGTATATGTTCAAGGGAGCAATTTCATTCAATCAACCCATTGATTCGTGGGATAAACGCCGAATCACCGATTCGAGTAATAAAATGTTCTTAGACGCTACTTCATTCCGTCGACCATTGGCAAGAATAATATTTTGATTAGCAAATTAAATCTAAAAACAAATATTACTTTATATTACAATGGAATCTCCTATATTTATTTCTGACAGTCTCGAATAGAAACCGACAGAACATAAAAATGAAAATGAATGTATTGACAATTCTTTTTTGAATGAACTAAATCTCGAGGTAATTATTAAAAACATTGATTCTCGAATTTGGAAAAAGTTATCGTAGAAATTAAAAGCATTTAAAGCGTCAAAGATTAAATTCCCGGATGAGCCGCCAAGCTTCTCTTAATGCGTCACATTTATCATATCCATTTTTTCTTAATTTTATTGCTAAGTTCATAGCGAATTTGGCTTTAGGATTTACTTGACGGCGACGTATTCCAGACCCTGTTTTAACCCCCTATTGACCTGTTCTCTCGATTGCCCTTTCAAGTCCTATGGGTGGTATATCAAGTGGAGATTTAGCAACCGGATCTGACTATAATTCTTGGAGTACTCGCAATGGATTCGTTATAGGTTCTCGCCCTGGCATATCCTATGTTCTTAGTTGTCTTTCAATTGTATCAATTTCCGCCTATAAGTTGCGTGCACAATTACTACATACGGCTGCACCACCTAATCCTGTTGCTGTTGCCGCTGCACCAACAATAGATGAAGCCAACCGAAAAGGGCTAAATTCATCAGTTTCAACCGATCCGTCCCAAATACCACAGGCAATTGAACCGGGCAAACAGGTTCCCCCAATAGCTGCTGATATGGCTGCTTTATTTAATAAATCTTTTTTACCACGCTTTAATTCGCGTAATTGCAATTCTTCCCTACTTCTTCTTTGTGCCGCCGCCATTGTTATATATAGATTCAGATAGTATTCATTACACGTTCTACCAAGCAATTTTTAATGCTTCTTGTTTAGTATACCCTTTACCTCGTAATACAGTCGCTAATTTCATCGCTTTAGATGCTTTTTGATTTACCTTCTTTTTACCTCTTCCGAATAATTTGCTTACGTATCCTGCTGCGTCAGTGGCGAAATTTGCGATTTTTTTGAACCCTGGACTCATTTGCTTAGCAATTGATTCAACGGGCTACATAATGAAACTTTCTAATTGATTGTTCAATAAACCGTTGCTCTACAATATATCTTTTATGAATCTCTAGCAATTCAAGGAAAAGGCACGGTATTGCCAAAAGTTATATTCTCCTATTTTATTGAGAGTTGTATTCACTAATTCATTCACAGTAATGGAACGCCTATTCATATCATAAGGAACGTTCATTTCTTGTGATCGTGCTTCTTTTTTATATGTCTGACTAATAGATACTCTTTCGTTTTTCTCAATGACAATATTTCTGTTGTTCCCTATATCAACCACTAAAAACAAATGAAAATAATCATTGTATTCGTGTTTGTTTTTCATTCGTTTCATTTTCCCAAGAGACATAATATTCAAAAGGCGATTTAATCCGGAACTTAAAGGCGTTCTCACAACTTTCATACCCCAAATCGAGCTGTTACCGTATTTATCCAATATTCTTTTTGAAGCATTCATATGTCCCGTAACGTACCCGCCTTTCATACACGAACAACCGCCTTCTAAGAAACCATCTAGTGTATTACTTTGTCCCTTAAATGGTTTCTATGTTGAGACTCCAAGAGACTACACAAAACGAACGGCTTTATCTTTTGATTTTTTTGAATAGGGTTTTTTGACTAACATTGATTGCGTAATGTCGTCATCATTTGCTCTCGTTTGTATCATTGCTTTTACAAATCCGGTGTTCCTCTATCCTCCTGTTAATTCGTAGAATGACTCAGCCATTTTACTATACTATTATATGTTTTATTTCAATCAATTGCTCCTTCTAATACAACACCACCACCACGAATTCTTATCCTCTTGATATCTCCTTACATCCTCTTGAACTCTTTTATTTCAATCAATTCCTCTTCTTCACGTATTTCTTCTTTTATACGTCTTGATTCCATTTTGGCGTATTGTCTGGCGTCCTATCTTACTCTATCAAAATTGCGTTGTAGATTCTTATCATAGTCTCTAAATTCATCTGTATTCATTGTTTTTACTATAGACAACTATTTTATACTTAAATATAAAATATATATCTATAGAAATGAAACATCATCAATACAAATTTGAAAAGGAAATAGAAGGCTTTACGTTTAAGGCTCCTTCTCGACGGAAAGGTAAAAAATATGACGTGTTCTCTGAATCTAATAAATACCTCGCAAGTTTTGGTTCGAATGTTCACCAACAATTCTTCGACAGAATTGGTTTTTATTCTCACTTAGACCATCGAGATTCTGATCGTATGACACGCTACTTTAAACGACACGGCCTCGTTGCGACTCCACGAACGCCGAAATGGTTTTCTCACTTTTATCTCTGGGCTTCTTAAATTAAAGCCGGTTTCCTAAACCAAATGTGTCTCGAATAAATGCTTGTAGTTGCTCAAAGGAAGAATATACAGTATAATGAGATTTATCTAACTGACTAATGAGGCTAATACGCGAACGTTCAACGGCATCCACTATATCATCAGCGTGTTTCTTTACGTTCTCAAAGAGTGAATGAGAAGGTATACATACGAAAATACTTTCAACCTTGAATAAATCTTTTGCGAGTTCTATATCCGAACATAAAACGATCAGACGACGAGTTTTCTTGCTCAACCATCGTTTCTTGATATCTTCGTATACGTCCCTACAATGTCCGTAATAGGCTAATCTATGAGTGGATTCATCTCCACTTTCTACCATTTTATCTAATTTTGTGACCTCTTGGGGTCGTATGCTGGCTCTTACGCATTCATCTAAATCCACTAATAGAACGTCTTTATTAGTTGATTCTAATTCCCTTACTAAAGAAGTTTTACCACAACGCCTTGGTATAACAACTGCGACTTTGCGTCGTTCGTGTGGAAGTTTTGTTGCCCAGCCGTATAAGCATTTGCTGCCTTGAAAGGCTAAAGGAACTAAAGTGCTCATCATACCTACACCTGCTATGAGAGAGGCCATTCTTTATATGATATAAGGAATGATATTAAATTTCAATTCACTGATTCATAATTGCTAAGAGTTGATTCCTAGATAAGGCTTTCCCGCCGGTCAAGCCCGATCCAGTCTTACGTGAATACTTACGCTTTGGTTTCCCGGCCCCGGTGATACCAAGCCCGACCATAGAAGCCATTTGCGATGCTTCCTTAGCGACGTTTGCGGCGGTTTTAACCCCGTCCATTATTTTCTTAGCACCTCCGTCTTTTAGCCAATGTCCTGCCTTCTTCAAGCCGTCCCGAATCTTACGACCAAGGTGTCGATTGCCACCGTGAAGGGACGACAATTGACTCTCGTATACCGTTGGTAGTTTTTGTGCAGACAATACATCAGCCTTGCTAATCACCCCCTGCTAATACGCGAATTTAGTTCCATCCAACAGATTGATAACACCCTCGTACAGACCAACGATTACAAGTTCCACATTGGGGTAATCGACGACATCATTGTTCCTTACTTGTGCCGTAATAGAGAGTTCGACTGAACCGCTTGAACCGTTGGTTTGGTCAACATCCAGACTCAAATCCTTGGCTGGGTCTAAACACAGAATTCCACCTGAAAGCACCCTTGTTCCAAACTTCCTCATTATCCATTCTTCGTATTCCTATTCAAGACCGTTTGTCCTGCTCAAATCCCACAATTGCTAAGGAGTCGCGTCAGCGAGCAATCCGGATTTATTATTCATTTGAACCGATATAGATTGAATGCCAAGGAAAGTGTTTCCCTAATCCATAGTTAGCGTCTCTGGGGATCGCCTGGCAAATACGAAGATTCGTGAAGGAATAGAATTGGATAATTTGTTGTTGTTGTTTGTGAGAGTTCCTGTCGATTCCTTGGGAATAGTTCCACCCGCCTACACATATTGTGTCATTTCGAACATATCATACGCTACAGTTTTCGGCAATTGGAATCCAACTTTTGGAGTGTACATCTCGAGAAGCAGACGAGGTTGTTCAACAGACACACTTGTAATACCACCAGCTATTTCCGTTGGCAGACCGAACTAGCTCCACAGTGTTTTCGTAAGATTTCCAAAATTTACATTTATTTCTAAACTTTCAATACCAAAAAGAGCAGGTTGTTCATCTTTGCTTTCGTAGTAAAATGGCGGAACAAGTACTGCCTCGGTAACGGTAAAAGAGACCTTTCTGACCGCGACGGCTCCTCCTGAAGGAATGGCAGTATTATCAAGCGAATTCAATTGGTAGTAACCGGTTCCACGAGCAGGCGACTGATAGGTTCCGTCGTCGTAGCTTGTGAGGGGGTTATTCGTTGCTCCGTCCATCATAGAATACGAGGGGCTATTATCACGACGATAGACCGAATCTAAGCAATTAATCTTGTTCACTTCGTCGTCTAGGCAATGAACAATTACGTCCATAATTTGACCATTATTCTGGGTAAAACGAATCCCGTCCAAAGCAGCCGTCTAAGTTGCGATACTTCGATTCAAAGGATACGACCTTGGGGCATACTTGTTGTTTACGAATGCGACTACGTCTGCTCCTCCTGAATTAGTAAAAGAAAATGTCATATCAAATGTGGCAGTGATATACGCCCGACGAGATACGCCGACTCCTGAAGGAATGGAAATACTCCAATTCACGCCACTCGAATAATCACCAGAACTCCCACTCGGTGCAAACTGACGAAACGTGCGGTTTTGATATCCGGTATCGACCGCGTAAGGCTTTGGGGTTACGTCGAGAGGTGCGGGCAGGACTTTCACGGGCTAAAGGGCTACTGTGTTCAAACTCATTGTTTTCTATATATACTATACATAGAGATAAATATTTATCGTTTACAGATTTAGTTCAAATATTTCTTTTTACGGAACGCAAATTTAATCGAAGCTGAACCGTGTTTGAGATAAAGGGGATGTGAGTTTCCATAACTGTCGAACCAATATATATTGAATTGTAGCGTTTCAATATTCTGTCCTTGGATTAAATCGATTTCGTGGTAGATATTTGGTTGGTATTGTAAAACACTCTAATTTATCATTTCTTTGTCATCTAAGACACAATCCATATCAATAAGGACTGATTGGACTCCATCTGAAGAACTGATGTTTTGATTCGTAGATAAACCGTACGGAGTCGTTGCTGACACCCCTTCTGATCGAACTGGGAGAGAACTCGATGTAAACTACACGCCTCTGAATATCTAAAATTGTGCTAAACTACCTCTATCCTAAGACATCTTAAGACGATACTATAATGCTCCTGGTAGTTCTCCTTCAATGTATGGAATTGGATTATACTGCGTGTTTGTAGTGGTGTCCTACACAAGAACATTAGTGTGTAAAGATTTGAAAATAATTGCGTTGAATTGATTCGGGTCATTTTCTGCAACTCTTTCAACTGGGAAACCGTTTAATAATTCAGACAATGGTTCATTTAATACTAATCTATATAATTGGTCGGTACTACCTTCGTGGTATCGCTTATCGCCATACATAGAGAACAATCCGTCTTCAAATGTTAAAGTAGGCACACTCTATAATGTTTGCGGATTTATTCCCTACAATGCGTTATTAAAAAGATTTACGAAATGCTAAATCGTATACATATAATAGTATCGTGAGAAGGTCTATGGTGTTGTAAAGGCTGGTTTCATTTCAGTACTCAACTGCGGGGTCCAAATCAATGGAACACTAATTATAGGTACATTTGTCGAACTATTTACAACAGAGATTCTATACACGGTCTAATCTGGGTCTTTCGTTGGATTGGTCGATAAATTCAGGTCGATATGGGGCACCCACAGCGGGATTGTATTAGTTGATATTGTAAAACGAACTACAGACAATGTATAATCATCAACATTGCCTTCTAAAATTGGTTTCTTTCTCACTTCATTATAACTCGCTGGAAGAAAAGAATTTTCATTGTTTCTTATATTTGCGTTAATATAGAAGTGGTCTGGGGAATTGCTCATTTTATTATACAATTACATTTTAAGAATCAATTTTTCAGAATCAATTTTTCTAAAAGTTGCCAACTATAAAAAACATTTGATGTCTCGAATTTATTGTTTTCATTTTTCTGAAGAAGTAAATAACATTTTGGGTCTCGAATTTATTCTTATTATTTTTCTAAAATGTTGTCCACTATAAAAAACATTTAATGTTGTGAATATATTGTTTTCATTTTTCTGAAAAACTTGAAAACATTTTTGTTTAACAATTATTCTTTATATTTTTCTAAAATGTTGTCATTACTTAAAAACATTTTGGTCTAACAATTATTCTTTCTTTGTCATACTATAGAAAGTGTAAGTATGGACTACTCTCTAAGTGATTCTGATTTAAGAACATTAGGAAAATCTCCTCCAAATGTAAAAGGGTTTCAATCTTGTACTATATCAATTATTCCATATGAACATCTCGACAAAGTTCAATCAGTGGACGAAATTGTATCTCCGAATAAACCTTGTATTCTATTATATTAGGAAACTCCTTCAAGTGGACATTGGGTCGCTTTGTTCTTTCGTAATAGAACGTTACATTTCTTTGACCCGTACGGAGTTAAACCAGATTTATAGCAAACAATGATGAGCAATTCTGTTCGAAATACATTTTATTCGAATCCTAATCTCGTGAGATTAATGTATGAGTCACCGTATCCAATTGATTATAATCATATGTAGTTCCAAAAAGATGGAAACCATATAGCGACCTGTGGGAGACATTGTATTGTGCGATTATGGAATCGATCTAAAACAACAAAATCATACGGAAACTGGGTAAAAACTCTTTGTAAACGTCATAAAATCTCACCTGATGAGCTTGTGTATGTATTAACTTAATTCCACTGAATCGGTTTACTCATTTGGACAAACATTATAGTATACTATAATACATATGCCATCATTCACGTGGAAACATTCAGACAATGTTGTACCGATTGCGAAAGATATTGAAAACAAAAGAATTCTCTTTATGAATAAAAGTGAAGACTACGATAAACAATTTGGAAAGGAAAATAGAGATTTTGAAGTGTCAGATATTGCTCGAAACAAATTGAGTATGAAACGTTTAGATTTATTGAGACAACATCTGATAAAATCAGTTGAACCGTTAGATGATGAGATTAAATCTTTTTATTAGGTCGCGAAGGAGAAAAAAGAACGTGAGGTGTCGCTTCGTTCAGGAACATTCGATCCAATGCCGAGTGGAGTGGGACGCGAGATTGTCTACATTACGGCTCCGAGTGGAGCGGGAAAGTCTACCTGGGTAAGCAAATATTCGAGAAATTATCAGAAACTTTTTCCAGATAGAAGAATTATATTGTTCTCAAGATTGGACGACGATGAGGTCTTAGATAAAATTCCGAATCTTGTACGTATTACGTTAGATGATGAACTCGTAGAACACCCAATTGACATACAAAATGAATTGAAAGACTGTCTTGTAATTCTCGATGATTGTGATACTGTTCAAAATAAAAAAGTTCGACTGGCGTTAGAGACGCTTTAGGACGATATTCTATAGACCGGACGGCATTGTAATACTACTTGTCTAATCACAAGTCATTTATCCACGAATTACAAGTCTACCAGAATTGTTTTGGCTGAGAGTCATAAAATCGTTATTTTTCCTCGGGCTTCGTCTGCTCATTCTCTCAGATATTTGCTCAATAAATATATTGGTTTAGAAAAAGATGAAATAACACAGGTAATGAAACTACCCTCAAGGTGGGTTCAAATTGCGAGACAATATCCTCGATATGTTTTAGGTGAGAGATAGGCTTACCTTCTTTAAAAAGGAAGATTGTGCTGTTTAACATAGGAAGACGCCTATGGTAAGGTCATTCCAGTCTGCTTCATCACTTTTTTTACCAGTTCGCCTCTACGCTTCATTTTTGGTGACATTTTACGCTTAGGCTTCTAAACACCTCGTCCAAACAACTACTTTTTTGCCCAAGCAATTTCCCGCTCATCTCGTCTCTTCAATCGTGCTTTTGACTTGAATGGGTCCGTAAGAAGGTGAACCCCCCTTCTTCCCAAAAATTTAGCAATTTGTCCATACATATTCGCAGTATCCATTAGATGTCCTCCGCCTTGTAAAGCAGGTGTTTTAGTGCGAGAAAGACGGTCTTTCTCTCTCTCCATAACTAACTAAGCAGTACGCTTCCTAATAAATTCGTCAATGTCCATTTTACTATACTATTACATTTTATTAAAAAAATGTTATATAATAAATGTATCGCACAGCAAACGTCAACGCTCTCATATAGGAGGCTTTGAGAAAGCAACTTGATAATGCTAAATATGCTGATTTAGATGCACGAGATTCTGTCGATTTAGCATCGGAATACGCTTCCTTTATTCGGCAACAAACTAAAGTGGATAATTTAAAAAATAGCGGTAGATATGGAACACCCGCTATGAGGCAAAAAGCAGACCAAACAAATGAGGAAATAATAAGTTAGAGTGTCGCATCCATAATGAAAGGCATTATCTCAGGAGAAATCTCAAAATCTCGAACCGCTACAAAGGCGTTAAATGACTTCCTCGGTTCTATTAATATATCTACCGAAATGTCAGAGTTTTTAGGGAGACAATTGTAGAGCGTAGAAAGACTGGCGAGAAAAGGATATGATGGTATGTAGTAGATTCCAGCGACGGATATGGCTCTCTTAAAAGAATTACAAAGTTCTCTAATGAAAACCGCCGGAATATCAGAGTATGTTCCTGCTTTTTAGAATGAAAGGGCAACGCCAAGGTCACCAATGGAAGCGGTTTCTTGGGACACAAGGGGGACACCTGGAAAACAAAGTTCTACTAAAAAGAGTTCTGGGAAACGACGAGGAAGACCTCCTGGCAGAAAGAATAACCGGACACTAATGGATTAGCTTGATAAAGAAGCACTGGCATCAGGGAACAAGGGGATATTAGACGTGTCGCCGGCTATTAAAAAGGCGATGGCAATTGAACGACGAAATTCTCCTTCACTTATTGACCCTGTTGTGTCGCAATATATGGATCCAAATACAACACAATTAGCCATACAATCATCATCACCGTGGGACGCAGTTCAAACAGGCAGTCATTGGGGATCTGTATTAGGCGACCAAGGGGAACTTCCAGGAATCAATCTTTCGGCTTTTAAAGAACGCCGCCCCGCGATTGAAGATGACGACGATGATGATGGAACAATTTTTGCCCAGCCTTCTCCGGCTTCAACTGGTGGCCCCTTTGGACTCCCTCGTGGAACACAATTGGGCAGACAACATATCGCTACATTAACACGAGAAGTTAAAGAAGCGGGTGAATCAATGCGAGGTTTTGATCGAATTACGGGGAAAAATGACAGATTAAATGTTCTAAGAGTTTGGAAAGCATTATAGTCAATTCCAGATTTATCTGACGAAGAGAAATCGTTTTCAGCTGCTATGGCGAGAATAGACCCTAGAACGGCGACCCCTTTATTGAAACGAAGAGGAAGAGGAAGAAAACTTCCTACATCCGTCGCATAGCGAGTTCTATAGACAGCACTAAATGTTGCGAAGAAAGTCAAAGGAAGTACAAAGAAGATACAAAATCAAATCGCAAAGGAGGTTCTCAAACGGTGGTCGACTATGACTTAAATCTACTGCTATAGTATATACTACTAAAATGGACGAATGGAGTTATAGCCGATATTATTACGAGAAACATAAAGATTCTCTCAAAGAAAAAGTGTTGTGCGAGTGTGGTTCTAAAATCACACGTTACAATTTGAACCATCATCATAAAACCAAGAAACATATTCGATACGTTGAGAGTCATCATACGGTTGAAATGGAGTCTCTCAAAGAACAACTAAAGGAAGCTTAGGATACAATTGAATCTTTTAAAAAGAAAAGTAATACTATATAAAGATGTCCATCTCTAATTTATTAGTACCAAATAGTTATAATCTATATTGCAAAACAATAACGCCTTCAACTGGAGGCGGAGGAGGCGGTGGAAGTGTTGGAAACCTAACGGCGGTTCTTACTTAGGGGAACAATGCCGGGAATTTAACGATTACGAACGTTAGAAGTCTCGAGATGAATCCGGCTCACGGCTCAATATTTAACCCCTTTGTAGGGAATCCAAGTCTAGGATTTGACCGTGAAACCGACGAGAGTGCTTTGTTTGAATATTATCATAACACCAAAAACCCTATGACGAGGCTCTTTACAAGCGATGGTATCAATGCTTAGTTCAAAGTATTTGGTTCGATGGAGAGCATTAGTTTAGACGTTGGTGAAATTGAATCGTCCAATGTAACCGTTACAAATAACTTAGTGGTTGATAATACGGCGATTGTAAAAGAAACACTATTAATCGAAGCACCCGATCCGAGGCTAAATCTAAAGGGGGTCGGGGCACAATTCCACACAATTACTGCAGAATATAGTTCTACGGCAGTGGATAAAATGATTATGTTTTATGTCGCGGCAGATGAGGGATAGGGAAACGGCTTCAGAATGCAGGGAAATGGAACGATGTTTGTACCAAATGGGGTCCTTCCATTCACCGGGGTCCACGAAGGTAAATTATATGGCGCTAAACCCAAAATAGGTTAGGTTATGTCGGCTGCCTCTGCGACTGTAAAAGACGTTAGTAATTGTGAGTTTTCTTTACGTATCTGCGAGTCGTCTCATATTCCCTTTGGAGTCTTTTCTGGGGAAGGTAAAGACAAACATATTCATATTAATTCAGTTGGGGAAGGTGCGGTATTAGCTCTGAGAGATGATTTAAATCCTATTTTAGCCGGCGACTACCTTCAAGTGTCATCTTCGCGAAGGGGATATGTTGAGAAAGCAAAATCTCAACAAATGTCTAAATGGATTGTTGGGAAGGCGATTGTTGACGTCGAGTGGGAAGACGAGGACGAAATGGAGAAACTCATTCCTGTTGTGTATACCTGTGGTTAATCATTCATATTTACAAGAGTCCTAAGGACTTTTGTAGAAAATCTACGCGAGGTATGGTAAGAAACCAATTGTGGCTCTCAATATACAAACAGATAATTATTCAAAGGTCTTTTTTTTACAATGTTTGATATAACAAGGAACACCATCGTATTCCATTTTCCACTCACCGAGTTTTGCAGAGAGTTCTAAGGGAATCTCTGTATCAGACACGAATCCATCTGTATTGACGTAATGAATATTGTCGAGATGAGGCTCTATGGTTTTTGACAGTAAAACGCGTCCACGTGCCGTTAAGAACACACCTAAGCGTCCCCAACAGGTCTTATACAGGCTTGGAACATCGTCAGGAACGTATTCACATCTATATTGGTTTGGTTGAACTTCGTACACACTTTCTACTCTCTAACAATCAATAGGTTTGTCTCCTAATCTCTTGTATTTTACTTCTCGAACTCGCTCACATAGTGCTCCCCAAAGATTATTAAGGATTCGCTTTGCCATCTTTGTGTTCGTTTCCTTACGAACATACATTCTATCTACCATTTTCTTAAACACAAAAGACGATTTCACAATTGTTTTAGAAGGATACAGTAATGCGTTCGTTTTTCCGTCTACAATCAGTTTGACCGTCGCTCCCGTTTCTATGGCTCTTTGAATTTCAGTAGAAGTATAATATTCATTCTTCCGTTTCATCACAAGCCTAGGATTCAGGTCACTCATACTCACTCTATAAATTCCATATGCCCACCTTTCCGGATCGGTGTCTAACGTTTGGAATATACCGGCCTTAACCGGAATCGCCATAGGACTCGCCATAAGACTCGGATAATAAGAGTTAATATCGTATTGGAATGCTTTTTCAATGTGTGTATCATTGTTTGCCCAGTTAAGACCCCCGCCACTCGCTTTACGAATCCACTCACTTTCTTGTAGTCCTATAGGTTCAGCCTCGAACAATGATGCGTAGTTCTCAAATAAATAACTAGATACGTCGTGATATCTTCCCTACCACTTGCTCATATCTAAGAAGCCTTTAGACGACTCTTTTAAAGCCTCATTTTCTTCAAACGTTGTATTCCAAACACTCTCAAGTTCATCTCTTGATGTTGTTGGAATAGACCAATATCGAGATGCTGCTCCCAAATATGTTTTATGAAACAAAATAGAAGCTACTTTTCTCTACTTTTTACCATCATAGATACGGTAAGAATTAGCGTCTTCACGAACAGACGTAATCATCTTTCTCACCTTCATTGGTCGTCCTGCGTCTAAGCCCTACACACTCGATGGTCGTACATACGTATAATGACCCTTTCGCAATTTTACAGTAATTGTCTAAGTAAATGTTTGTGATGAAGTATACGTGTGATCGCCTACAACGTGAATCGTCGTACGTAGCATAGTCTCGGCTTTACTAACAATGCTCACGGGAACAGCATCATCTCGATTCAATCCTAAACGTTTCTTAAACTATTCTGCACTAATTCTCTTTCGAGTTCTTATATCAATTATCCACCCAAACGGATACGCCTTTTTAATAGCGTTATACAAACAATCATTATGTTCATCATTACCCCCTTTATCGGCTTCGTATCCTGCTCTCTGGACAAAATGAACTGCGAACTAATAAAATGCCATATTCTCTTTATCTAACTGCTCATCATAGTCCTCGAATAATTTTAATGTATCAAAGGTTGTCGGATTCATCCATTTTGTAAGATTCCGCCAGCCAATCGTCGAGAACTCAACGGACACCTTTACATCGTATTCTTCCATTTCTTTCGTTTTAAAATTCTCTTCTAAGTATTGAGTCACCTGAGAGAACGTAAGAGGTTTGTCATTTGTTGTTCCGAGTCTAAGTTCATAGATCGAATTGCCTTTCTACCTAATTGGAAGCTCAACGGGGAATCCATCCACTACTTCAATCGTATCCATTGCTGTATACTATATACAACTATTTTATACTTAAGCCTCAACGCATCAATTTTTCAAAATCGTGTTTCAGAAAAATGAATAGAATAAATTCGAGACATCAAATGTTTTTTATAGTTGATAACTTTTTAGAAAAATAGAAAGAATAAATTCGAGACCCAAAATGTTCTCAACTTTTTCAGGAAAATGAAAAGAATAAATTCGAGACATCAAATGTTTTTTTATAGTTGATAACTTTTTAGAAAAATAGAAAGAATAAATTCGAGACCCAAAATGTTCTCAACTTTTTCAGAAAAATGAAAAGAATAAATTCGAGACATTAAATGTTTTTAATTGTTGAAATAATTTTAGAAAAATTGATTCTCAAAATATGTTTTAAACATAGAATAATAAAAATCGCGATTTTAAAAAAGTGATGCGTTCGGTCTTAAGTATAAAATAGTTGTATATAGTATAACACGATGTCGATAGTACCATTTAAAGTATCCAAGCTTGAAGCTTTCATCTCATCAAACGAAATCGATGAAGCCTAGGATTATGTTCACCAATATTTCTTCAAAGTATTTGATGGCGTATATTTCTACGATGTCAGGAACACGAATGAACCTCTCACATTTTTGACGTGGGAACAACTCAAGAATACATATCTTCCGAATACAATGAGTAATAAAAAGGTATCTCCCAGAGGCGAAGATGTATTCTTCGTATTCAAATGGTTTCAAAAAGAAAATTATCGCATTTATAGACCTATTTCATCGTATCAAACACCAATGATCGACAAAGAACAGGAGACCATCAACCTAATGCCCCAGCCTTTATTTGTGTAGGACTCAGTCAAAGAATTCACGGAATATCCAGAGAACCTCAAACAAGGCGTTGAAAGGATTTTGAAGCATATGAAACTCGTCTGGTGTAATAACTCGGATACGTCATTTGCCTATATAACACAGTGGTTTGCGGGTATTATCTGTAACGGTAAAAAACAATAGACCGCTTTGTTCCTCAAAACACGAGAAGGGTCGGGAAAAGGTATTGTAGTTGATTTTCTAATGAATAAAGTGCTTGGTAGTCGGCTCGGTCTTTCAACCAATAATACTGAGAGCCTCGGAAAATATAATAAATGTCTTGCTGGTAAATTATTGGTCAATTACAACGAGTTCCCGTGTTCAACCATAGGAGAATGGAAACGAATGAACGACGTTCTAAAACAATACATAACAGACCCAACTTTCTCACTTCGAGAAATGTATAGGAATTAGGTCGAAATATCGAACAAAATGAACATACTTATCACGAGCAATCACGACTCTGTGCGAATCACGTATGACGACCGCCGATATGTTGTATTAGATACCAACGATTCCAAGAAGGGCAATGTCAAATATTTCACACAACTGCGAAACACAATGAATACTCCAGGAATGGGTGAAGCGTTCTATGCGTATCTCGTGCAGGAATATTCGCCGGAATTCAATAGCGTTCAACGACCAGAAACTGAATCGAGAAACATTTAGATCGCCGAAAATGTGCCTATTGTCTTACGGTTCATCAAGGACGAGATACTACCAAGTGGAAAGGGGTTACATATGTCTGTTAAACAATTTAAAGAATCTCTCAAATGCTACGCAAAAGTTGCAAAGATTACGGATGCAAAGATAAAGACCGAACTTACTATGATTGGAGTCGAGTGGATTCGCAAGAAAGTCGACGGTAAAAAGACGTGTATGTATTCGGTCGACCAAGACTCTCTGTTCAAACAGATGGTATCAAAGAAATTTATTCACAAAGAAGAATAGGTATATCTCGATTATGAACACAACGGGGATGTGAATGAAGACACTCGCACTGAAGTATAGAAACTACGAGAAACAATTAAACAACTCAAAGAAAGAATCGACGAGTTGGAACTCGAGAGAGAAGAACCTGTAGAAGAACCAGTAGAAGATATTGTTGAAGAACAAATAGAAGAACCTGTAGAAAACACACTGGTAGAAAAAGTAGATATACCAGCGGAAAAAGAAGTTGTTGAAGAAAAAGTGGAAGAACCTAAAAAGCCAAACATCAAGTCGTTTTTAAAAGGCGTTCAAGCAATTAAATAGCTTTCCAATCGTCAAGTAAAGACTGGTTCAACCGCTTGATTTTCGAGAGCGGTTCCCAAGTATAATCTTTCACCAATGGATAGTCTTTCCATTCAACTAAATACTCTTTATTATCTCTTGTGCCTCTCTCATCGTGAATTTGTTTCAGGACGTAAAATGTCTATGCGCGCTTATTTCCCTTTTCATCCGGAGATATAATCTATAATTCCCCTTTTGTGTATGCAACAAGAGGGTCTATCGTCTTACCTTTCTTCTTGATAGGTGCGACAACATATAATGGGGGTTGACCTGGTGTAATCAATACTTTCCGTATGGTTCGAGGTGTCGGGTCAAATCGTAAATCTGTAGCACGGAACGAGCCATATATCTTCTTTTTAGTATCGACAAGTATTGGTTCGTCTAATGGAATGCGAACCCTATCACCCACTTGTAACAGATCACAATCATCACCCTGACACGAAGCGGGCGGAATCGGTTTAATTGTAGCATCTTTGGTGAGAATATATTCGTTATAAGAACGCATAATTTCTGGGAGCAAATCCACCCATTCAACAATACGAGCACCTGTAATCAATTCATTCACGTTCTAAATGGTATAGATAGCAGTTCCTAATATCTTATTCATATTTTCAACCTATGCCTATTGTTTATGACGACCTGCTTTGTTTCTGCGAAGAAAACCGCCGTGATCTTTCATAAATTTTGGAATCGCATTGAATTCTGTTCCATTATCGGTTTGAAGCATCGAAGGTATGGAAAGATAAGGAGAATTAGAATATATATCTTTAAGTGCCTTGAGAACTACCCCCATACGTTTAGAAGACAAAGGACGAACTTCGGCAAATTTTGAATGTAAATCCACAACAACAAGAAGGTCACTTTTCCCTTCATCGTCAGGAAGCTTGAGCAAATCTGCTTGATGAACTGCGTTCTCTCTTGGAACTCTAATAGATGGCCTATTCTTTCCTTTAGGTCGTTTTGGAGCAGTCATTAGGTGCGTAATTTTGCTTGGAATATCTATTTTGAGATTTTCCAATATTTCATATAGTGCCCCAGTTGGAAACTTTGGTGTTCGAGTTTTCTTGTTTCTTTGCTTAACGACTTTAGAGGGAGTAGGTTGTAATAAAGCATTTTCAAAAATGTTCTACATTGAAATAGTTCTGCTTAATCAAAACTTACTATAGTATCACTTTTTAGGAAAAAGTAAAAAAAAAATAACGAGCATTTCCTAAGATTTCCGAACGAACCTTTCTGAACGAATGAACGAACCCTTCCTGTAAAACTAACGAGCTTTCCTGTAAAAATAACGAACAAAGTAGGGATGAATTACGAGTTGGTTTTCTTCATAGACACGGACAGGGACAAATGGGAAAATACTTTCTTATTTGTGATTTCATTTTCAGAGGTATTTCTATATTTGTCCCTTTTTATGTCCAGGAGTATATGTCTTATTATATAGTAAAAACCACCTATAAAGTAGGGAAGAATAAGTAAAAAGACATACAGACATAGAGAGACATAATAGAAGATATAAGCGTAGCTACAATCAACTATAGGATACATCTATAGAAGGACAATAGGCGCTTTAGCGCCTGTTGGACTTAACCCCTGGTGAGCCGCTTCAGCGGTGATGCTCGTTAGAGCGAGGAGGTCCTCCTCCTCCTCCTTATTCCCCCCCTTTTT
>Ga0307934_1001082_pt1 | contig 17793 bp, 18 predicted proteins | sample OrgLakmetageno90_FD_201838 | JGI IMG/M metagenome (GOLD analysis project Ga0307934, IMG submission 201838) | Saline water microbial communities from Organic Lake, Antarctica - #90 | ecosystem: Environmental > Aquatic > Non-marine Saline and Alkaline > Saline | place: Antarctica: Organic Lake... | reverse complement strand
CTTACAAGAACATGAAAATGGTCGAAGATTCCTTGGGTAATCTCGATCTGCAGGTCTTAAAGATTCGAATCATGGATTCAGAAGCTGACGAGCGAGCCATTCATATTGAGATTAAAGGACAAGCCCTCGAGTCAAAAGGGTCTCCTCCTATTCATCTCAATATCAATGCTTTTAAGCCGAACGAGGATGCTACAGAATTCTTTGACCTTTTGCTCCGGCATCGGGACCAATTGAATTTCGGACTTTAGATAGGTTGGTGTTAAATTACAGCGACTTGGTGAATACTTTACTCTAATTTACGTCAAATTCGCTGAAACCTATGAATTACTTCCATTTTAAAATACTCATCGCCGGCATGGTTGCGCTCAGCTTTTCAAGCTGCGTACGGGTGGAGCCCATTGAGGTGAAGCCTATTGAAATCAACCTCAATGTCCGCGTTACCGTTGAAAAAGAACTCAATGACTTCTTTGGCGATCTCGATAAAAAAGAGCAAGCGATCACCAACTAATTGAAACCCTAGAATCCTCAGTATCATGAAAAATCTCATCACTATTATTTTATCGATCGGCTGCCTTTTGTTTGCGTTGCCCTCTGTTGCGCACGCTCAAAATGCGAACGAAATCAAATCGAGAATGGCGGAACGTCTCAGTAAACTTGTGCAGCTTCAGCAAGCAGAGTTGATAGGTGAAAACAACCAAGGCTACCTGACTGTGCGCGGTAATGTATCTGCTTCCGAAAAAGCTCTGATCGATGCCGAAAATGTAGACCGTAAAGCGGCCTACCAGATCATTGCAACAAAGACCCAAACGTCTGTCGAAAAAGTTGGACAGCTTCGTGCCGCAAGTATTCGTGAAAAGGCAAGCAAGGGCACGTGGATTCAGCTACCCAACGGAACTTGGAAACAAGCCTAATAAGCTTAGTCCGGAGTTGGCCTCAAAGGCTTAATAAAAAGTGTTCAGTATCCCCTCATCTGAGCTCTAAGAACGGTCGCTAGGAGAAATCTTTTGATTTCAAAATGCTCCGGTCTTAAACTTTTTAAGTGTTTATTTTGAATTCCTTACAACGCCATCTTTTGGCCGGTAAGCGCATGGTGTTTATCGCAGTTATTATTGCGGGCTTGGCTACCGTTTTAATAATCACGCAGTTCTTAAAAACTGATCATAGCAGGGTAGAAATTGATGCTAAAATCAACAAGCTGCTATCGAAGCAACCTGTGATACTGGTTGATGCCTTCAACGGAAAGCAAATCCGTAACTGGCAATTATCGCAAAGCCTGAAACCAAGGAATATGGCACTGATCCACGCGCATACTTCAAAGCAAAATATCAGCCCTTCAATGCCTAAACTTGAAATTCACTTTGCCGGTAGCATCACCAACTCGATCAACGTCAAATTGCTGGTCGATTATCAGCGAGGCAACGGCGCACGTAAGAGCAGAACTACGGAAAATGACATAGTGGCTATACCGAGCGATGGGAGTTTTAGAAATCTAGAACGCAATGCTTGGCGAATCCATGAGGACCCCGATTTCGTGAATGAGATTTCACAGCACGGTTTCTTCGGAGGTGACGCGATTCTGACCTATCAAATCGAAGGCGCTAGGGAGGAGAAGATTCGATTCCGTATTGGTGGAGAAAATCCCGATGACAAGGCTTGCACCGAATTTATCAGGAGCTTTCCGGAAGCTTCACCGGGCGGTAAACTTGCCTTTATGTGTGCAATCGCCCGACACGAGTCGAAGCATAAAAATCGAAAAAACGTATTCTACAATCAGTTCCTACAGTTGCGAACGCATCGACAGAAAGGTGGATTTCCTACGTGGAATAGCGACGGCGGATCAGCCCCCGGCGGATACGGAGTGTTCCAAGTGACAGGAACCGATGAGGATCCACAGGCTAACATTCCGCGGGACCAGATTTGGAATTGGCAAAGCAATGTTAGCGCAGCATTTGGAATCATGACCCATCAGTTCAAGGGCTCTCTTGCAAACCGCTACTTTAATCGGATTAAGCGAAAAGTCCCGCAGGCAGAAAGGCTCTTTGAGCAATGTCCCCCACCAAAGATCACAGTAGCTGGAGAGACATTTACCGCCCGACAAGCTGTGTGGATTACAGCCTACAACGGCTGGGGGGGAGTCCTCCGAAATCGCTTCGTATTCTCCAAAAACAATCCCTGTGGACTAGGTCCCGGAAAGCGCTGGTATTGGAACCCACCAGTGAAACCCAACGGCAAAACTTACCTCCGCTTAATTGCCGAAGAAATGAAATACTGAGCGGAAACGCATTGAATCCAGTCACTTGGGTGCCCTCTCTGTCTTGCTATCATTACTCCCCAACTGAATCGCCAGGTTCGGTGAGGTCCTTCAAGCGGCTCTCAACATCCTTGATGTTCTCTCGGATGTCTTCTTGTTCATCCAGAGCTTCCAGAAGGAATGATGAGTCATAATCGGGATTCTTTTCCAACTTAGCACGCTCCATTTGAGCGAAGGCTTCTATGTCCTCGATGTTCTGCAGCTCCGATTCGATCTCGTTTTGGAATTCGCTGATCAACTTTTCGGTGGCTGGTGAGCTCCCGTTTAAATCTTCTTCTTTCGCCTCTTCTATCTCCCCTACTTCCTGGGCCCCGTCAGTTTCCTGAGCATGTGGCTGCTCCTGCTGCTGCACTGAGTTTTTTGTTTTAGTCTTGGAATCCATCGCGTCCGCTTGACCGGACTTTTCACCGCAGGCGCCAAGCCATAAACCGGACGACAATAGGAGGAAACGAATAAACACAGATCTAAAAGAAGCTTTCATATATGTGAGAGCTTAGAAGCCATTGGGAGAAATGACAGAGACAATCTTAAAATGCGCGGAGTGACCCATTTACCTCGGCTGCATTTAATACCTAAGGTGAATTGGGTATTGTCTTGATCGTCGGCGCTTGTGCCCGGAACGTGGTGTGTGCAAATCAAATCCGCCACATACCACATCAGCGCCCGCGATATTGAGGCCGCGCCAGATTGGGGGCGGCCAGAGTTCGCTTTCATCGGCCGATCCAACGTCGGGAAATCTTCGATGATCAACATGCTTTCCAATAAAAAGGATCTCGCGAAAGTTTCCGCCAAACCTGGGAAGACGCTGTTGCTTAACTTCTTCGTGATGAACGAAACGTGGAGCCTCGTAGATCTACCGGGATACGGATACGCAAAGGTGGCACGGAGCGAAAAGAACAGATTCAACGAATCCGTTGCCGACTATCTCGCAACCCGGGGAAACCTCCGCCGGGTGTTTGCGCTGATCGATTCACGCCTGCCGCCGCAGCGCATCGACCTGGAGTTCATCCACTGGCTGGGAGAATCCGGCGTGCCTTTTGCGCTGGTTTTCACCAAGGCGGACAAGCAATCCCCCACCAAAACGCGGTCCTCTGTCGATGCCTTCCTCAATGCGATGCCGGAACACTTGAAAGGGATTCCACCCGTGGTTGTGAGTTCATCGAAAAACCGCTCGGGACGGGTCGAGATCCTAAAGTTAATCGAACAAGGACTGGCCTGATGTGGCAGTTCAATCGGAGCAGTTCGGCATCTCCCGAGCTGATCCATGCCGCGTGATTGACTTCAAGACTGACCCCAGTCACGCTATTTTAGCATTTCCCCATCTCCTTTTACCCTTTCTGTCGCGGGAGCCTGACTATATTTCGCTCAAGGATAAAAAGTCCCAGTATCTCACCGTCTCTTGCCATGAAGCTCTTTTCCTTCCACCTCGCCTCTCCTGGATTGGGAAAGACCTTGGACTTTTTGTTCAGACCTCCGCGCCCCGAATCGACCCGAGGATTGTCCCACATGGAAATCATCGTGCCGATGACTCTCGGGCGCGGAGTGACCCAACCGTCCCGCTATCATCCCCGGCAAGTCGCAGCGTTCGCGGCGTGGGAAGACGAGGTCGCTTTGGATCAATTCCTGGCTCGGGACCGCTGCGGGATGGCACTCGCCCAGGGTTGGCATGTGCGCATGGAGTTCGTCCGGAAATGGGGACAGATGCAAGGGCTCGATGAACTACCACAAACAGCAATGGAACTCGATGATGACGATCCTGTTGTCTCGTTCACGCTGGCCCGCCTCCGAGTGACCGAAGCGCTGCGGTTCATTCGGTGGGGCAAACCCGTGGAGCGGCAAGTGCGGGACGATCCTGCCACGACGATCGCGATGGCAGCCATTCGCCCTCTCCGAACTCTGGCCACCTTCAGCATTTGGCAAACGCAGCGGGACCTCATGCAGATGGTTCACGGTCGCCACAGCGACGAAGCCTCCCAAAAACATGCAAAGGCCATGCAGGAGAGAAACCACAAGGACTTCCACCACGAATTCATCACCATGCGCTTTCGGCCTCTCTCGGAACACGGAAATTGGGAAGGAAGAAAACAACTTTTGCCATCAATCCCTCGATAATCACTCATAAGTGGAAACCTTCCGAAATCTTGTCGCTTGGGTCGGCGCCCAGATCATTTACTTTCTGATCCGGGTCTTTGGCAAACGGACCGGATTCGAGGAAAATCCCTGGCTGTCTGGTCCACTAGGAAGCGAATACATCGGCGAGCGTCCTTTCGATGAAGTCGCGGAGGCGGAGGGGCTGGAACTGGAGCGAAATGCGTGTCAGGGCGGGCTGATCCCCGACTTCGATGCCCTTAATTGCCCTGGCTTCGATTCCGCTGCCATCCATCCCGCAGTCCGCGACTTTTACGAACAGACCGCCCAACACCGGATCGATATCCGACCGCAAACCTACTTCCCGGCTAATTTGGCGTTATGGCTATTGGTCGCGACCATTTCGCGAAAGGTCAACCAACTCAACTTCCCGACCAACGCGCTAGACATGGCAACGGGAGTGAGTAGCGAAATCGTAATTCTCAAGCGCGCGGACGGCTCGATCAAATACACCGGCTGGCTCAGAAAATTCTCCGGCGACCAGCGGGTGCTCTACACCGGATTTTACATGGTTGGCGTCACTCCCATTCGTGGCACTCCGGTCGTGAAAGCGGTGTTCCCCATGCCTGATGGAAATGCGACCGTCGTGCTGCGGCCCAAGGTCGGAGATAATGGTGCATTTCTGTTAGAATCAGACGGCGACGAGTTCGGTGATGTCGGATTCTACCGGGTTCAACAACACAAAGGAGCTCCCATGCGAATCTGGAGAGTCGGCTCCCTCAGAGAGAACTTTCGGGTCTTTGTTGATGATGAAGGAATCGTCCGCTGCGACCACCAAGTCCGATACCTCGGATTCAAGGTCTTGCGACTGCACTATCGGATCGAAAGGATTCAGGGAGCCGGGTGATCGGTTCCATTTTTGGGGTCAGCTACGAAGCAAATATGGGGGCATCGTTCAATCCGCATACTGCATCTTCCGCGTCATGCCGCCGTCCACGGTGATGTTCTGCCCGGTCACGAAACCGGTCCTCGAATCAGCCAGGAAAGCGACCGTCGCGGCGATGTCATCGGGTTCGCCGACGCGTCCGACCGGGTGTTGGGCGTGGTCGATTTCCCGATGTTCCGGTGAAGTGCGGTCGGAGGGTTTCTTGAGCGGGCCGGTCTCGATCCAACCGGGTGAGATGGCATTGACGCGGATGTCCGGACCGAGACTGATGGCGAGGGCGTAGGTGAGGGCGAGGATGCCACCTTTGGCGGCAGCGTAAGCCTCGCAGTGCGGCTCCGACTGGATGGCGCGGGTGGAGGCGATATTGACGATGGCTCCCTTGCGTTTCCGTAAACCGGGTACTGCGGAGCGGGTGCAAAGGAAGGCCGAGTTCAGGTGACTGTCCTGCCAGCGGCGCCAGGCGGTGAGGCTGAGATCTTCAATAGCGCCGGATACCGGATCGGAGATACCGGCGTTGTTGACGAGTAGATCGATACCTGCTGGCTCTTCCTCCTGCCACGCGGAGATGCGTTCGAAGGCGGAGGAAACCTCCGATTCTTTCCCTACATCACATTCGATTGGAAGCAGAGGTATGTCGGGAAAAAGGCGCGGCAATTCGGCGAGCGCATTGTCATCGATATCGAGAACGGCAACGCGCCAGCCGTCGTTTAAAAAATGCCGCGCGGTTGCCAGGCCGATGCCCTGCGCTCCTCCGGTGATGATGGCGAGTCGTTTCATGGATAGCAAAGGTTCCACGGGGGCGGTATAATTTCAAGCGGCTTGCAGGGAGTATCCCCCTGTCAGTGGGGTTCACCCCCCTATTTACAAATAAACCGCGCTATACTGCCTTCCTAAATAGCCGCCTCAATTCGATACAATCCTGTTGTATGGGATACTCTGGATCATTCATCGAAAAAACTACCGAAATCTAAGTCTTCACCGTTTGAGCTCGTTCCAGAGTCCTCAGCTTCTTTGTGTTCCAGCGAAGATGCATGTTCCGTGATGTATACCTGATCGTCGCGAGTTAGCCTGGCAATGGGAAAGGTGAACTCCTGCCCATCGATACGACGTATAGTCACATTGGTTCCATCAACGGCGACCAACTGGGCATCAATGGTTTTACCGTCAGCTTGGTTGGTGAATTTCCTCACAACAACCGGCTTGGGCTCAGGCTGCACGATCTTCACCTCTCTAGCATCATCGGTTCCTTGCTGCGCAGTGGATTCTGCTTCTAGCTTCTCAAGTCTTTCAACGATGGCTCCTAAGGCTTCACCGCCGTCGCCGTCGCCTTCATCACTCATCTGATCCGCAGGCTGCTCCTCAAGTTTCTCTAACTTGGCAGTCAGGTAACCTACCTGATCTTTCAAAGTTCCATACTTATGGAAACCCACCCAAGTCACTCCGATAACAATAGCGACCAAACCACCAAAAACATAGTTGAACATGTCGAAGATCCCTATTTTGAATTCACGGAAAAACCAATGAGAAAAAGTATCACCTGATGCTCGTCAGCTCTGGCATGACGTGGCAGCAACCACCCGGATATTGAAATCGAATCGCTCTGGCCGCAGTTCCTTCTACCGTATCGCGCAGAAAATGGCAGGGCTAATGTTAAGATGCGAGGGCTGCCCCCAATAACTGACTCGGTTCAAATCAGCAAAGCACGATGGCCTGACCTGACTCGACCAGACTGTCACGAGTAATTGCCAAAAAATTGGTATCAAGAGCCACACACTCCACCACACTTTTCGTCAATATGGCGTCTCCATAAAACGTGCACACTGCCACATCCGCCGCATCTCTCCCTGTCGCGATACGCACCAAACCATTCAGCGGAGCAAGCCGGGTCGGATCAAAAAGATACCACACTCCATTGATGAACACCTCAAAGCAGGCATGGAAATCCTGTGGATCCAATTGGTGAGCATACACACTGGCATATCGGGCAGGCACACAGAGTGCTCGGCAGAGAGCGATCCCCAAATGAGCGAAATCCCGACACACACCCTCGCGCTTTTCGAAAGTATCCACCGCCGAGCAGGATTCTCCGGAACTTCCACTGACATACGAAACATTCTCGAAAATCCAATCGCTCACAGCCGAAGCAATTTCATAGGCGGAACCGATATCTCCAAACATCGATTCCGCTTCTTGCAAGATTAAGTCTGACTGACAGTAGCGACTTGGAAACAGAAACTGCAGCCCATCAGGATCAATCTCAGCCACCTCACCCGAAATCAGATCAGCCACATCGACTAAGCGCGTGGTCGATTCCACCTCGGCACCGTAGAACAAAGAAATCCAGCCAGGGTTATAGGTTCGGAATCGACAAAAACGATTCATCCCACGATCGATTTGAAAATCCTCGACCGTCACCTCTGGCAGCGTCCGCACGGTTTCGCTCAAAACCGTCTGCCCTTCCGATTCCTGAGCCTTCACCGAAAACAGAAACGTCGCCGCTTTGTTGAGTTGATAATCCAACTCACAACTGACTTTAAACTTTCTGGCGACAGGTGGCTTCATATTCAACGGTTTCGTTATTGGGGTGGTGTCGTTTTTCGTAATTGGGGTCAAGTGTCGCTTTTTAACATTTTATCCAGCTTGCCAATTTCACTCATGCGTTTGCTGTCTTTCCGAAATTCACCGACCAAGCGGCTCACCGCTCCGGGATGTCCCATCTCCAGCCGGTTGGCGAGCCATCCGTTGCCAACCGAGGTCCGCTCCCTAAGCAATGCCGCGACAAGAACCTTGTTCCCATCACCCTTCCTGAATTTCGCCAACCCCTTTTCATCCGTTGGCAGACCCAGGGCCACAAGCGCACCCACCGCCAGTCTCTCGGCCTCCGCCTCGTCGTGGAAACGTTCGACCGCGTCCCGCCCCCTCTTTCCAAGACTCTTCGGTTCCACCATCGCCCGAAGCTTGTCCGCGAACGTCGACTCGCCAAGAAACCAGCCCCGCTTCAGAGCCTTCATCGCAGCTTCATCCACCATCCCACCGTCATTCGCCGCGCGCTTCTCCAGCCATGCGACGTATGCCCTTCTACCCCTGCCATCCTTCGATAGCTCGAATGCGCCCAACAACCGGTCCGTGACAAGCCAGTCGGGACCCTTGCCGCTCGCGTAGACCGGAAGACTGGTCCACTTGTAGGAGGTGAGCGATCCGCGCTTCCCACCCGCAAGCTTTGCCCTAGCCGGATTGAGATGGATGTAGTCCGCTGCGATACGGAAGTAATACGGGCTCTCCGTCGCCGCACTCACTGGAACCGATTTGTAACGTCCTTGGAAAACATGTCCTCTCCGTGACCTCCGCGCGTTCCATCCCTGGCTGAAAGTTCCGAGCAAATACTTCATTCCCGTCACAAGATTAGGTTCCGGTGTCTCTAGCAGTATATGGAAATGGTTTTTCATCAGCACCCAGGCGTGAACCCGCCAACCGTGGCTCGCACAAACCTGTCCGAGCCTGAAAAGAAACGCCTTCCCGTCGGCATCCTCCTCGAAGATCGCCTTGCCGCCATCGCCCCGTGCCATCACATGATAGATCGCCCCCGGATACTGGTGTCGCAATGCTCTCGGCATGGGGAAACCCTCCCCTATCAAAACCCTGGTATCAAGAAAAATGTGGGATGCGGCACCTGACCCCAATTATTCATCGAAAAAAGAAACGTCGCCGCTTTGTTGAGTTGATAATCCAGCTCACAACTAACTTCAAACTTTCTGGCGACAGGTGGCTTCATATTCAACGGTTTCGTAATTGGGGTTTTCAGGCGGCTAACTCCCTTCAGCGAATGACAACCGACAACATGTTAAAATGCGAGGACTGACGCCAGTTACTCTTTCATCCCTGTATCGGCTTCCAAGATGTCGTGAGTTCGAATCTCATCACCCGCTCCCATAAATTGGATCGATTTCCCATCTCCGGAATGATAGGCTCATTGCGAAGAAAAACGAGCGAAGCTGGTTTCACCGCAACGAGCCTTGGCTGGCTCCGATCCGACAGTGATCCGCGTTTGAAATCATACAGTCGCCAACAGATCGCTCTTATCGACCCACTGCCAGATCATCACATAAGCACCGTCTTCGCTTTTAGAAACGATTGGCTCGTCATCGATATCAAAAGTTCCTTCATCCGACAGTTCGATGGCTTTCGAGTATTCACGGTCACTATCCGAGCGACTTGCCTTTTCCCTGACCAAATCCGCAAGTTCTTCATGCCCGGAGCCGATCAAAGCTTTATGGATGGCTTTCACTTCGGATGGGAAGAGAAGCGCGGGGTGCAATGGAGTGTCGTTCATGTTTTCTATCAGGTGGCTTCCGCTTCAAAATGCATATTGGCCATCTCAATTGTCTTCTCAGGATCGATTTCCATCGAATGCAAAAGATGGAGCAGGTCGGTGATTAGATCGATGGAAAGCGTCTCCTCGTCTTCGTCCATATCATTTTCAATCCCATAATGCCGCAGGGCGTTCGCCGCCGACTGGGCGCGATCACTGTTCATACGTGGCGGGTTTGCGGATCCAGCGGATATGTTGCGACGGATCATGGTCTTCTTTGGTTCAGGCAACTTCGATCTTCAAACTCGGATCAGTTTCGCAATCGGTGACGATCCGGTTATAGTGGGCCATCAGTTCTTCAAAGGTCGTCCGTCGTTTATTGCCTTCGAATGATGTCCATTCGAGGACATTGGCGACAAGGAACTGCGTGATATCGAGAACCTCGACACGTCTTGAAATCTGGAGCTCGTCAGCAAGGGTTTCAGCCATCACTGCACCTGCTGCATTGGAAATGACTAGGGGGCGAAGGCTCTTATCTAGGTTCTCCTGGCATTTGAGCAGGAGCTGCTTTGAAGGGGCGGTCGTTACATGGATTACGCAATCACCAATCTCGAAATCGCCAGACCTGCCCGTCGGTGAATCGGCGACTGAATAGCCGCTGTGTTTGATCTCTTGGTCAGGATAGAGGGTCTCCAGCTTCGCTCCGACGAGGTGTTGCATGATCGCCCCGACTACGGTCGACCCCCGGTTCTCGGCTTGACGGCGTTTTCCTTCGTCGAAGATACCGGCGAGGCAGACTTTCAGCGACGAACTGGCATCGACTTTGAGTTTGATCGGCGAGGCATCGAAGTAATCGCATACGCGAAGCACCCACCATTTTTCAACGGCCACGGGATCAAAGCCTGGGCTTTCCGCCTGCTTGTTGAGAAAGGCGACGTAATCCTGCATATTGCTCATGCTACTGCGGCTCGTGCGGCCACCTTCACTGGCAAGGATCTTGGTGATTTCATAGTCTTTAAGAACCCGTTGGACGGCGCTTTTACCGAGACCGAGAACCTGCCCCTTTCCCTCGGTGACCATTTTGGACGAATCGATGGGCAGCCCGGACTTGATCGCCCAGCGTGTGATATGAAGTGCAACACACAGGGGCCCTTTGTTGCCAAGAAACTTATGCGCTGAGGCGAATTTTTGCAGATTCTTTTCGAGTTCGGTCGGCATTGGATCGGGAGAGTTTGGCGAGGGGCGCGAGAAGGTGTTCCGCAAGATGCCTGACAACAGGGACGGCGACGGCGTCGCCCATGGCGCTGTAGGCTTCGTTATAGTTTGCGGAGAGCTTGTAGGAATCGGGTGCTCCCATGAGGCGGGCGGCCTCGCGGGTGGTGATGAGGCGGGCGCTCCAGTTTCCGTTCTTGTGAAGGATGAGGAACTGGCGGCTGCTTCCTCCCTCGGCGGTGCGGAGGCAGCCGGAGATATTGTCGAAACGGAGTTCCAGCACTTGCTTGCCGTTGCGGGTACGGCGGTAGCCGGGGAAGACGGCTCGCTGGCTCTTGGGGAGGCTTTTGAGACGGTCTTGGTGTCGGGGTGCGATGATGGAGAGTAGTCGCTCGGTCTTGGCTTGGTCGAAGACCGGGGCTTTCCAGTCGATGATCTCGGAAAGAGTTTTCGGGCGCTCTTTGGGAAAGGGCATTGACCAGAAGACGCTGCCCTCCAGCGAGGAGATGGCTTGGGTGACAGATTGTGGGTGCAACCAGCTCGGTCCGAACTCCTCGAAATCCGCCGTATCGACATTCTCATGCACGGCGACAACGAACACCCGGGGGCGGGATTGCGGGAGCCAGTGACGGGCGTCGATCAGCATTGGGCCGACCTTGTAGGAGCGGGCGCGAAGGGCTTGGTGAAGAAGGCGATAGTCCTCACCTCTATTCGACGAAAGCAGGCCGGTGACGTTCTCAAGGGCGATGACTTTGGGCGGCTCCGGCATTTCATCGAGCACCCGCAACCATTCCCAGAAAAGACCGCTGCGGGAGGCCCCCAGGCCGCCCATTTTTCCTGCGAGAGATAAATCCTGGCAAGGGAAGCTTGCCCAAACGATATCCCCTTGCGGCATCGTGCTCCCGTTCACGTCTTCAATCGAGCCGAGGTGAAAATGTCTAGGGTCGTGATTTGCGGTGTAAATATTAGCCTTCTTCCCGCAGATGTCGTTCGACCATACCGGACAGCAAGACCGGCGAGCGCCCTCGGTCACTAGGCCGCTACCGGCGAAAAAATCTACAAATGATGGGGAGAATGTGTTCATAGTGTTCTTTTGAACAAATTATTCACGGCTGTCAAGTCCGCACTCATAGCATTTCGGCTAGAAGTGTCTCATCGAACCTTCGAATGATGTCCGATGTCAAACTGTCAGACTTAGCAGTCGCGTCCGTCTGGCCGACGTCTGAAAATGCAGCTCTGACCCGTTCTAGTGACTCGTCAAATTTGGCTTCGCTAAAACTTGAAATGTCGACAGAACAAATCTCCTTCACATTTAGGGCTGAGGATTCAGAGACATTCATCATCAGATCCATTATAACGAAGAACTTAAGATTATTACGTTCGGGTCGCGATAACTGGCCGGACAATCGCTTCATATTTGCTGATACAAATAAAGCAGCTTCTGCGCAAACACGATACATTACTACAGGCATATTCTCACTGAATACCTTGCTATATTGTTCGTCGCTTTTTAGTAACGAAGATGGCCTAGCACGTGCAACATGGGGCTTTCGCAAGAGAATGCTTGTTACAGCTTGCGCTAGAAGACCAACAGGCACAATTTTCGTCTTATCAGCACCGTTGTTTTTATGGAAGTTCTTTCTCCGGTCATAAAATAGGCCATGGGGCTTAAAATAGTCTTCGATATCACGGTGAATTTTATCGGTAGACCTCAAAGATGCAATTTGGATCGCCGTCTGACTATTCGTTGATCTAATGATGTTGTCACGTGAGCTCTCATTTATTGGAACAATCACCCTAACAAGGACGCTACGCGAATCATTGACGTCTTCTTTTTTTTCCTCCGAAAGACCTTGATAGTATTCGAATATCTCTCTGGATGTTTGCAGTCCATTGACGATTTGAGGATCATCGATTGATAGAGCTTTGCTGCTCTGTGTTGCCTCAGTTGCAACGATGGTAATACCGTTATTAAGCCACCAGAAATCTTCTCCATGACAATCGGTAAGCGTCTCTTTGATTTGCTTGTTGACTTCGTTCCTCCCCTGATAGTCGCGGACGTTTGCCTCAAATATGTCGCGCCGCAAGGTGCCTCGATCATTTACAATGAAGGAGAAAAAATCAGCCAGCTTTACTAGACCGACAAAGCAGCCAATCTGATTCGCAACCGAAACTGGATTCTCGGCAAGCTTAAGTGAAAACGTCCTCTCCGGCTCTCTCCGATATTCAGCAAGCAACTCAGAGGATCCGAAAAAGTAAAACCCGAAGGCAGCATCACTAAAATGTTTGGACGCAGCCTCCAACAGAAGTTCTTTTTTACCCTGAACGCTTTGTTCTATCCTTACACCTTTACTACAATAGAAAAATGTAACCTTTAGCTTTATTTTCTTAGTCAGAGACGCTCCATAAACCGCTCGAAACAGTACCATTGAATTTATTAAATCGCGATTGAAGATACCCTCAAAATCAGAAACATTTTTCTCTAAATTGAATACGCATTCAGAAAATGTGATAAACCTCTCAATAGGCGTCTCTTTGAATCCCTTCTCCAATTTTGCCTGGATGAGAATCAACTCAAGTTGAGCACCCTTTTTTATCGAAGCGACATCAAAATCATCCTGAGCTAACTCCTGATCAACAAAGAGATAGAACCCATCGATTCCACCATCTCCGCTCCCCCCTATTATTCCGCTTTCGATCTCGGGGGTCGAGAGATCGTAGTCTTTTAGAACTTGCTCTGCGCAAAATAGTTCGAAAAACTCAGATTGCGTACCTTTAAATTTTTCATCAAGAATAAGTTGTTCGATAGTTTTCTCTAAAACAATCTGATCGTTATTACTCATACTTGATTTGGGTAACAAGAGAAGAGCGTTGATAGTTGATTACTGGCAAGCCTCGCACTCTTCTCCGTTGATCATGGCGTCGATGGAGCAGGCATTCTTCTCGGCAGCGGTAAATTCCTTCTTGGCAAGGTTGGTCGCGGCGGTGGCGGCGGTGGCGGCGGTTTGGGTTGCCATGTGGCCGCGTTGTTCCTTCTTCACGTTGAGGGTGGATTTCTCGACGTTGGAGGCTTGTAGGGTGCGGAGGTAGTAGGTCGTTTTTAGGCCTTTGTCCCAAGCGCGACGATACATGTGGCTCAGGGTTTTTAGGTCCGGAGTCGCTAGGAAGAGATTGACCGATTGTGATTGGTCGATCCATTTCTGGCGGCGTGCAGCGGCGTCGACGATGTATTCGTGGTCGATGCCGAAGACGGTCTTATGCTTGGCTTTGATCGCTTCCGGGATGTCATCGATGTTATCGAGCTCGCCATCGAAGTATTTCAATTGGTCGACCATTTCCGGGCTCCAGAGATTGGCTTTCTTGAGATCGCGGACGAGTTCGGTATTGAGGATGGTGAAATCGCCGGAGAGATTGGATTTGACGTAGAGGTTCTTGTAGTTCGGCTCGATGCACGGGGTGGTTCCCATGATGTTCGAGATGGTCGCAGTCGGTGCGATGGCAAGAACGTTGGAGTTGCGCATGCCGTGCTTGGCGATTTTCTCACGGACAACGGACCAATCCATTTTTCCACCACGCGGGACATCGATCTTGCGGCCGCGCTCGTTTTCGAGGAGGTCGACGGTGTCTTGTGGGAGGAGTCCCCTGCTCCATTTGGAGCCTTCATAGGTGGAGTAGGTGCCGACTTCTGCAGCGAGATCCGAGGAGGCGCTGTAGGCGTAGTAAGCGATGGCTTCCATCATCTCGTCGTTGAACTCGACGGCCGCATCGGAAGCGAAGGCGAGGTCGCGCTTGTAGAGGGCTTTCTGGAGACCCATCACACCCAACCCGATCGGGCGGTGGCGTGAGTTCGCGGTCTTGGCAGCTTCGGTCGGGTAGAAGTTGATGTCGATGACGTTGTCCAGGGCGCGGATGGCGACCGTGATCGTTTCCTTGAGCATCTCGTGATCGAGTGAGCCATCAGAGTTGATGTGTGAATCGAGCACCACGGAACCAAGGTTGCAGACCGCGGTCTCCTCATCGGAAGTGTTGAGGGTGATCTCTGTGCAGAGGTTGCTGGAGTGGATGACACCGCAGTGATCCTGTGGGGAGCGGACGTTGCACGGGTCTTTGAAGGTGATCCATGGGTGGCCGGTTTCGAAGATCATTTTCAGCATGCCCTTCCAGAGCTCGATGGCTGGGATCTGGCGTGACCAGATTTTGCCTTCGGCGGCGAGGACTTCATACTGTGCGTATTTCTCTTCAAAGGCTTTGCCGTAGAGGTCGTGGAGATCGGGAGTTTCATTGGAGCGGAACAAGGTCCAGTCCTTACGGTCTTCCATGCGTTTCATGAACAGGTCGGGGACCCAGTTTGCGGTGTTCATGTCGTGGCAGCGGCGACGGTCGTCACCAGTGTTTTTGCGGAGCTCGAGGAAGTCCTCGATGTCGTTGTGCCAGGTCTCAAGGTAAGCACATCCGGAGCCTTTGCGTTTACCTCCCTGGTTTACTGCCAGCAATTGGTCGTTGTGAAGCTTGAGGAACGGGATGATGCCTTGGGACTCGCCGTTGGTGCCTTGGATGTAGCCACCGGTGCCGCGGACGGCTGTCCATGATCCTCCGAGGCCACCGGCCCATTTGGAGAGGTAGGCATTTTCTGCAATACCACGCTGCATGATGGACTCGATTGAGTCATCAACCTTGTAGAGGTAGCAGGAGGAGAGCTGAGAGTGGAGGGTGCCAGAGTTGAAAAGAGTCGGTGTGGAGGAGCAGAAGCGACGACCCTTGTAGAGGTTGTAAAGGCGGATGACCCATCCTTCGGCGTCGGTTTCCTCTTTCTTGAACAAGCCCATGGCGACACGCATCCAGAAGAACTGAGGAGTCTCAATGCGGCGGTGCTTGGTGCTGGTTTTATCGACTACTAGGTAGCGGTCGTAAAGTGTCTGAATGCCGAGGTAATCGAAGTCGAGGTCAGCGGTCGGGTCAAAAGCTTCAGCGAGCTTGTTGATATCGTATTTAGCGATGATCTCGGGGTTCAAGCGTTTGATTTTCACGCCATACTTGAGGTAAGACTTAAAGCCTTGTTTGTGCGCTTGCTTGAGTTTTTCCACACCGTCGGTGGAAATGCTCCAGTCGAGCACTTCCTCGTAGATGTAGGAGAGCAAAATACGGGCGGCGAATTTGGCGAAATCCGCGTCTTTTTCGATGAGCGTTTTGGAGTTAAGAATGATGGTCGCTTTGAGGTCCTTGGCGGAAATTTCCGATCCGATAGAGCGGCGAAGTTCGCGTTCGATATCTGCTTCCGGGAGGGAGAGTTCGAGTCCGATGGAGGCGAAGGCGATGCGCTTCTTGAGCTCCATACCGTCCCAGAATTCGGAACCACCATCATCGGTGGTGACGACGATCATGGAGTCTTGTGAGAGATCCTCGACAGCGGACTCCTCAAGCTCCATGCGCAGGAGATTGCGCTGGGCCCGGTAGAGGATGTAGTGCTCGGCAGCCTTGAACTGACCCTGGCGCATGAGTTCTTCCTGAACCATGTCCTGCACGTCTTCGATGTGGACAAAGGACTGGTCGCCACGTCGAATGCGCTCGGTCACGGCTTTCGCTATGTCAATCGCAGGTTCCGGATTGGCTTTGAGTGTGAGGAAGGCCTTGCGGACTGCGATCTCGATTTTGGTCTCCGACCACGGCACCACGTTGCCGTTGCGGCGGATCAGGCGGACCGGAAGCGCGTGCGGGCCGGACTCGAGATCGACTTCACCGGTTTTCTCAAGAGAACGACGGAACGCGAGCGATTTCGCGACGTCGTAGGCTTCATTTTCCAAAAGAGCTTTCTCGATAAGGAGATAGAGATCTGCTTCCGAGAGACGCAGGCGGTTGCCGTTCTCTAGGGTTTTCGTCAGGGAAACAGCCACCGCATGCGCCACCTGTGAAACAAACTGACGGTTGACGTCTGAGAAGATCGATTGCGCGTCCTCGCTACGCGCTACCAAGAGATCCGCCAACGATTCACCAATCGCATCCGCCACGTCCTCCAGCGAGAACTGGCTCTCCACATCCCCACGTGTGACGATAATATCCGCATAAGGTTTGCGATCGTTCGCAGGAATCGATTCACGCCAATCATACAGGCGTTCGTCGGTTGGGAGTTCGAAGCGGTCTGAGATGACTTGCTTGAGGATATTGTCTTCGGCGAGGTTTAGGGAGCGATACATGGTCGGGATTGGGTGGCGGTGCGGTTTTTGTTGTGCGGGAGCGGGAGGGTGAGAGAGAGCTGGAGTGGAAAGTGATCAGTAAACAGTGATCAGTGGAAGAAGTTGGGTTTATTAAGCCTCAGGGTTGAGGCGGCGTTTTAGGGAGTTGATGAGGGATTGGAGCATTTTGGAAAGCTGGAGAGTCTCGGAGATCATTTCAGATGAACCGTTTAGTGAGGACTGCCCGAGTTGTTTGCGAATGCGTTCGCTGATGTAGAGCTGGGTTCTAAGTTCGGCGCAGGAGCCTTTGCTGTATCTGAGGAAGCGTAAGAAATCGGCTGTGCTATCGCGCTCGGAACCCTCGGCGATGTTTGAGGAGATCGAAATCGCAGAACGTTGCATTTGGTCTTTCAGGCCGTAATTCTTCGAATCATCCGTCGAGACACAAACGTCGACCGCCAGCTGGCAGCCTCGTTTCCAGACCTCGAGGTCTTCGAATGAATTGATTTCCGACATGATTAATTATTTCCGACTAAGGCTGACTTCCACTGCTCACTGATCACTGACTACTTTTTACTGCGGCGCTTCGCGCCGTTAGAGCTCATCATCATCGACCGCTGCGAGGGAGGCGGATTTTTGGTATTCGGTGACGCGGCCTTCGAAGAAGTTCTGCTCCTTCTTGATGTCCATCATCTCGGCGAGCCATGGGAACGGGTTAGAGACGGATTCGTTGAGTGGTTCGAGGCCGCAGGAATCG
>Ga0307934_1001079_pt1 | contig 17808 bp, 21 predicted proteins | sample OrgLakmetageno90_FD_201838 | JGI IMG/M metagenome (GOLD analysis project Ga0307934, IMG submission 201838) | Saline water microbial communities from Organic Lake, Antarctica - #90 | ecosystem: Environmental > Aquatic > Non-marine Saline and Alkaline > Saline | place: Antarctica: Organic Lake... | reverse complement strand
CCTCCGATTTGTAAAGACATTCTCATTTTATTTCCTGGCCTAAACTATTCTGAACAACTTCACACAGAGATTTATTTCAGATATTAGCACCATAAAGTAATTAATAACAATCGTGCAGGCACACGAACGAAAAAACTTCTAAAAATACGATACGTGAATAAAGCTATTTACATCCTACTTACCATCTCCATGTTGGGCAGCGGATTATATTGTGTTGGACAAGCAAGAAGTAACACCAATACCTTTGCCTTTATTGAAAATTCCATGGACTCTTCCGCTTTGGTTTTTATAAAAACGTATCGCAGTACTAGCAAAGATGGAGAAGACTTGACCAAGCTGTATCATGCAATCAAACAAAAGGCGATCAACCAAGGAGCCAATTGCTTTAGACTCAAAAATTTTAGTCGAGATAGCACCACCGGAACCATGGCGTTGATTCTTTCTACCTACCATGGAGACCAAGCATTCATAGAACGGAATGCACAGAAACGCGAAAAAAATACCGTTTACATCCTAAGCGACGGTGACTTTAGCAGTAAATCCTATACCTTCAAAATAAATGGAGTTAAGCGAGAAATCAAATCGGGCAGTTTCTTTAAACATAAAATAGAAGAAAAAGGTAGTGTAAAAATCAACAAAGGTGGGTTTTTTGGAACTACGGTATACAATAGGTGGGTAGAAAATGGAAATAGTAAGTTCTATTCCTTATCGGGTTTTGGTCTAGTTAACTCCTCCTTCGGCACTAGCATTTCCCCAATGAATTATGGAAGACCAGGAGTTGGTGTTTCCTTCACTACCGGAAAGCTAAACCTACTAAATGAAAATATTGGATTTTTAATGACGCGCATTTTAAAAGAACAAAAAGACTAACCAAAATGGCATTGCACTACTCAACCTTATAGCGAAAACGAATGAATAAACTCCATCTAACCGTCATCTTTGTCTTGGTATTTACTTTGGACTGCTACAGCCAACAAAACGGGGACAACGGCATAAGAAATACAGCAATAAGCAGCGGAATAGGATTAGGTTCCGTTTTAGCGGTAGTTGTTTCTTGGGAAAGAAATAAATCTGTTTTGTTTGCTTTTATACACGGCATACTAAGTTGGTTATATGTAATCTACTTTGTGATTACAAGAAGGCCCGATGAGATGAAATGAAATCAGACGATGGATGATTTAAACTTTGCATCTTAGTAAGGTGTTCAGTAGAAAAAATGCCGCAGGAATCCATTTTCCGTTAACCATTGAAGAATTGGAAATCTTTTTTAAAAGAAGGATCTACTTTTATTCCTATATAAATAAGGATATTGTAAGTAAAATAACATAGCCTGCACTAATTCGGCTAGAACCTAAAGAATGACCTATTTCATATTTTTCGTAGTTATCGCACTGTTCATAGCCTGGATGGTTTCTTCTACCAGATGGAAGTTAAGTAAAGACCGACTCAACAGTTTAAACACTGCAAATTTTGCTGTGTATGAAAGAAAAGCTGTTTCCGCAACAGCCAAACTTAAGGCGGGTGAAACCTTAGGCATTCCAATAAGTAGCACCGTATTTATAAATGATCAGGAAATACACCTTATTCCTAATAGGTTCCATCTCCTTTTGTTTATGACGGATTTTCCTTTTTCGTTCTACAAAAAAGACAACAAGAAATTTAAAATACAGCGTTCAGAAAACAACGAGATTGTGTTTAGCTCCAGTAAAAAAACTGCCTCCACCTTTGGTAAAGTATTTGAAATAACCATTAAAGTGCAGCACGAAGAAGAAAAGTTAGAGATGCTGCGGAAAATTAAAAAATGGCGTTAGTGTGAGATATAATTCTGTATATTAATAAATTAAATTTTTACAACCACTGTAAAATGGTAAATTAACGAATCTAACCAACTCTGAACATGGCTAAACAGCTAAAAACAAATCCCGATATTTAAGTAGCAGTTTCTTAAATAACGAACCTACTTCCTTATCTTTCACTTTATACAATTGTTGGATTCAAACAATCACTTCACATGATAAAAAAAGCAAGCCTTAACTTATTTTTTGTGTTACTCACTTGCAGCGCTTATAGTCAAGTTGACACCGTAAGGGTTTTGTTTTTGGGTAACAGCTACACAGGTGTAAATAATTTACCCCAAATTACCCGGAGTCTTGCCACAGGAGCAAATAAAACACTCCTTGTGGATGGTAATTTCCCAGGAGGATTTACACTTCAGGGACATTCCACGGACACCACATCCTTGAACAAAATCATGCAAGGAAATTGGGACTTTGTTATTCTACAGGAACAAAGTCAAATTCCAACCATCAATACATATAGGTACAACTCCATGTATCCCGGAGCTCTTCGACTTAACGATACCATTAAAAAATATAATTCTTGTGCAACAGTTCTAATGTACATGACTTGGGGAAGAAGATTTGGAGGTCAGCAATGTGACCCGAGTGGCATAAATTGCAGCCCGACATTTACAAACTTTTCTCACATGCAAGATTCCTTAGAGAGTGCCTACACGGAAATAGCAGATAGCATGAATGCATACATTTCGCCGGTAGGTATTGCTTGGAAAAAAGTAATAGAAGACACAACTGTTGTCTTGCACTCCACAGATAATAGTCATCCCAATTACAGCGGAAGTTACCTAGCGGCCTGCGTTTTCCATTCTATATTTTGGGACGAAAGTCCAATTGGCTTAACCTTTTCTGGATCGATTTCGAGCACGCTTGCTGCTTACCTGCAAAATGTTGCCGATAGTACTGTTTTCCACTCCTACTCCGATTGGAATCTGAATATTGACAACGTAATCGCAAATTATTCCTACACAACTTTTGGGGATTCGGTTCAATTTTCGAACCTTTCACAACACGTATTTCCTGTTAATTATTACTGGGATTTTGGGGATGGCATAACGTCCATCGAAAAAAACCCACTTCACGTTTACGCTTCAAACCAAACTTATACGGTTTCACTTATTGTGGAGTATTGTTCCATTCGAGATACTCTACTTCAAACGGTAAATATCAACAGCACCAAGTTGGAACCCATCAATTTTAAAACCTTCATTAACCTATTTCCTAATCCAGTTATTTCCGAATTAGAAATTTCTATGGATCAGGAAAATATGGATTTAGTTATCAAAATTATTACTACCAATGGAAAGGTAATAAATTCATTTCAAGCAACTAACAAACGAAATGTAAAGCTTGATTTAGAAGATTTACCGAGCGGTTTGTATTTCTTGAACGTGCACAACAAGAGAAACGATAAAAATGTTACTCTTAAAATTGTAAAGGAATAAAAGCACACTACCTAAATTACTCTAAAATTTAATCGAGACTTAACTATCGTAATGAACAAAAAAATAATCTTAATAGCCACTTTCCTGATTTGGGGATGTAAAATAAGTTTCGGACAGAACTATTTCTTCACCCTTAGCGACCAGAAAATAGAATTGACGGACGAAGCTTACAATGTGACCAAAGTAACGGATGAAAGAAGTAATACATCTAATATTGGCTGGACTCAAAAAGGGTTGGCAAATGTGAAAGTTGATGCTAGCTTTAAGAAACCTGTTGAAAAAGAGGTTCTTGATTTTCTAAAAAGTAACCTCAACGCAGGCGGACCCGATATACAGATGATCATAAGAACATTAAAAATTTCAGAGAAAACAGGAGCGTTCAATGAAAAAGGGTTTTGTGAATTGTCTGTAGACTTTATTCTGGAAAAGGACAATACAACCTATTTGGTATTACAAAGCTCCAATAAAGCTGAAACGAAAGGAGCTGACGTAACTAAGAAACACCCGAATAATATCGCCACTGCTTTTCAATTGTGCTTTGAACAACTTAAAAGCGTGGACTTAACTCAAACCAATAACTTTTTAGCCCTTTCCAAAGATGGTGTGAAAAATCAAATACCAGATTCCATCACCTATGACTTCCCCATCTTTAAAGAAGCAATTCAAACGGGAATTTATACTAGCTACGCTGACTTAAAAAACAATTCGCCATCCAATACTGAGGGGTTCACCATAGAAAAGAAGATTAGGTCAAGGGAACCTTGGAAAGGAACCTATGGAATTATTCCAAAATTTAAGGAAACCAACAGGAAAGTAAAAAAAGTGTGGGCCATAGCTCATGAAGGTCAGGTATACGTTTATCACCAAAGAGAATTTTTTCCGCTGACCATAGAAAATTACACACTCCATTTTTTCGGTTACGGAATTCCGAGTAATCAGAGCGTTGCTGCCGGTGCAATGATTGGTGGACTGATGGGTGCCGGTATTGCGTCAGGGATAGAAAACTCGAACTCTAAAAAACAGAAAGTAAAATACTACCTTGATCCAAACACCGGCGGTTTTGGAGAAACCATACTAGAAGCTGAAGTGAATTAATGCAGATAAAGGATGTAAATCCTTACTCTAATTAGTTGTTTAAATTTGAACAACAAATAAATTGCAGCAGGAGTCGTAGAAAAGGTTCTGAGTTATTTCCATATTCCTACTTTGCAAACAATTAGAAAACTTGAAGATACGTTGTACAGTTCTACTTTTTTTTATTTTAGCTACATCTCTTAAAGGGCAGGTTACAGAAATAAACGTTAAATTTTTACCGCTAAATTTCATCCATCCAACTATGCCGCACTTTACAATCGGCTCGGAAGTAATCTTTAAAGATAGATTCGGAATTGACTTCTCTTATGGCAGAAGATTTATGAATCAAGGTCTATATCATTACCTCAACTATAACTTAAGTATAGGTCCAAAAAATGATAACAATCTATATTTCGATTCCATCGCAGCACCCTCGTTTGGGGAAAGGTTCCACATAGATTTAAAGTATTACTATAAATTAAGTGCTGTTGAAAATCCTATTGGATTTAAATACTACACCGGCATTAGGTACATCAACGTTCACGATATCAGGAACAAAGAAATCTCCTATTGGGTTCCATTATCTCCAAATTCAGACACTTCTGGTCTAAGGAGTTCTAATGCTGCAATTGAGAAACAACTACACATTTTTAATTTCACACAAGGCTTTGTTGTAGAACAAAATAGATTTATTCTAGACTGTTATTTCTCGATAGGAATTAAACGAAAAACGCAACATTTTGTACATAACAAATACCATGATTTAGGTTACAACTCCTACCGCAATTTTGTATGGAACGAACCCATGAATAAGCTGAGGCCTAGCCTAAACGGTGGATTTAAAATAGGGTATAAAATTTTTAAAAAATAAAAAAAATGGAGATTGGTAATGAGAAACACCTGAAAAATGAGATAATATTGCTCCACACCACACAGCTAATTTCGTGAAGTTAGTGCACCGGAAAACCTCTGCAAAAGATTCTATGATTCACTAGTGCAGTCAGATTATTCCGTACTTGAAATAGATTGCCGACAAGGTAATATCAATCGTTATTTTTAATACTTAAATTCCGTCATGAAATTAATTACCGTTAATACCTATACGCTACCACATGAACTTGCTATCCATAGAAGTAAGTTAGAATCTATGGGCATTGATTGTTTTGTTCAAGATGAGTTGACAGCACAAGTACATAATTTTTATTCCAATGCCATTGGCGGGGTTAAGCTTCAAGTAAGGGAAAGTGATGTGGAGGACGCGCTGGAGATTTTGAAAGAAGAATTTGATTTAAAAGCAGATTACTCCGACTCCAAAATTATCTGTCCCAACTGTGGTTCCGGCAATGTAGAAGGAAAAGGATTAAACGGAAAAATATCTCTGGTAATTCTGATGGTTACTGGACTCCCAATACCTATATTTTCTAGTAAAGTAAACTGTTACGACTGCTCCACAACGTTTAAAATCAAAAAATAATCTACGACCGACAAGAAGTGAAGAATCGTGTTTACTCCTGAAATAAGAGAATGTCGCGCTCGCGGAACGGTCAAAGAAGGCGTTTAGGCTCATTTAATTACGAAAAGCAAAAGAGCGTTAAGAAGGTTAGTCGAAGTAAGGGATAGTGAGAATATAATTACCTTTCGCTTTAGAAAGGAGTCGGCGTTAACTGAATAAGCGATAACTATCAAAATGACGATGCAGATTTATTCATCACCTGCTATAATCCTATTTGTATCTTTTAGAAAAGCTTTAACCTTAAAAAACACCAATGGAAAAGAAAAATAAATTAGAAATTATCGGATTCGCGCTCATGGCAATAGGTGCTTTGGGTTGGCTTTCTAATAAATTTTATCGAATTGAGGAGCTTCATTCCATTTATGGTTTGTTCGATGTTATACTGCCATTAGGCCTTGCAATATGGGCCTTTGGATACATGAAGCAAGAAGCCTTAAAGAAGAAACAAAAAGAAAGCGAATAGCATAATAAAACGAAATGCCAACAAGGTTTCAGAACAATGGCAATCTTGGAGATTAAACAAAAATGAATTTTATAAATTTAAGGTCAAGATCAGTTGGAAAAGCAGTGTAAGAAGCCAAACCGCTATAGTACAAAGCGCCAGACCAATTTCGCTAAAAGCGTTCTCCGTTGAGAGTCAAACTCTCCAGATTGAGTATCTACAATTTGGTTATAAATGAGAAAGAAGTCGGTACCTATTTTCGGAATTAATTGCAGCCTAAAATTCACATTCATTTCTTGTTGGGCTGAATTCCATTGCCCCAGCAAGGAACCAAAAGCTTGCGGATGCAAAGCATACTCTATCCTAGAACCGAATAAATCCGTATCAAAACTGCCCTGCGGTAAATCAACGATGTTCTTTTCATAGTTAGCATTAATGTTGAAGTTTTTAGTGGCTCGCCAAAGCAGCGTGCCTTCTGCTGAAAAGCTTTGCCCCCCAAAAAACTGCCCAAAACTGCCACTTGTGCTTAAGGAAAACGCTCTAGCTTCAAAGGTTTCAAAAAAGAAATTATAACGATTCCACCAGTATTCTCCCTCCGCTATAACTATGTCTGGAAAAATTTCAAAATCTTCTCGTAACCCTTCTGCTACGCGTTCTACGTCAAAAAAGAATCCCTCTCCGGATCTGGTCTCAAAGCCCAAAAGCCTAACTTTATAGGAGAAAGATTGTAACACTTGTGTATCGTCAAATTGCACATAGGTTATGGCTCCGGGTGAAAAGTAAAACTGCCTGACCCATTTGAAGTTGTTTTTAGGTCGAGGTTGAAAAAAGACTTGACCAAAGTTCTCTCGGAAATTACGTCTGCGCATTAATCCTACTTCAGGGTTAAAGGCTGAAGGGCTGCGTTGTGTCGAGGCAAAAATCTGTAAAAAATCATTTGGCAAACTGATAAAAGCACGATACGCCATAGCATCAGATTCATAACCTTCATCTGTATTATAACTTTGAATAAAAGCACCTCCAACATCTAAATTACTCTTGCCAATAAAGTTGGCTGTACTATATCTACCATTTGCGCCCGTAGTACTGTGCCACCTTCCATCGGTAATTTTGTTCGTAGTCATAGCGCCAATTACACTTTGGTCTCCCACATCTTGTCTAACACTAAAAGTAGAAAAGTTGGTAGATGGATCACCGCCAGCTTCTGCTGTTTGTATGCTCATGGCTCCCAGGGTCGTCTTCTCTTCTTTCCCAAGTATTCTAGCACCTGCAATGATGGGAACGGTCTCGCGACTCTCGCTCAAACCAATCCTTCGAGAATAAAAAGGAATAATGCGATTCCCTCCAAACCCAAAATCAAAGAAGTCATCTCCTTCTAGGAAAAACTCTCGCAGCTCCGGAAAAAAGAGCGGGAAACGACTGAGGTTTATTTGTTGTCGGTCTGCCTCTACCTGAGCAAAATCAGTGTTAAACGTCAAGTTTAAACGATAGGTTGGACCCAGTAATGCATTGATGTCACCTCCTACATTTCCTACTCCTTCCGTGCCACCGTCCGTATTCTCACCACCACCTAAAGCATAAGGCTTTACCTCTACAAATCGTTTGTCTCTCAGCTCTTTCAAGCCATTCAACAAACCAGCCTGACTTACATCTGAGATGTCGTAGTTACGCTCCCACCCTTTCCAACGCGCCTGTTGACGGTTTCTGCGAATGTTACGTTCAAAATTGATGCCCCACACCTGCTCTTCTTGCCCAGGGCGGTATTTCAAGGTATAAAACGGAATTTTAATTTCAGCAAACCACCCCTCACTGGTAATCTGCGTTCGCACATCCCATACGCCATTCCAAAATTGATTGGAAGAACCACCATTGTTAAAGGTCTGCAAGTCTGCCCGAGCGCCATTTGGATTGATGACAAATTGAAAACCATTCCGTTTATCCAAATAGGTATCGAGGATTACTATGAAGTTGTCTTCCAGATTGAAACTAAAATCTCGCCGCATTTCTTTGGCAATGATTTTTTCTGGCTCCCGATCGTAGCACCACACCCCGATGTACATAAACTCGTCGTCGATTAAGATGGCCACCTCTGTTTTTTCGGTAATGGGTTCTCCTAAGTCCGGCTCTCGTTGAGTGAAGTTGGAAATTTTTTGAGCCGTTTTCCATTCCGGCTCATCCAACTTGCCATCAAAAACAAAGTTGCTTTCTAGGGGCAATGCAGTAATACCTTCCGCTGGTAACGCACCCAAATTGGGGGTAAGCTCCTGTGCATTCGATTGGAAACAAACGAAAGTTTGGACGATTATAAAACTTATGCTAAAAAGTATTTTCACGGGACGCGAAATTACCAAAAGCTATTCCTTCTCATTCTACCAAAATCAACTTCACCTAAAGTTTTTAGATGGACGTGTATCAGAATACGTTGAGAATAAAAAATGGCTACACCAAAAATAGCTGCGTAGCTTAGTGTTGTAAAAATAATAGGGATATGACGCATTGCGTTTGTCATATACCATTGTTGCTGCTAATTAGATCTCTTTACTTCTTTTTGAATTTCTTTTCAATCAATTTCCTTTTCCATTCATCTCCAAAGAAATTAAAAACATTAAGAGAATAGATCCCTAACAATACTATCCAAGAAAGGGCTAACCACAAAAATATGCTCCAATTAGTCGAATCACTAATTGCAAGCATTAAAGGAACTACTAAACTTAAGATTGCAATTGCAAAGAGTTTATAAAACCCCTTAACATCTTGAACGTATTCTTCTTCTTTCCTTATCTGTTCCATTTCTTGTTTCTTATCTGAATCAACAATATTGATTTCAAAAACGGCTGCCAAAGATTTCAATGACTCTAGACCTGCATTTTCTCCATATTCAATTCTTTGAATTGTCCTTATACTTAATCCACTCATTTCTGCCAATTGATCTTGTGACCAATGCCGTTCCAGTCTCATTTCTTTGATGTCTCTTAAGCTAATTTTATCAGAATCCATAATTGTTTTGTCTCGTTAATTTTATTTGCAGGGCAAAGGTAAGTTATACCTTTTCTCTGTCATTGAATGAGAGAAGCCATAGCTATGACAGCAATCCGACAGTAATCCGACAGTACTTTTATAATAATATGGAGGTACAACAAAACCGCTGCGCAGCGTACCACTGTCAACAACCTATTTATCATTTTACTACAACAAATCAAGTAGATACGGAAGGGTTTTACGGATATTAGCATAATTCTACTTCCTAGACCTGAATTACAACAAGTAAAATTTATTTAGGGCTGCATAAATAGGAAGTAACTAATATTGAGAATAAACTTACTTTTCAGTTTATTCAATTGTTATAGCCAATTAAAAAAATGAGAAATTTCACCAATCTTATACTACCAATATTTCTTTTGGCGGTTTCAATCCAAGCAAAAGCAGATTCTTGGATTGATCCAACATGGAAAAGAATGTTAGATAGTTCTGATGTAATTGCCTTAGTTGAATATAGAAGCAACGGCGACTTTAAAGCGAGTGCCAAAATTGAAATAATCTATAAAGGTCAACTAAATATTGGAGATGAAATTTGGATTTCGGGTTATAGTAATAGATACGGCCCAATTGACAAAATGAAGAAGGGAAACAAGTATTTAGTCTTTCTGAATTTAAACGAACCAACTGAAAGAAGTTTAGAATATTGGAATGAAGAAATGCAAAAGGATTCAAAACAAAAAGAATATGTTGAAGCCTTAAAGGCCCAAAAGGCGTATTATGTTTGGTCTCCTACTTCGGGAGACTTGAAAATAAAAGGTGAGACTGTCCAATATAACCTCATTCAATCCTCTTATTACCATAAGCAGTCATTTTATCCCTTGAAGGATTTTGAATCATTTCTTAGCGCCTATATTGATAAAAATGGCATTGAAATTTATCAACAAAAGTTAATTTCAAAAATTAAGACAGTTAATGAAAGTGACGAAAAATCTCAATCGTTAATGCAACTATATTTACTTGGATATAGTAGTTTTCTTGATGAATACAGCGAATATGCATTAATTAAAAACCCATTAACAAAGTATGCACTTGCACAGTTAATGGGTAACATCAAAAACGAAAACTCAAGAAATGTACTTATTACTTTATTGGACGATGAAAATAGTATGGTCCAAGGTGAATCTGTTCGCCAACTTAAAGTTGAATCACCAGAAATTGTTGCCCCTATACTCTTAAGTAAACTAAAGTCTTCAAGTGGAGAGAATTTTGGACCTTCAAATTTAATGGACCCAGTTATGAACACCATTGATGGTGGAAAAACAGAAATTATAAAAACTTTAGGTGAATTGAGGTATGAACCTGCAATACCTGACTTGCTTTCACTGCTTGAAACTGAAGATGATTATTTATTTGAATTAGTCATTGAGGCTTTGAAAGAAATAGAATCAAAAGAATACATACCATACATAAATAAACATCTTGATAATAAAACTCATGACTTAATTTTTGAAATTTCTATGATGATTGTGCAAGATAGCTTGGTTGAGTGTCTTCCAAGTTTTAAAAACTTCATTTCAAGCTGCAACAGAAATAGACATCCAAATTATGAATACACAATTTCAACTTGCTGTGGTATTGGCCATTTTAAGGATAGTACTACTGAAAAATTTTTACTGTCAGATTTTGAACATTTCTTCACTTACAAAGACACTTTAAATAGTAGCAAACAGCTATTTTGGACACATAAGTATTTCAAAACATTTGCGGAATTAGAAACTAAAGAAGCCAGACCATTACTTTTTAAATCTATTTATGATTGGTTTGGGATTAATCAAGATTTTGGAATATATCCACAGTTATTTGAAATCAAAAAGCAAGCGGAAGATTCTTTGAGGGTTTTGTTTAGCAATCTTTTTGTCGATAAAAAGTACGAACTCAACTATTGTATTGCATATTTAAGTAATACATCAGGTATAATATTAGGTAAAAAACCAGAAATCGATTACCTGATAGAAGTTTCAACTCCAAAGACCGAAAATGGAGAGCAATATAAAGCTAATGTTGCAAGCAAGTTAGGGCTTAATAAAGATAATATCTACATAAGATACGGAAATGGTTGGTATCATTATGAAAAGCAACGGAGGTTCGATAACAACTTATCTTCAACCCCATTGATTGACTATTTAAGCTATGCTAAATCAATCCCGATAAGAGAAGATGTTGATTTTCTTAAAGCAATAATTGATAATAATTTTATTACCGATGAATATTACAAAAAGAAGGTAAAAGAGACAATAATGGAAATTCAGGTTGAACTTGAAAAATAAAAAAAAGGCTATAACAAGGTATAAAATTAATTAGGCGTCAGCAGGTTACGCAACTTCAGCTCTAATTTTAAAGTCCGCAAAATCTGCTCGCAGATTTTGTACTATTTTATAAATTACAAAACTGCTTCGCAGTATTTGCTATTTAGTAAATTGCAAACATTATCTTTACTTATCGCCTAACTAATCTTATACGGGCGTTACAAATCATTACGGATATGACCAAACTTTTCCACTTAACTATTTCTCTATTTATTCTTACACTTACTAATGTATTCGGTCAAGAAACTGTAAAAGTTAAAAACAACAATAAGCAAGAGCGCTTTGTTGAAATTTATCATGTTCTAAAAAAGAACAAGAAAATAAAACATGGTAAATACCTTAAAGAAAGTATCAATGGCCAAACTTTGGCCTCAGGCTCTTTTTATGAAGGTAAGAAACAAGGACTTTGGCTATTTTACAACTATAGAGGCGATACATTAAAAAAAGGTAATTTATCAGATGGAGTTCAGGTAGGTATTTGGACAATATACGCTAGAAATGAAAAAAAGTATAACTATGATTTTGAAAAAAAACAAGTTATTAACTATAGATGGGACAGAGATGAAATTAGAGAGATTGACTTAAATACCGAAAATGGTATAAGTAAAATTCAATTAGACAACCCTGCTTTACCCAAGGCTGAAACTAGCTTAAAACAAAAGGTGTACGGACATGTAAATTATCTTCCTAAAGCAAGAGATGCAGGTATAAGTGGACAGGTTATAGTTTCTGTTATTGTAAATGCAGATGGAACACCTGAAGAACCTACAATTAAATTCAGTGTCTACCCCTCCCTTGATCAGGAATCACTTAGAGTAGTAAAAAATATGTCCGACTTGTGGATACCTGCATCATACAACGGTAAAAGCGTGAAAGCAGAGACGCTAATTCCGATAAATTTTAGACTAAGATAATTTAATATTTACAGCCAAATATTTTTGCTCCAAGTCCATATCATAAATAGACTGTAAACCAACCCGCTACGCAGGGTTTGCAACCATACAGTAAAAAAGCAATAAGGTAAAAGCCCAATTAAAAACAATAATCGATTATAAGCTCTTGTACTTACCACAAGAAAAGTATTCAGTTGAGAAAGTCGCACTTAAATCAGTAAATGTATATCAGCACATTTTCACGAACTATTATGGTGGAGGAAGAAGTGTGTATCAATAAATTGCATAAATAAAACAGCTAAAACCATTGAAAACAAAATGAAACTAATCCTCATCGTACTTGCAGTGCTGCTCATCGCTTTTGTTGCGGTACAGCTTTTTGCGTTCAACAGTCAAAAAAATATTGAGACCTACCAGTACAAAGTCCTTAAAAAACAGGACAACTTTGAAATAAGAAGTTACGAAGCCACTTTATTTACCTCCGTCAAACTCTCTACCAAAGGGTACAAAAATTCTTCAAGCAAAGGCTTCTCCATTTTAGCAGGTTATATTTTTGGAAACAATGAACGAAATGAAAAAATATCCATGACCTCTCCAGTGTCCATGTCGTTAGAAGATTCTATGACCATGATGTTTATGGTTCCAAAGGAATTAAAAAAAGATATGCTTCCTACACCCAATCAATCTGGTATAGAATTTAAGGAAGAGCCCGCAAAAACGGTTGCTGCCATCAGCTTTGGCGGTTGGGCCAATGATGAAAAAATAGAGAAGTTTAAACAGCAATTAATAGCAGCGCTAGATGCTGAAGGCATAAAGTATACGAACCATTTTTACTTTTTGGGTTACAATGCTCCGTATGAAGTTTTTAATCGCAAAAATGAAGTGATTGTTGAATTGCAATAAGATCTACCAATCTGTTTTTAAAGCACACGATTTAAAGTAAAGAACATGCAGAATAAACTTCCTTTCCATTTATTCGATTGTTGGCATTAATTTAAACGAATAAAAAAGAAACTCACAAAACAGAGTATTATGAAGAAAGAAGACCTATCCAAACTGACTGACGAAGAATTATTGGTTGAGAAAAAAAAGCTGAAGCAATCTAAAGTCTTTCATGCAATATCTATTGGTTTTCTTGCAGGAATACTCCTATTCGGTGTAATTTCTTGGAGCTTGTCTTCTGAGAAAAAGTTGGGGTTCCTAATTCCAATGTTAATTCCTATTGTTTTCATTTATAACTTACTAAGAAGTCCAAATAAGAACAAAAACTTAGAAGAAGTCTTATCAGAACGCGACTTAAATTGAAAGACGAAGGAAATTGCATAAAAAAATAATCGCCAAATTTGAAACAACAGAACAAAAGCAATACAAAATCTGAGTTTTATGGTAGATCTAGGTAATTTCATGGAAGGCAAGAATTAAATGGATGATATTGAGTTGAAATTACGTTGAGCTTTCTTAGTAATACGATTTTACATGTACCATATCATTTCAGATAAGGTAACATAACAATGGACTACTTGATAGCGGCAAAAAAGAAAACGACAGCTAACAAGGTTAAAAAAGTCTTAGCTGCCATTCAGAACAGTAATGCTCTTCAGACAACCCTTTATAAATCACTCCAAAAAACCAACAAACTTGAAAGAAATTAAGGTAAAAAAAGGTCAAATAATCCAAAACCAAGGAGAGCTAAACTCCAAAGTTTATTTCGTAAAATCTGGTTTATTACGCAGCTATTCCATCGACAATAAAGGAAAGGAGCACATTTTTATGTTTGCGCCAGAAAATTGGACCATTGCAGATAGTGTTAGTCCGGAATTACCATGTGAACTATTTATCGAAGCGCTGGAAGATTCAGAAATTAATGTTCGGGAAAAAAACAAGGAAAACCCTTCCAACACCACCTCGTTGATTAATCGAATAAACGTGTTACAAAAAAGAGTAATTCTATTAATGAGTTCTTCGGCCATGGAACGGTACCAAAACTTCGTAGAAACCTATCCTAACATTACACAGCGGGTGCCACAAAGAATGATTGCATCTTACTTAGGCGTTACGCCAGAAACGTTAAGTGCAGCAAAAAAAGATTGGCATAAAAAGTAAATCAAGTAATTTCTTATGAAATCATAATGCTTGGAAATTCTACTGCGCCTAGATTTGCGGTGTATTTAAAATAAAACGCATGGCCGCACAAGCACCTGTAATAGATAGTTCAAATTCAAAAGTATCCTTCAGCTTGAAAAAATTAGGGTTTCTAAACATCCAAGGAAGCGTTGGAAATTTGGAAGGAAGTATCATTTTTGATGAAAATAATTTTGAAAAATCAAATTTTGACGTAAGTGTAAGTGCACAAACCATTGACACAAAAAACGCTAAACGAGATGAACATCTTAAAAATAAAGATTTCTTTTCGGCCGAAGAGTTTCCCAAAATACATTTTCAATCGACCGAAATTCGCCGATTAAATAATCACTTTATTGCAGTTGGAAAACTAAGCCTTCTCCATAAAACCAATGAAGTTTCCATACCATTTACGTTTGAAAACAAGACGCTAAAGGGTGATTTTTCCTTGCAACGATTGAACTTTGAGCTGGGAAAAAAAATTCCAAGCTTTATTGTTGGCAATGAAATAAAGGTCTCCATTCATGCTAAACTAAAATAACCATGAAAAAGATACTTGCATTTGGAGCTTCTAATAACAGCCAATCGATCAACAAAAAGCTGGCAGAATATGTAGCAAATCAATTAACGGAAGTAGAAACTACTATCCTAGATCTTCAAAATTTTGAACTTCCGGTTTATTCGGTGGACGCTGAGAAAGAATCTGGCGTGCCAAAACCTGCAGTTCAATTTTCTCAATTTATTAAAGAAAGTGACGCCATTATAATTTCTCTTGCAGAATACAATGGCTTGTATACCGCAGCTTTTAAAAACTTATGGGATTGGATGTCTCGGTTGGGAAGCCCCCAAGTTTGGCAGAAAAAACCCATGTTTTTGCTAGGAACAAGTCCTAGCAGAAGGGAAGACTCGTACGTCATGAAAGTGTCGAAAGATCTTTTTCCCATGTTTGGCGCCACCATTGTAGCGAGTTTTCATTTACCTTCCTTTCATCACTTTTTCAAAGAGAATCAAATTACAGAATCCCAACAGCAAGAGCTATTTGCGATTGAACTACAAAAATTCCAACATTATTTAAACCAACATTAAACGAAAAAACAATGAAAAATTTATTTAAAATATCAGCAGTATTATGGATAGTATGGGGATTAGTTCACATTCTTGCAGGTGTAATGACCGTGAAAGGAATCCTTACCAACGACATTAGTGCCTCTATCACAGGAATTGCAGATGCTGTAAACCCGGAGGAATTAAAAATGGATTATCCTGAAGCAGCAGGTGCGGTAATTGGTCAACATGGTTTCAATTTGCTTTGGATTGGTCTTGTGACGTTTATTTCTGCATTTTTTATCTGGAAAGGCAATAAAAATGCAATCTTTTTAGCTGCTATTTGTGGTGGTTTGGCAGATTTAGGATACTTTCTGTTTTTAGATTTAGGAGGATTTGTGCACTTCGTACCGGGCACGATAATGACCATTATTTCGTCCCTAGCTATCCTCACTAGTTTTTATGCTAATTTCAAAAGAAACTAGATTTCCTAACCCCTTTTAAAATGAAAAAAAAAGCTTAAAGGGTTTCATGGCATCTGCTGTTCTGTTACTTTTCACCATCATCGGAGTAGCGCAAGAGGTTAAAGACTCATTAAATTATGAAACCTCCATATCGCTTGGTGGAAATAGAAGAACTGGGCTAAACGTTCAAAATAACTTTACCGGATCATTCCTGTTGAAGTTGAACAAGTCCAGTTGGGGATTTCAAAATATATCCAACTACGCCTATGTGGCAGCAAATGGCATAGAGTTAGCAAATGATGCAAAAACCATATCCTTTATTACAAAAAGTTTTTCAGATCGAAAAAGATTTGTGCCAACTCTCATTCATGTTTTCGAGAACAGCCTACTGTATCAAATAAACAGCAGACAAAGCGTAAAATTAGGGGGAACCATAACACCACTAAAAAACAGAGAGCAATTCTGGTTTTTTGTTGGCTTGGGCTATGATCGGGCAATTTACGAAGAGGAAGTATTTCAAAACAGTGCGAAGACCAGCCAAAATAGAAGTTTTTCAATTGCAGCTATTTACCTCCAAAATAAACACCAATTAATCCAGAACAAACTTTCTTTAAATTACACCGTATTTTTTGTGCAATCTTTAGAAGAATCTAGCGATTTAACTCTGTGGGTAGTTCCTAGCTTAGAAATCAAACTCCTTCCCTCCTTTACTTTTGGAATAAACTACGATGCTCGGTTTAGAAATGTTCATCTGGAAACACTTCCTAGCTTCAACGATATTCTTACCTTAAGCTTAAAAATGTCCTTGAAAAGATAAAGTATCAACTTGATAATGGAAGTTTTTCGGATATTAGCAAAAGATATACTGCTGTTACCAACGGTAGTAAACAAGATAAAAAATGAAAAAAAGAAGTGGAATCCTTTACTTCCTACAAGAAGTATCTATCGTTGTAATCGGTGTTTTAATTGCTGTTTCAATAGGAAATTATAAGGAAAAAGAGGATAATGAGAAGTACATCAAAAAGACATTATTGGCGATTGAAAATGAGATTCAATTGAGTCAAACTGATTTAGACTCTGTGCTAACTAGACACTTAGAACTTTATGAAATACTTGGTGATAAAATAGGCGAGAACGAAGAAACACTTGGAGAACTAATCTCAAGTTCAGGCGGCTTTCAGGTTGCAGCCATTCAAAATGTTAGCCTTCGGTTTTTCATCTCCAACAAGGCAGAACTACTAGAATTTCAACTTATATCGCAATTGTTAGATATAGAATTAAAAAGTGAATCTCTGAAAGACAAAATAAAATTATTGTCCGATTTTGCCTACGATCATGTAAGGGAAAAGGATGATGAAGTGAAAATAAAATTCGCTTACTTGTTAGCAAACGTGATTGATGGCGAACAGACGCTATCGGAATCTTATTCTAGCTTCTTAGAAGAAAATAAAAGTTATTTGAAGAAATACAAGTAACGACAGTGCTTCTACTTCATCGTGCAAAACGGAGGCTGTCCCGTATTTTGTGTCTGAGCAAAAAATCACTTAATTATTTCGTAGGATTAATTCTCTCTCCAAAGGTAATATATAATTGATTGTAAATTTGAGCCCACCC
>Ga0307934_1001075_pt1 | contig 17872 bp, 15 predicted proteins | sample OrgLakmetageno90_FD_201838 | JGI IMG/M metagenome (GOLD analysis project Ga0307934, IMG submission 201838) | Saline water microbial communities from Organic Lake, Antarctica - #90 | ecosystem: Environmental > Aquatic > Non-marine Saline and Alkaline > Saline | place: Antarctica: Organic Lake... | reverse complement strand
GTTTAAACTTGCAATTGAACCTATTATGGTGCAAAATACATGAGTAGAAATTATTGCCGGATCGTCTAATGGTAGGACACTGGTTTTTGGTACCAGTAATCGGGGTTCGAGTCCCTGTCCGGCAACAAGAGGACACGCGTTATCGAGCGTGACCCGAGAGGTTTAATTTGATATAGTTCTTGTATGAATGATAATGATTTAGAGAAATTAAATAAATTAGCTAGCTCACTCACAATTGATCAAATAAATAATTTGACCGATAATGAAATCTTAAATATGGCTATGGAAAGACCTGATCATGTTGGTCAGTTTGGGTTTATGTTGCAAGTACAGTTTTTTAATTCTGAAGAACATTTTGCAGAAACCATGCATGCCTTACTGGAAAGGCTTGGGAAAGTGAAAGACATAAAAGAAAAAAAGATATCTTCTGAAGAAGATACTCTAAAAACAACCACAGTTTCTGGTGAAGATTATATTAAGATTGGAGAAATTGCAGAATCATTTTTAAAAAATGGTATATCTGAAACTTCTCCAAAACTTGTTATTTTTACAGGAGGTGTTGCTTCTGGTAAGACAACTATTATTAAAAAAGATTTCTCTGACGGATACGTACATTTTGATTATGGGGCAACTTACACTGCTCTTAAAAATATATTTGGGCAAGATAACCCAAAATTACAAAGTTTTGTTTCAATTGTATGTAATATGGTCTTAAAGGAGAGTCTTGAAGAAAAGAAAAATATTGTAATTGAAATAATTGGTGATAATGAAGAAATTTTGGGGACCCTTATTGATGGTATGAAAAATATTGGATATGAAGTTTCCCTTAATGCCATTTATTGTGATGTAGATGAAGCACTTCTGAGACACCGAAAAGCTGTTGAAGATGACCCTGATTATTTGTCATCTTATTTTACTCAGGAAGCTACTCTTTTATTTTTTTACCAAGAATTGAAATTAGGTAAAATGCCATCTTTATCTAAAGAATAAAAAGGCTTTAGTTAATTTTTCTCTAAAATAATTCTCTCGTCCTTCTGAACCAACAAGTGGGCGTGCTTTATCGAGCGTGAACCGAGGGGTTTAAATAGGAAAAACATCATAGTTAATCATAAGTATTACTATGATATTTTTTCAATGTATGCTCTAATGGAGAATATAAATAATATGAAGAATCTAAAACACATTTTAATTGCAGTAATAGTTATAGGGCTTATAGCTATTACATTTTTTAGCTCCCAAGATAAAAACAAAAACGAAGAGTTTCTATATGATCTTATCGATACAATGCATGTAGTTTATGACTTAAGAGAGGAAAGTGAAGATATATTTGAGACTGCATATTCAATGAATGAAAATCTCTTGAATGCTAAGGATAATATGACTAAGTGGGAATTAGATAAAGATAATATAAGAAAAGATACTTCTAAATTAGTATTAGAAGGAGTTGATACACTTATCACTGCTTCAGATATCTTAATTGACTTATTGGAAACTGGAGAAGAAATGGATAGTAAGATGAGACTTTTTGCTTCTTATATAGAAAAAGGGAGGACCGAAGTAATGGTGGGGTCTTTTGAGATATCTGTACTAGAAGGTGGTATAAAATTAGATACTAAAGAAAAGGAAAGAGCAATAGATTATATAGATAGTCTATTTGGAGAAGAGTTGGAAGGATTTTCTCCAGAAGGAGAAAATATTGGAGTACAAGAAGTGTTTGCAGTGGGTATGATTAAAACGTTTCTTTTAAAGTAGGTACGAGTTATGATTTATTGATAGAAATGTCAGTATAATAAATATAGAATTATTTATATCTGATAGCACTCTAATATTACAAAATATAATATTAAAACCATCCTGTAAACCAAGAAAACAAATCACTGCTTCTTTTCTTGAATAGATATTTTATAAAAAAGAATGTCACAATAAGAGAGATAAATCCTTCAAACAATGATTGTGTGAATAAAAAAATAACAATACTTATCGAAATAAGAAATATTAAAACTGTAAAAAAATCAAATACTTTAGATACAAAATGATGCCCCACTAGTTCATTTTGTCGTTGTATTAGTTCTACATGCATTTTTTTTGCTGCTTTCATTCCATTTTCTCTAGCCACAGGGTCTTTTAGTTTTCTTGCAGCATCTTCAAGAATCTTCCATCCTGGTTTATTTTCCATACAAAAAGTATATCAGACTTGGGTATGAACTTCAATTTTCTTAGTTTTATGAGTATTAATTTGTTATAATTATTTATATGGAAATGAATGCATGGAAAAGATTTATAAGTATACAGTCTAAAATAGTTGATGATATCTATTTTAAGCATCTTTCTTTACCTACCAAACAACCTAAAAATGCTGGTCATAATTATAATGAACACGGTGTAGAATTATGGATTATGTTTGGTGTAGAATTTACAGATAAAAGAAATATTATTCATAAGCTGGAACAGGAGGGTTATTTAGAAATACTTAGAGAGCAAAGAGATGATATGTCTGGTGGAACTTGTTTCATTTTAGATATAAAACAAGATTTTCATTCTTTATATAAAAAACTATCATTAGGAGATAAAATAATTAAATCTATCGATGATGATGACATCTGGGTTCAGGCGAATATAGAAGGAGAAAATATTCACCTTCTAATTGGCGAAAAAGATAACTATGGGAAACATGTTCATCTTATTATTGGTAAAACAGGGGAGATAAGAATAGATGAAAAAGATCAGGCACCAGCTGATTTGCTAAAAAAAGTTGTTTCAATTACTACAAATGAAGAAAAGAAAATTGAAGTTACTATGGAGTTTAAAAATAACTAGGCTTCTTCCAAAATAATCTTCCTATCCCTCAACACCAACTTATTCTCTATCTCTCCTAGTAACTCTCTCTTCTCCTCAACAGATCCCTCAGATAGCACATGCTTCACATAACTCTTGATATCTAGTTCTGAAACTTTTGTTTCAATCTTTTTTGATCCTAGGAATTTTCTTTGGAATCTGGTTGCTCTATTAAACTCAGCTTGGAACTTCTTCCTGACTGATTTGTCATTAAGACTTAGGCTATCTATCTGATCCATAAGATCTTTAATGAGCCGTGCTTCTCGTATATACCCACATTTACAATGTCTGTCTCTAGATCTGTTGCATCCATAGTATACGTAGTGAAGTACCTTTCCATTTTTTAGCTTCTTGAACTTTTCTTCTGCACATACTCCAGAACCACAGAGTCCACAGTGTATTAGTCTTGTAAATGCAAATTGTTTTGATTCTCCTCGAACTATCTTATCTCTTTTTAAATACTCTTGAGTCTTTTTGTACAACTCCTCCGTAATTATTGGATCATGTTTCCCTATATACCAGTTACCACTATCTTTTGGATATTCAAATTTACCATAATAGAAAGGTGTTTGAAGGAGTCTGTATATATTACCTAGACTGAGATGCTTACCAGTATGGCTCTTGAAGTCTAATTCAAGTTTTAACCAGCTATATATTTTCCTACCACTCCAATTTTCATAAGCTACTTTTTCAAACATTTGTCTGATGATAGGAGCTCTTTTGTGGTCAATTATCACATGACACTTCCTATCTAGCCTTTTCTCATTTAAATACCCCGTGGGGGCTTGTGCGGGCCACAGGCCCATCTCACATCGTATCCTCAGACCTCTTTTAACATTCACACTCTTGTTATCATTCTCTAGTTTCGCTTGGGAACATAGAATCATTAGAAGAAACTTCTCACTTGGAGAGTTCGTGAACTTTTGTCCGAATGTTTTTATTTCGACTAGTCTCTGTTGATCCATAAGGTCTACAAGAGAACCGAGGTCACCTGCGTTCCTAGATAGCCTATCTGGATGCCATACTAGTATCCCGTTGAATTTATCTTCTCTAATTCCGCTTAATATTTCATTAAACACAGGTCTATTCCCTGAGTCTTTGGCAGAATGTGATTCTCGGAGAACTTCTACAATATTCAATCCTTCTCGTTCTGCTATCTGAAACATCTCATTTGTTTGAGCTTCTATCGAAAGCATTTGTTTCTCATCTGATTCACTTGATTTACGAGCATAGAGAACGTATCTAACAGGAACTACTATATCTTCTTTCTTTATCGGAGTTGTTGGTTGTTGGTTTATCGTTTCCATGTATACATTAATGACAGAGTCGGGTGGGGAAGTCTAGGTCCTTAGTTTTATTCTCTGCTTCTTTACCTATGAAGGTCGACGTGTTTTAGTAGTGTTTTTATATATAATGAGTAGTTTTTTGATATACTAAGATTATATAAAATAGAAAAATTTCCCTAAAATATAAACAATAGTGTACTATTATATTATGATGAGGATATGAATATTTTGTCAGGTCTGCACCGTTAATATCTAATTTATTTAATATGGAAAAAATTTTAGACAACAAAAAAAATAAGGTCATTGATCTCCTGAAAGATGGAATTAAAGGTAATGCAAAAATTTCAACTATATCGGCATACTTCACCATATACGCCTTTAATGCACTTAAAAAAGAACTTAAGAATATTGAGGAGTTCCGGTTTCTTTTTGTTGAACCAACTTTTATAAAAGATAAAGAAGAACATAGAGAGTTTTATCTAAAACGACTTGATCGTGAAAAAAGACTTTCGGGTACAGAGTTTGAGATAAGACTTCGGAATGAGCTTAATCAGAATGCCATTGCTAAAGAGTGTGCTGAGTGGATTCGTAACAAAACAGAATTCCGATCACTTATAAAGCCAGATAAGTTTAGTTCGCGTCTTTTTAATGTTAAAAATGAAGACGAGTCTGCCTTTAGTATTCATGGAAGTGTTGATTTTAGTTCTAGTGGACTGGGAACCACTCCATCAAAAAGACTTGAAATGAGCCAATATACTGATGATAAAGAGACAACAAAAGAAATGCTAGAGTTTTTTGATGATATTTGGAATAATCCAGAACTGTCAGAAGATGTTACTAAGGAAGTACTTAGTGGAATTGAGACAATCTACCATGAAAATTCACCAGAATTTTTATATTTTGTAACGCTATACAATATTTTTCACGACTATTTAGAGGAAATGGAGGATGAAAATATTGTTAGAGAAAAAACAGGTTTCCAAGATTCTCTTGTATGGAATAAATTGTATCAGTTTCAAAAAGATGGCGTTATGGGATCTATATCAAAACTAGAAAAATATAACGGGTGTATTCTTGCTGATAGTGTTGGACTTGGTAAAACGTTCGAAGCACTTGCTGTTATAAAATACTATGAACTTCGTAATGATAGAGTTCTAGTCCTTGCTCCTAAAAAGCTTAGGGATAATTGGTCACTCTATCGAGAGAATGATGTTCGTAATATACTTTCAGAGGATCGTTTTCGATATGATGTTTTAAATCACACAGACCTCAGTCGTGAGAGAGGTCAGTCTGGAAGTATCAATCTAGAAACAATAAACTGGAGTAATTATGATCTTGTTGTTATTGATGAATCTCATAATTTTAGAAACAGTAATACAAAAAGTGAAGGTAAGAAAACTCGTTATTCAAAACTCATGGAAGACATTATTCGTTCTGGAGTTAAAACAAAGGTTCTTATGCTTTCTGCGACTCCAATCAATAATAAGATGAATGATCTCAAGAATCAGATCGCTTTTATTACTGAGGGAAATAATACAGCGCTTCAGAAAGATGGTATTCCTAATATAGAAAGTACGTTACGTATTGCTCAACAAGTTTTCAATGAATGGCAAAAAGTACCGCATAAAGAGCGTAATCTTCAAGAGTTACTGTCACGTCTAAATATTGAATATTTTAAATTACTAGATGCACTTACTATTGCCAGGTCTAGAAAACATATTGAAAAATACTATGATCTAGATGATATTGGTAGCTTCCCAATCAGACTATCTCCAATAAATAAAAAATCTAAAGTGGATATACAAGATGAATTTTCTAGCTTTGAAAAAGTTAATAATGAAATTGGAAAATTGAATCTATCAATGTATTCACCTCTTAAATATGTACGCCCAGAAAAACTGAAAAAATACGAAGACTTATATGATATTGAGGTTCAAGATGGAAATTCTCGTTTTAAGCAATCTGATCGTGAAAAAGTTCTTGTAAACTTAATGAGGGTAAACATACTAAAACGACTTGAGAGTTCTGTGTTTTCATATGCAATTACTCTTGAGCGTATGCTTAAAAAAACTAAAGGTATGATTGAACAACTTAATTCTTTTGAAGAAGGGTGTGGTTCCAAGACCCTTGTCTTATTAGGGGAAGATGAGGATGAAGCAATAGATGGTGACGATGAAGAATTAGAAGATATTATGATTGGTGGTAAAATACAAGTGTCTCTTGCTGATGTTGATATAGTAAAATGGAAACAAGATTTACAAGATGATCTAGATCAATTTATTTCTTTGCACGATGAGGCAATAAGGACTACTCCCGAACGCGATGCAAAGCTACAAGTTCTTAAGGATATAATTTTACAAAAAGTTAAAAATCCTATCAATGAGGGTAATAAAAAAGTTCTTCTCTTTAGTGCTTTTGCAGATACTGCAGGATATTTATATAAGCATTTATCGCCATGGATTAAGTCTGAGTTAGACCTTGAAACAGCACTTGTTACTGGTGGAGGTAAAAACATAACCACGAGTAAGTCTGTTCCTGCAGAATTCAACTCAGTGCTTACTCACTTTTCTCCTAGATCAAAAGAAAAGAGCAAAATATATCCAGACTCAACTGTAGAAATAGATATTCTCATTGGTACTGATTGTATCTCAGAAGGACAAAACTTACAGGATTGTGACACAGTAGTTAATTATGATATTCATTGGAACCCTGTACGTATTATTCAACGATTTGGGCGTATTGATCGAATCGGATCAATCAATGAATCAATCCAACTCGTTAATTTTTGGCCAGACATGGAACTTGATGAGTATATTAATCTTGAACAACGTGTTCGAGGAAGAATGGTGATGCTTAATATTTCAGCAAACGGCGAAGATGATATTATTAATGAAACAGATCAAGGTGTAATGAATGATCTTGAGTACCGCAAAAATCAAATGGCACAACTTCAGGATCAGGTTCTTGACCTAGAAGATGTATCAGGAGGAGTATCTATTACCGATCTTACTCTCAATGATTTCAAGATGGATCTTGTTGAATACATGAAGAATAATAAAGGTATTATTGAAAGATCTCCACAAGGAATGTATGCCATTGCTGATAAGCAGGATATAGAAGATGATAATGTTGTGCCAGGGGTTATTTTTACTCTACAACAAGTGATTTTTTCAGAGGTTGCTAGTAACGAATCAAATGCACTTCATCCATATTACATGGTGTACATTACCAATGATGGAGAGGTCAAAATTGGATATACACAAGCAAAATACATTTTAGATATTTATAGAAAATTAGCCAAAGGAAATAGCGAAATCCTCACAGAGCTTGTGGGACAATTTAATGATGAAACAAATAATGCATCAGATATGTCACGCTATTCAAAACTCCTACAGTCAGCAGTAGAGAATATTGTTGGTGATAAACATGAAGAAGGAATCAAAGATATCTTCACACTTGGAAAAACAGCTATTTCCGAGCAAAGTCAGATTAAAGGTCTTGATGATTTTGAGCTTATTTCATTCTTAATAATCAGATAATATGTTGGATTTTATAGATACAACATTTGGAATTACAGATTTAAGAATTGCCCAAGGAAGATCAATTCCTAAAAAAACTTTTTACACGCACGACTACTTCAAAACTGCGGAGAAGAAGCTCTTTACCTCTGATATAGATACTATTACTCTTATTGCTATCGCAAACGAAGCTAATACTAATATTGCACATGTTATAAACGATGAGTACCACTATGAAGAAGTATTCTTTATACATGTAGTACTACGAGAGCAAAAGAATACTACGGCTATTGCTGAAATTATCCATGATGTGATCCCCAATCCTGCTATAATTATATTTACGGATGAAAACAGCTTAGCTCTATCAGTCGCACCAAAAAGACTCAACAAAAACGAAGCTGGAAAAGTGGTTATCCAAGACTATGTTCATAGTGAATGGATTAATACGAACGACGTTGATCCAGCAGAACAAAAGTTCACTGATCAGCTGTATCTTAAAAACGCTCGGTTTGATAATCTACTTCATTTTTATGAAGACATTTGTAAAGCTGTAGCAGTAAGCTTGCTTGTAGAATTATTGGATGAATATTGCTATAGTAAGAGTATTGATCTGAAACAGGTATTGGAATGGAAAAATAAATACAGAGACCTAAAAAAAACTGAAATACATCATCAGAATAAGAACAAACAACTTAAAAACTTTGGAAACAAAGTCACCAATCATCAAAAATTACTTGATACTCAAAAACTATTATTAACCCTCAAAAACAAAATTCTTAATCAAAAATAATTATGCAAAAACTCGATGGAAAAACACAAAATATAGTAGCGGACAACGTAGATCAATTACAGCAATTGTTCCCTGAAGCCTTTACTGAGGGAAAGATTGATTTTGATATGTTGCGGAATCTATTAGGTGATAATGTTGATTCTAGCGAAGAGCGATATAGCTTCAACTGGCATGGAAAATCTGATGCAATCAAAATTGCACTGAAACAATCCTCGGGAACGCTCCGTCCTGACCGTGAATCCAGCAAAAACTGGGACGACACTGAGAATCTGTATATCGAGGGTGATAATCTCGAAGTATTGCGTATAATGCAAAGTTCATACCGAAACAAGGTAAAGATGATTTATATTGATCCTCCATACAATACAGGTAAGGATTTTGTGTATAGCGATAATTTCAGTGACACAGTAGCTGATTATAAAGAGAAAATTGGCGAAAAGTATAAAACAAATGCGGATAGTAGTGGACGATATCATACCAACTGGCTGAATATGATGTATCCACGATTGAAATTGGCACGGAATTTGTTGACCGATGATGGAGTTATTTTTATCTCGATTGATGATAATGAGCAAGCGAACTTGAAGAAGTTATGTGATGAGATTTTTGGGGAGGAGAATTTTATTGCAAATATTGTATGGCAAAATAAGGAAGGAGGAGGAGGGTCTGACTCCAAGATGTTTAAGGTCAAACATGAATATGCTCTTGTTTACTCACGCAATATTGAATTAGCAATTATTCACGGCGACGCAGTAAATAATGAAGAGCGTTACACTGAGGCTGATGAATACGTTAGTACAAGAGGTAAATATTATACACAGAAGCTGGGGATGGGTAGTATCCAGTATTCCTCATCTTTAGATTATGATGTGACAACACCAGATGGAACGGTCATACGACCTTCCGATAACAATAATGGACTTAAAGCTTGTTGGCGTTGGTCTAAGGATAAGTTTAAGTGGGGAATTAAAAGTGATTACGTCATATTCAAGAAAAATAAACAAGACATATGGACTGTTTATACCAAACAGTACTTGAATGCAGATAACTCTGGAAACATAGTAGAACGAAAGCAAGTTCCTCTTGCGGTAGTTGATAAGTACAGTACCACTCAATCAGCAAAATCTCTCGTTAAGCTTTTTGGAGGTAAAAAGTATTTTGACTACCCAAAACCGACGGAGTACATAAGTTGGATTATATCAAAAGCATCAGATAATGACTCCACTATTCTTGACTTCTTCTCTGGATCAGCAGCCACAGCACAATCAATAATGCAACTTAATGCCGAAGATGGTGGAAACCGTAAGTTCATCATGGTACAACTACCCGAGGAAACTGATAAGAAATCAGAAGCTTACAAAGCGGGTTATAAAACTATTCCTGAAATTGGATGTGAACGTATTCGTCTAGCAGGTGAAAAAATACTTGTAGATAATGCAGATGAATTAGCAAAACACGAAAAACCATTGGATATTGGATTCAAGGCTTTCAAGCTTGATACAACAAACCTTACTCAATGGGATGAAAAAACTCAGGATGTCGAAGCTACTATTTTTGACAACATAGATGCAGTAAAGGGCGGCAGGAATCAAGAGGATCTCGTGTATGAAGTGCTATTGAAATACGGTGTAGATATTTCTGTACCGATTGAAACCGAAGAACTGGATGGTAAGACTTTATATAAAATTGCAGGTGGATATCTGACTCTCTGTTTGGACGAGGGGCTAGATCAATCATTCATTGAAAAACTTGCCGAGCAAAAACCAGAACGGCTCGTATTTCGTGATACAGGATTCGTTGATGATACGGTCAAAATCAATGCCGAAATGACTCTCAAAAAACACGGAATTACTGATATTAAAGTACTCTAATTATTATGTCAGCAATGAAATTACAATTCGATGCCAACCAGCAATATCAACACGATGCGATAGAATCCATCGTGGATATTTTCGATGGACAAGCGATGAAGCAAGGAGAATTTTCTGCGTATGTTAAAGATGATACCTTGCATGGTCGTGTGACTGATCTTGGTTATGCTAATCGTCTAGATCTTTCTCATGAAGATTTATTGAAAAATGTGATTACTATTCAAGATCGTAATCATCTGGCGCGTAGTAAGAATATTATTGATGATCAATACGGAGTGCCAAACTTTGCTATTGAAATGGAAACAGGTACAGGAAAGACCTACGTTTACACAAGGACTATTATGGAATTGAACAAACGTTATGGAATGACAAAGTTTATTATCGTGATGCCTTCGGTCGCTATTCGAGAAGGTGTCTACAAGTCACTGCAGGTAACGCGAGAACACTTTGAGCAACTCTATCCAGGGCAAGGGTGTAATTATTTTATCTATGATTCCAAGAAGTTGAACCAGGTGCGCAGCTTTGCGACGAGTGATGCTATCGAGATTATGATTATCAATATCGATGCCTTTCGTAAGGGATTCTCGGATCTTGGTCCAGATATGGATTTGGAAAAAACAGCCAATATTATCCACAAGCCATCTGACCAACTAGACGGCCGTGCTCCGATAGAATTTATCCAGCAAACGAGTCCGATCGTTATTATCGACGAACCTCAGTCAGTAGATAATACTGACAAAGCAAAAGAAGCCATCAAGTCGTTGAACCCAATGGCAATCTTAAGATATTCAGCAACTCACAAAGCTACCTATAATTTGATGTACCGACTGGGTCCAGTCGAGGCGCATGATCAAAAACTTGTGAAAACTATCGAGGTAGTATCTGTCGAAGATGAAAAGGTTGATAATGCATATGTAAAATTTATACAACTCTACCCTAATACTCGCCAGGCAAAAATCGAGATTAATTCCCTTAGTCCGAATGGGATGATTACCAAAAAAGAAGTAAAGGCAAAAACTGGTGATGACTTGTTCGATCTCTCGAATGGAAATCAGGTGTATGGAGCGCATGCTATCGCCAGTATCAATGCTGATCCCGACAATCCATATATAGAATTTGAAAATGGTGAGATGCTCGAGCCAAATACTGTATCTGATGATATGGATATTAAGCGTGCACAGATAAAAAGCACGATTCAAGCACACCTAGAAAAGGAGCTGTTATTGACCGACAAAGGTATCAAAGTAATTTCACTTTTCTTTATCGATAAGGTTGCAAACTATCGACTACACACAGAAGGTGGTTATGAAAAAGGGGTGTATGCAGAAATTTTTGAAAAAGAATACTCAGAACTCATTAAACATTCTAAATATCAAACACTCTTTAATACAGAAAAAACGGATTCTTATATATTAAATCCAAATGCATCAGATGTTCATGATGGTTATTTTTCACAAGATAAAAAAGGATTTAAAGATACTAAGGGTAATACTAACGCAGACGATGATACATACAGTCTTATAATGAAAGATAAAGAAAAACTATTAAACATTAACACACCGCTCCGATTTATCTTCTCTCACTCTGCACTGAAAGAAGGATGGGACAATCCAAATGTATTTCAAGTGTGTACGCTCGTGGAATCACAAGATACTATGACCAAACGTCAGAAAATCGGTCGTGGACTTCGTCTTCCAGTTTATTCGGAAGGTGAATTCAAAGGTACACGCATGAAAGATTCTCAATATAATATTTTGACCGTTATTGCGAATGAAAGTTATAAGACTTTTGCTGATGAGTTACAAATAGAAATTGAAAAAGAAACAAATACAAAATTTGGAGTTATTGAAGCTCGCTTGTTCGAATCTATTGTTATGAATGGGAATGAGATTGGTTATGATAAGGCAGAAAAACTTGTGAACTACTTTAAGGATAAAAAACTTATTGATCGTGATGAAAAAGCAACCCAAGAATTAAAAAATAAAGTAGTACTTGGTGACTTAGAATTACCTGAAGAATTCAAAGAAATTGAGTCTGTAATTATTGAGAGGATTAAACGAGTAACGAGACGCTTACCAATACTTGATGCTAACGACAAGGTAAAATTTACTCTTAATAAAGAAATTTATCTTAGCCCAGACTTCAAGGAGTTGTGGAATAAAATTAAACACAAAACTGTATATCGTTTAAATTTCGAATCAGATGAACTACAACGACTCGCAATACTGAAAGTAAAATCAATGCGACCAGTGAAAGAAAATACTATTGTTGCAAAATACGTTACTCTTAAGATTGGTGCTGAAGGGGTAGGGCATGCTGATCCCCACCGAATCCACACTATTACGCGTGAATACTATAAGGAGAATCCGTTACCAAATATCTTGGGATACGTGGAACAGTATACAGGTCTCAAGAGAGTGACAATTGCAAATATCTTGAAAGATTCTGAAAAATTAAATCAATTTTATACCAACCCACAGGTTTTCATGGAGCAAGTGGTAGAGCAAATTAATCTGTCCAAGCGTGAATTAATTGTAGATGGTATTGAATATGAGAAAATTGGAGACCAAGAGTATTGGAAGCAGGAACTCTTTGAAGAAGAAGAGCTTATTGGGTATATTAAGGAAAATGCTTTAGAAGTAGGTAAGAGTGTCTACTCTCATGTTATTTATGATTCAACTACTATTGAAAAGCCTTTTGCCGAAAAATTAAATACTGATGATGATGTAAAGCTTTTTGTGAAGTTGCCTGATTGGTTCAAGATAGATACACCTCTGGGATCGTACAATCCTGACTGGGCTGTGGTCTTTGATAAGAACGGTGTTGAGCGACTATATTTCGTAATAGAGACAAAAGGATCTATTCATCGAGAAGACTTGCGAGAAACAGAGAAAAAGAAAATTGAATGTGGAAAGAAACATTTCGCTGCAATTGATCCAGACGTAAGTTTTGAACAAGCAAGTGGATATGATATGTGGAAATCTCAAATATAATTTTAATTTATAAAAAATCGAAAAACTAAAAAAGGAACTAGTAGACTAATCGACTACACAAACTCCAACATCTAAGCTAATATACAAATAGATAGCAAACAGTCTCAGCTTGCTATCTATTTAGTAATTACTTATATCTAATATTATGGAAGATGAAATAAGAGATATCGTAGATCATGATGATCTAATGGAAGACATAAAAGAAGAACTTCTATCGGGAGATTCTGACGAAGCTCTAGAGAGACTCGAAGATCTCGGATATGACGTTGATGATTTAGATCTGTAATAGCTACTAATCTGCAACTCTTAGTAGCTTATTCAATTTATCTTTCTCACCTTTGGTTAATACTTTTCTTGGATTCTGATCTGTATTAATTATTGTCACCTGTCTAGGCTTGATATATCTCTTATCATTATTCTCTAGTACAAGTTTAATTGCTCTAAAGTCTTCTTCTTCCACCTTCTTAATTAACTTAGATTCTGCAAAGTCACATAGGGAAGATCTTCCCATCGATAAAGCATCTTCAATTTGTTTCTTGAATCTTTTGTCTTTTTTCATCCATCTGTATATACTGGATTTATCTATACCAACCTTTTTAGATGCATGAAGAATGAAAGGAGTTTTCTCCAACTCTTCCATAAGTTTCTTTTTGTGCTCATCACTAATCATTTAATTTCTTTGCCTTCTTTCCAGTAAGATTCTCCCAGCGTTTAATAATTACTTCTGCGTAGATTTCTTGTTTCTCCATAATGAAGCATCTTCTAGATAACTTAGTACTTGCTATCAATGTTGATCCACTACCTCCGAAGGGTTCAAATACTAGGTCATCACGTTTAGTGAGTACTTTTAGATAGGGAATTAAGACTTCTACTGGTTTTGTTCCAAAGATGATTCCTTGTCCACTACTTTTTTCATCTGAGGCTATGTGTTCTATGTGATCTGTTGGACAATATGTTTGTCCTTTTTTATATCCTTCCCAATGAGGACTACCTGATGTCGCGAATAGGGCAGTCTCATACTGCTCTTGGAATAATGGTTCTTCTTCTGTATTAAGTTTGATTTCTCCCTTTGTTCCTACAATTGCAAAATCAAACTTATTAAAGAATTTATATTTTGCACTAAATCCTTGAACCCTATTAGGAATATGCCAGATAATAGTATTTCTATACTTCCAGTGTTTTTCTAGCTCAGTCCAAATAGTTTTTAGATTCTTTGGGTTCTCATATACGATAATTGAGAAGTTATCTTTTTGGATCTTAGATACATTGTTCATCCATCTTTCAGTAAAGTCTTCTGGTAAGGTTTCTGTTCCTATATATACTCTATCTCTTTTCTTTCCAAATCCTTTTGTTACTTCTCCATGTTTTTTCTTTCCTTTTAAGTAGTCTAGGATATATGGAGGATCCGTAAAACACATATCAGCCTTATGTTCTCCAAATAGCTTTATTACATCTTTCTCTTCCATACTATCTCCAACCATTAATTTAGAACCATCTAAGTCATATATATCACCAGTCTTAGCTTTAACTTCATTAATATTCATTTTAGCCAGTTCTTTTTGTATATCGAACTCTTCAGGTACATCTTCCATCTTGAATATATTATCTATCTCAGGACTATCAAAACCTACTATGGATAATAGGCTTTCATCGAATTCTGATAGCAGGTCTAGATCAAACTCACCTTGATTCTTATTTAATCTAAGATTGAGCTCCTTTTCTCTTTCTGGAGATAGGGAAGTGTAAACTACGGGGATCTCTGTATGTCCCAGTTCTTTACATACTTCCAATCTGAAATGACCTCCGATTACTATATTCTCTCTTCCTTTGTACTTATTTACTATTATAGGGTCAACCGCTCCAAACTTTTGAATACTTTCTTTCAGCGACTCTTTCTGAGTATCACTCCACTTCCTTGGGTTATAGTCTGCTACCTTTAATATACTTATATCTACATACTCTATCTTTATATTGGTCATAGTTTTGTTCTTATGCTATTAATTTAGCAATCAAAAAAACAACATAATAGTATGCTGTTAGTGTATTGAATAATTTCAACGAAACAGAAAACAGCACAAAAATTGTGTTATGTTCCAGTGAAATTCTTCAACGTCGCTTTAAATTGTTTTGTATCTCACTTAACCGAAGAGAATAGTCGTATATTAAAGTTATTTTGTATTAAAGTGTCTGAATGTTTAGATCTATTTAACCCCTATATCCGTTAGGTTCAAGTTGTATTTACGTTGCTTACAAAAAATAGTTCTAAATCAGGTTATGTTTTAATGACCGCTTACTTATATTATACACCTGTTTTTAGGACTTTATTGATTAAGGTATATAAAATAGACTTTGTAAATAGATATATTCATATTTACCCTAGTGTGTCGCATTTGTCGTATTTTTTAGCGACCCGACTGGGTTAGTTGAAAAGGAAGTCGGATCTCCAAAGGCCCTTGGTGTGTCCCATAACGATAGTTTCTTAACCCGACTAGCCAACAAATAAAATGTGATATAGTTGGTTAATGAAATTAATCTCATTAAACACATGGGGCGCACGTGCTGGGAAAGAAAAAATGTTAGAATTCTTCAATAAATATGAAGATACTGATATTTTTTGTTTACAAGAAATGTGGCAAGGTGGAGAAGAAATATACACAGACAAAGATGGAATCCTTACTGACACTAGTATATCTTTTAGATTATTAGATGATATTAAAAAAATATTACCAAATCATGATGTATACTTTAGACCAGCTATAGGTACTCATTATGGTTTAGCTATTTTTGTTAAGAAAAATATTGATGTAATAGAAGAAGGGGATGTTTTTATACATAAGAATAAAGAGTTTGTGCCAGAAGGTCACCACGGTGGACATGCTAGGAATATGCAATATATAACAATAGATAAGGAGAATCCAGTAACTATATATAATTTACATGGACTATGGAATGGACAAGGAAAGAGTGATAGTGATGATAGATTGTTACAATCAGACAAGATTACAGAGTTTGTAAAAGAAACAAAAACACCATTCGTCCTTACTGGAGACTTCAATCTACTACCAGGAACAGAAAGTCTAAAGAAGATAGAACAACTAGGAGTAGAGAACCTGATTACTAAATACAACATCAAGTCTACAAGAACTAGTCTGTATGAGAAGGAGCTTAAGTTTGCAGACTATGTGTTTACTAGTCCTTCAATACAAATAAAGGATTTTAGGGTCATGGAAGAGGAGGTATCAGATCATTGCGCACTGTATCTAGAGTTTTAGTGATATCATTTACTTAAATATATTGGAAACAAATAACTCCCACCCTTCAATATACTGGTTCGAACCTTTGTCAGTTCTGCCAACAAATGTTTTAAGGGTTAGATTGCAGTAGTATTTTTAGGTAGATGTCTTGGACACTAGAGCTTTTTATCTATTTTGATGTGATATAATTTATTTATGAATTATTTTTTAGATACAGAATTTACAAAACTACCTTGGGAGAACAACCCTGAGTTAATCTCTATTGGTATTGTTGATGAGAATAATAAAACTCTATATTTATGTCTGAACAATTTTAATGAAGATGACGTCAGTGATTTTGTAAAAGAGAGAGTCATTTCTTTTCTTCCACCAAAGAATGAAAGAGTAAATCAAGAAGATGCAATTAAGAGTCTAAAAGACTTTTTCAGTGATAATGTGCCCAGTAATTTTTGGAGTATTTTTCCTAGAAAAGATCATCTATTAGGTTTTGGTATTAAAGAAGATGTTATCGAAGAAATACTTGAAACCTATGCTGATTTTGATTTTCAACTACTTAAGAAACTTATGAAAGAAAAATATCCTGATAATTGGGTTCAAAAAGGAGCTAATTTAACACCAATTGCTGATAAATTAAAAAGTAATGGCAATAGTCCAGAAAACAAAAAAAGTCACGATGCTCTTTCTGATGCTCTCTGGAACAAAGATGTATTTGATGTATATCATCAAGGTTAACTCAACTGTTTGTATACTAGAAAGGTTCTAACTTCATCCAAGAGACCCAACATTCAAGTGAGAGAGACCTAGACTCCTAAAGGAACTATAATTAATAATGTATACATAGAACGAGTCATGGACACGAATTTTCGTGGTTTTTCATAAAAATAGAAAATCTATATCTTAAAGTATTATTTCAGTTTGAGTTCTTGAAAGTCTCTAGTAGTTGGTTGTGGTCGCCCATCTTCTTCTACTACACGAAACATAGCTCCGTCAGATTTGGCTTCCATATTTGCTTCTGAAGTAGTCATTCCTATGTATGAATAGTTTTCTGACTCTAAAGAACTATCTTTTTGAGTAAAAAAGAAATATGTACCAATTGCTATAAAAATAAGTATTAAAATATTTTTTTTCACAGTTTTATTTATATTGTTAGTAATAAGTATATATTATATACTTTTAAATTTAAAAAGGTATATAAAAAGTGATACAATTAAGCTATGGAAATAAATATACAAGAACAATTAAATAGGCAAGAAGAAAAAATTAATAAAATTTATATATCAGTAGAGAAGACACGTAAATATTTTCAAATTATCCTATGGGCAACC
>Ga0307934_1001071_pt1 | contig 17966 bp, 14 predicted proteins | sample OrgLakmetageno90_FD_201838 | JGI IMG/M metagenome (GOLD analysis project Ga0307934, IMG submission 201838) | Saline water microbial communities from Organic Lake, Antarctica - #90 | ecosystem: Environmental > Aquatic > Non-marine Saline and Alkaline > Saline | place: Antarctica: Organic Lake... | reverse complement strand
ACAATCATAAGTTTAGAGGGAGAAAGTTATCGTATGAAACAGAAATAATGCGGCAAAGCTAGTTGGCGTCAACCGGCAATCCTAGTTGACATTTGACAATTACTATTTATGTACTACATCCGCGAACAGTGCCTAGATATATTGTTGGAATATACAATTAAGGCTCTACATTAACCGAACCCTATTCCTGAAATAAAATACTCCGTAAATCAAAAGCTTTTATAGGAGGAATAAAGTATGTATCAGATTATATAAAAAAATAATATAAGAATAGTAAATCAAGTTGACAGCCTAAGGTTATCGAGTAATTAAATTAAATAAAAAAAACATGAGAAGTTTCAAACTTAACAAAGTAAAAAAGTAATGCTTGAGTAATTCTGCATCTTAGTACGGAATGACTGTTAGTTTTTAATTTTATTTTTTCATTTTCTACACCTTTTTGAATAAATACCCTCTTCACGAGTATTTCAGTAGTTTTTATTTGTACCCACAAACACTAGCTTGGTACATTCCCCTTTGAGTCTCGAAGGGGTGGATTGCGAAGCAAGACGGGGTAGTACTTTCAAACAAACTGTCATTCCAAACTTCATTTGGAATCCATTATTATCTTGGATACTACAGTCACATGTGCTGAGCGGAGTCGAAGCAAGCCGTAGTATGACAAAGGTTTTTACAAACTACCAATGTGTTTAGTGCGTCAATAATAGAATTCCACCAACAATAACCACGAATATCAAAGCAACACCTGTTAAAAGCATCACACTAGAATTGTTTTTTGTTTTTATGTTGTGCGTGTCATTATCATTACGATGCATTGTCTTTGATTTTTTTATTTTATTTGCGTTTTTAGATAAAGTGCTTTTGGTTGCTGAGTCAACTTGCTTTTCTTCAGACGTTACGGGTTTCATTTTTGTATGATGCTCAGGGTGTTCACTTTCACTTTCATTTATCTGATTATTAAAGGATCTAAATTTATCTAATGTAGATGTTTCTTCTTGATTTTCCTTTTGAGAGATAATTTTCCAATTAGTATTTTCAATATCATTTAGCTTATTAGTTAAACTTAAATTATCTTCAATATTAAAGTCATTATCATCGCTAACATCATATACTGTTTTTATACCATTTAGGTACACCGTATATACTTTCCTCACTTGACCATTCTCATAATTTTCAGAATATTCTGTAGAGCTAGATGTACTTCTAATATTTTCAAAATTATTGAAAATATCTTTCATACCACCAAGTTTATCAGCTATAGCTGAGTCAAACACCCCGCTATCAAAAATGTTATTATTACTTGAATTCGTTATTTTTTTAAAACTATAACTTGAATTCTTTTTATTTGTAGTTGACATTTTTAACCTTGATAAATTTGTACTATTACAAATCAATATAATACTTTTTTGAAAATTTAACAATATCAATTTTGTTAAACCTTTTTGTACTCTAAATCTAAATATCTATACAAAAGTAACCAAATAAACAATTAAGATAAATCTCTTATTAGCCTTTAAGCATTCTCTTTATTTAAACTTTGGTAAGTTTTCTTGACTAAGCTTTGAGTTTTTTGCAAATTCACTGCTATTTTTAACGCTTGAAACATCCCATTTATCTAAAGGTTGATTAAATGATTTTGACCCATAATACATAGCTGACATATTTGTCACTTTAGAGGTTTCCCATTCATCTAAAGGCTGATTGAAAGATTTTGCCTCATAGAACATCTGCTCGGTATTTGTTACATTTGAAATATTCCAATTATTTAAAGGTTGATCAAAAGATTGAGCAAAAGAAAACATATTCTCCATATTCGTAATATTTGATGTGTCCCAACTATCTAAAGGCTGATTAAAATCATATGTTTTATAAAACATAAATGACATATCTGTAACACTAGAGGTATCCCAACTATCTAATGGTTTATTAAACAATTTTGCTCCATAAAACATAGCTGTCATACTTTTCACATTTGATACATTCCACCTATCTAAAGATTGATCAAAATTAGCTGCTCCATGAAATATAGAGTTCATATTATTTACATTTGATACATTCCAACTATTTAATGGTTGATTGAATACTTTTGCATCATAAAACATACTATTCATAGTGGTAACTTTTGAAGTATCCCACTTATCTAACGGTTGATTAAAGGATTCTGCTCCATAAAACATAAATGATATGTTTGAAGTATTCGATGTATTCCAACCATTCAGAGATTGATTGAAGGATTTTGCTCGAGTAAACATATTAGCGATGCTTTTAACTTTTGATATATCCCACCTATCTAAAGGTTGATTAAAAGATTTTGCCTCATAAAACATAAATGACATGTCTGTAACACTATATGTATCCCAGCTATTTAAAGGTTGATTAAACAATTTTGTTTCATAAAACATAGCTGTCATACTTTTCACATTTGATACATTCCACCTATCTAAAGATTGATCAAAATTAGCTGCTCCTTGAAATATAGAGTTCATATTATTTACATTTGATACATTCCAACTATTTAATGGTTGATTGAATACTTTTGCATCATAAAACATACTATTCATAGTGGTAACTTTTGAAGTATCCCACTTATCTAACGGTTGATTAAAGGATTCTGCTCCATAAAGCATTAATTCCATTGTTAACACCTTCGATACATCCCAGCTATTCAATGGTTGGTTAAAAAGTTTTGCTCGATCAAACATAGCTTTCATACTTGTTACATTTGATGTATCCCACTTACCTAAAGGTTGATTGAAAGATTTTGCTTCATAGAACATAATAGCCATATTGGTAACGCCTGAAGTATTCCACTTATCTAAAGGTTGATTGAAAGATTTTGCACCATAAAACATACCGTACATATCAGTTACATTTGAAGTATCCCAGTTATTTAGTGTCTGATTAAAGGATTTTGCACCATAAAACATGCCTGACATATCAGTTACATTTGAAGTATCCCAGTCACTAATATTAGGATTATATATGGAGTTACTAAATAGTTTGTACATCTTAGTAACATGAGAAGTACAAAATCTAAGTTCACCAGCTTCTAGTTTTTTCAAAAGACCTTTATTTTTGATACCATAAGTACTCTTACCATCCTCAACAACAATATACTGAAGATTATTATGAGTGAAAGTCTCACCAACTTGTTTATCATCACAGACAACTGTATCTTCCGTAGTTATTGTCGTATTAGATTTTATTTTTGTTGGAGTTTCTATTGCATCTCTTTTCTTACTTATATTGATTGTATCATTTGTATTAGATACTTTAGCTATTTGGATAGTTGTTTTTTTGGATTTATTAGTAATACTAGTTTTAAGAGGTTCTTGAGCATTAGTTTTCTTTGTAGGAGTAGTTGGGGTATCATCATATAACTTACCTCCAGTAAGAATGTATGTTAAAGATGTAAGGCTTATTACAAGTAAACAGATAGCTATAACTATAGTGAAATTTCTTCCAGAATTGTTTTTCATTATTATTATTTTTAATAAATGCTGAAATTATTATAACTCATCTATTGCTTTTTTTCTAAAAAAACATTCTAATAACTATATAAATCTATTGAAATTTACATTATTTCAAGTACTCTTAATATTGTATGTATTTACAAAACATCCAGTTAGTTTCGATACTACTGACTGTTTTGAATAATATAAAAGGCGTAAAATTAAAAAAAAGCCTAGCACTTGATAGGTAGAATTGTTTTAACTTAACTATAGGTTGTGTAAAATGGCAAAAGGTTTGACTAAAAGAGTAGGTCGTATAATAAGCGGAAGTGTAAATGCTATAATGGATGCTGTCGAAAGTGCAGCTCCTGAGGTAGTTATGGAGCAAGCTATAAGAGAAATCGATGGAGTTACTCAAGAGGTTCGTGATGAGCTTGGAAAAGTTGTAGTAGCTAAGCATTTAGCAAATAAAAGATTGAGTGAAAAAAACTCAAACCATCAAGATTTGGTTGGTAAAATCAAAATAGCAATCAAGGAAAATAGAGATGATTTGGCTGAAGCTGCTATAGCCTCTCAACTAAATATCGAAGCTCAAATCCCTGTATTAGAAAATACTATACTAGAGTGTGGAGAAAAAGAAAAAGAGCTAGAGGGTTATATCCTTGCACTTCAAGCAAAAAAAAGAGAGATGAAAGACGATTTGAAAGATTATCGTCAATCGTTAAACAATAAAATAAATGACTCATCTGAAGCATCCACAAAAAACATAAAGCAGCAAGCAGATAAAAAAGTCGATTTAGCTACATCTTCTTTTGATAGAGTACTTGAAAGAAAAACAGGACTTGAAAAGCTAGATTCAAAAGAAAATAGAATGAACACTCAAAAACTGGTTGAGCTAGAGCAATTAGCACGAGAAAATAGAATAAAAGAAAGATTAGCTGTAATTAAAGCTAATGATTAAGCATTTTAATAATCTTTGCTGCGACCTTAAAGCACTATGGTAGAATTTTTACTAGAACCACAAAACTTACCTTTTAGCATAGCATTAGCTGTATTGTTAATAATTTCAATAATTGAAATTTTAGGTACTTTGTTTGGTATGGGACTTTCGCATCTTTTTGAAATGGTTATACCTAGCATTGATATAACTTCTGGGTTAGATGCAAAAGAAGCGTTGTTTGGACGAATTTTCTCTTGGCTTAGAATAGGCAAAATACCTGTAATTATTGTAATTATGCTTTTTCTAATATGCTTCTCACTTTGTGGATTTGTTGTTCAGTATTTACTAGTAAGCCTTTTTGGTTATATGCTTTCAGGTTTTATTGCGGGGATAATAGTTTTAGTGATCTCAATTCCAGTCGTAAGGTTTATTGCAGGTGGTATTAATAAAATTATTCCTGAGGATGACTCAGAGGCTGTATCTGAGGATTCATTTGTAGGTAAAATAGCCACTATAACATTAACAACTACAGATAAAAATAAGCCAGCTCAAGCAGTGTTGAAAGACAATTTTGGAAAGATGCATTATATTATGGTCGAACCAGATACAGACAAGGAAAGCTTTAAAAGTAATGATACTGTGATCGTTGTTCGTAGAGAAGAGTATAAATTTTATGCCATAAAAAATACCCATGAATCTTTGGTATAAAATTCTATCGTAAACATACAAATTTAAACATAAAATCGGAGAAATAAATTAATGACAAATATATTGATAATATCGGGAATTATTGTTGTAGTCTTATTTGCAATAGGTCTCATTTTCGCAAGCCTGTACAAAAGAGCATCAAAAGGAGTATCTTATGTAAGAACTGGTTTTGGTGGAGAAAAAGTTATCATGAATGGTGGAGGATTAGTTCTTCCAGTATTACATGAGATTATCGCAGTAAATATGAATACTCTTCGTTTGCTTGTACATAGAGCAAACGAACAGGGACTAATCACTAGAGATAGAATGCGAGTTGATGTAGTTGCGGAGTTTTATGTTCGTGTAAAACCAACAAAAGAATCTATTGCTAAAGCAGCTCAAACATTAGGCTCTCGTACTCTTCGCCCTGAAGAATTAAAAGAGCTTGTTGAAGGTAAATTTGTAGATGCACTAAGATCTGTAGCTGCTCAAATGAGTATGGAAGATTTGCATGAGCAAAGAGAAAATTTTGTAGCTGAAGTACAAAACAGTGTTGCTAGAGATTTGTCTCAAAATGGTTTGGAGCTTGAATCTGTATCTCTAACAGGATTTGACCAAACTAGCATGGAGTACTTCAACCCTAACAATGCATTTGATGCAGAGGGTTTAACTCTATTAACTAAAGAAATTGAAGCTCGTAAAAAAATAAGAAATGATATTGAGCAAGATACATCTGTTCAAATAACTAACAAAGATCTTGAAACTGAAAAGTTGAAAATCGAAATAACTAAAGAGCAAGAATATGCAAGAATGCAGCAGCATAGAGAGATCGAAATTAAGAAAGCTGAGCAAATGGCAGAAATTGCAAAAGAAACATCAGAAAGAGAAATGCAAGCTGAATTAGCAAAAATTTCGGCTAGTCAAAATGTACAAAAATCTAACATTCTATCTCAAAAAGTAATCGAAGAAGAGCAAATACAAAAAGAAAGAGATATTAAAATAGCAGCTCAATCAAAAGAAATAGCCATTGCTGAGAAATCTAAAGAGCAATCTCTAGCTAATGCAGAGGCTGATCATGCAAGAGCTCATGCTGTAGAAGCTGAAGAAAAAGTAACTACATCTCGTGAAAAAGAGATAGCTGAGCGTAGAAAACAGATTGAGCTAATTGAAGCGTCACAGGATGCCGAAAGAGAAGCAATCGCAATAAAGATAGCTGCTGAAGCTGATAAAAATGCAGCTATAGACAGAGCGGAAGCTATGCGTGAAGAAGCAAAAGGTATCGCTGATAAAACTATGATATCAGCAAATGCTGAAGCTGAGGCTGAAAAAGTTAAAGCGGCAGCTGCTGAAATCAGATATGCAGTAGAAGCAACTGGTAATAAAGCTCTAAATGAAGCAGCTAATATGCTATCTGATGAGCAAGTTGCTATGAATATCAAAATCAAAGTTATCGAAAACCTAGAAAATATTATTCGCCAAAGTGTTGAGCCTATGAAAAGGATTGATGGCATTAAAATCATACAAGTTGATGGGTTAAATGGGGGGGCATCTAATAACGCAGGTTCTGCCGCTGCTGGTGGAGGCAACTTATCTGACCAAATCGTTAATAGTGCTTTAAAGTATAGGGCTCAAGCTCCATTACTTGACTCTTTACTAAAAGATGTTGGCATAGATGGTAAAGATATAAATTCTTTTACAAATATGCTCCATGATGCTAAAGATAGCTCTTCAACTGAGAGTGTAGCAGGCTCAGAGCAAAGTAGTTCAAGTTTAGATGCAAGCGATAAAAGTGGTGTCTCAAATACAAGCACATCAAAAACTAAGAACGATAAACAATATCTATAATAGTATCTATTTTTTCTAAAAAAATTTATCTTTGAGGATGCATAATGTCAGATATGCTTTTGCAATTATTCTTAAGTCTGTTTGAGTGGTTGATGGGGAAGAAGAATTATGAAAAAATCATCTATTTCTTTGGTATATGCGTACTAATAATTGTTGTTCCGTACTTGTGTTATATAGGATTAGATGCTTTATATATTTATCTTTCTATAGACAATTAAACTATACACAAATCAATTCAAAACTCCGATTTCTTCCCTTACACCTTCGCACCTTTAAGCTCATCTTTAAACTTAGAAACTAGCTCAGCGACTTTATCTTTTTGCTCACCGGTTAGCTTAATATCAGCTAATTGCTTTTCAGCATAGTCTTGGTTAAATTCATCTGTAGTGCCTTCATAGTTTGGCATACAAGTTGGCTCAAACTTATTCCAAAAATCTGTAGCAGGGGACTTGTATAAATCTACTGCTACAGTCATATATGCAGCTGCTTTGACAGGGTCCTTGTCTGTAGCTGTACCTAATATATAAAATGTAGCTAAGTACTGATAAGCTTGAGCTAGTGGCTGACTAATTGCTTTTTGAGCATACTCAAAAGCTTTGTCTTTATCTCCAGTGTTATAGTACATCTTAGCTAAATCCAATGTAGTTACAGATAAGCTAGGGTCTGTAGCATAAGCTTTCTCAAGCCATTCTATAGCCTTGCTATCACTTTGAGCTATACCTATACCTTTGTAGTAAGCTTGTCCTACATTATCTTGACCAATTGCTATACAATATAGACCATTTTTCATAAAAAAGTCCATATTTTGATGAACATAACTTGGATGTTGTCGAGAGTAGCTACTACCACCATTAAGTTTACCTAACTCATACCAATAATACGACATTGACCAATTCTTAGAAAGTGTCTTACCAGAGCCATAAAAACTACCCAATTCTGCTCCTTTAGTTATATATTCGAGACCTTTTGTGGTATCTTTAGGATATTTAGGCTCTGCTTGACCAAAATAGTATATGTTTCCTAATATACTATACGCACTGGCTAAAAAAGAAATATCATCAGCATTACTTTTATAATCTCCATACTCTTTTATATACATTTTTGAATATTTCATTGCTTCTATGTTATTTTTTTTTGCAGCATATGCACTAAACACCATTGCCATGATGCTTGAATCTTTATTAACATAGTTAATACACTCTTTTAAAACACCATTCTTGCTTTGTATTTTTGTTTGATACATACAATCATCAAAACTAGCAAAAGCTGTTGTTGACAAAAATAGTAGAGTTGTAGCAGTTGCTATTTTTTTATAAGTAGATTCTATGGTCAAGCCATAGAATGACATTTTGTTTTTGCTCATTATTAATTACCTTATTTTTAACTACCTTATTTTTAAAAAACCACCTGTATAGGGTTTAGTATTAGTATATATTATCGAAATTATAAAAAAACTTGTTAGATCCAAAGAACTATGTTTTGTTATTTTTTTTAATCAGTAATGTGCTTTGTATTTACTATTGATTATTGTTAAAATTAAAGTTATTGGATTTTACTAATCAAAAGTGTGAGGCACTTATAATAATGAAAAAGATTGCAACTATATTTACTATAGCAAGTTTGTTATTTTCTACAAGCTATGCTGTGACTTTACCTGAAAACTATAACAATAAGATTGATAACATATATTTAGGTATGAAAAAAAGTCATATAAAAACCAAGAATAAGGGCACGCAAACAGTTATATCTGACATAAGTATATATCTATGTGAATCACATTGGATAGGAAAAGATAGTTGCTATATAATGAAAGTTGATCCATACATGTCGGCAAATGATAGTCATGATCAAGCAAAGATTGCTGATCTATTAGCATCAAATAATTTCAAATATGATTCAAGTGTTGATACTAGCCATTTACAATCTGTAGATAAAAGAAGTGTGTATTCTTCGCGTTTAGATCGTTACTTAAATAGTGGTAAAGTTTCTATAAATAGCAATATAGAAGCAATGGCATATAAAAATACTGATACCTCAAATGATCAATACATAGGTCTAACAGTGTACGCTAAAAATCCAACAGTCTATAAGGGAAGTATGCTATTTCAAAGCATAACAAAATCAGCCTTTAGTTTTGGCACACCAAATGAAATCATAAAAAACACAGAAGCCGATAATAAAACAATATTAGATAAAACTGGTGGAGCTGTTCATGGTTCTGCTAGTAGTATTTATAATGGTGTAGGGTGGGTAGTTTCTATTCCATATAATAGCTATGTTGTCATGCATGGAGTAGTTGCTACATTTTATTTTACAACTGCTGTAGCCTTAGGCATCGTTACTTTCGGGCTTAGTTATGCTGTGTTTGGCTATGGTAAAGGGTCTGTTGATATGATAGACCATGGTCCTAAAATCAAAAATATACTTGCAACCTATTAGCTATATAACAGGAAAACCAAAATGAAAAAAACATTATTAAAAACAAGTATATTATCTACAGTTTTATTATCAAGCATAGCATTTGCAGATACTGTAAAGTGCGGAGATAAAGAAGTCGGCTCAACATTTACAGTAGGGGGTAATAAGTACCTTGTAGTGGATGATGGCTTTGATAGTAAAAAAGGTATTCGCAATCTAGATTTACAAAATGATTTGATTGATGGAAATATAAAATTTTGTACATCGCATGTAACTAACATGAAGAGCTTATGGACTACAAATGAAAAGCAGTTTGCAACAATGATAGATTTTGCTATGGCTAGAACACGATCACAGTTTAATCAATATCGCTTCCAAAATATGTATGCAGGCTCTGAAAGAGAAGATAGAGAAAAAAACATAAAAAATTTGAATGTAGATATAAATGATTGGGATACATCCAATGTTACTAATATGAGCTATATGTTTTCGGATGCTTCTAAATTTAATCAGCCTATGGGTGATTGGAATACATCAAATGTTACTAATATGGATAGTATGTTTGAGAAAGCAAAGGATTTTAATCAGTCTATCGGTGAATGGGATACATCTAATGTTGCAAATATGACTTGGATGTTTTTTGAAGCTGTATCATTTAATCAACCTATTGATAGGTGGAATACTTCAAATGTTACTGACATGAGTCTGATGTTTTATAATACATCGTTTAACCAACCTTTAAATAACTGGGATGTTAGTAATGTTTCTAATATGAGGCTAATGTTTTATGGCTCTTCTTTCAATCAAGCATTAGATAAATGGAATGTCTCAAGTGTAATTAATATGTATAGAATGTTTAATAATGTAACATTTTTTAAACAAAATCTAAGCTCTTGGAATGTTTCTAATGTTTTATATTATGGCTCTTTTTTAACCAATACTAAAATGCAGTATATTAAAGAATTTCAACCTAAATTCAAAGCAAGAACATCTAGTGGGTGGTTTAGTGATAAAAATTCTCCCGAAGAAGACACTAAGACTATATTTTGTAAAGATAGGGTAGTAGGTGATAAAGTCACAGGATCAAGTGGTACAAAATATCTGGTAGTAGATAATAGCACTATTAAAGAAGCAGTTAAACACCTTGATACTCAAGCAATTTGTACATCCAAAGTAACAGATATGGAAGACTTATTTAACTTAGGTAAAAAAGATGCTTCCGATTATATGCAAACTGAACCACCAGGCATTTCTCTGCATATAGAAAACTGGGATACATCTAATGTTACTAATATGAAAGGGATGTTTAGAAACTCATTTTTTAATGGAGACATTCGCTCTTGGGATGTTAGTAATGTTACAACTATGGCGTGGATGTTTGATCATGATCAAGAGTTTTCACAAAATTTAAATAACTGGAATACATCTAATGTTACAAATATGGCTGTTATGTTTTCTGGTGCTAGAAGTTTCAACTATCCTTTAGATAATTGGGATACATCAAAAGTTACCCTTATGGCTAAAATGTTTTTGTTTTCAACAGAGTTTAATCAATCTATTGGGAATTGGGATACATCAAAAGTTACAAATATGAGTTATATGTTTAATTCCGCTTATAATTTTAATCAGCCACTAGGCAAGTGGGATATATCGAGTGTTACTGAGAGTATTGATTTTGCTGATAATTCGAGTCTTAGCCAAGAAAACCTACCGAAGTTTAAGTAAAGTGTAGGAATTTAAAAAAGCATATACAAATTTTATTTGGAGTGATATTTTGGATATTAAGCATTTATTTTATGTCCACAGAGAATGGTTATCAGATAGATATAAAAGCTCTTTCAATTCTGGAATGGACCATGAGTCTTACTCACATCATCAAAATGAAAAGCTAGGAATGTTTGTAGGCAATATAATCTACGAACGAATCAAGCATCTTAATAAAGACAGTCAAGAGTATATTAAAGCCAGAGTTAAACACTTAATAATAAGATACCAAAGATATATTACTAGCTATGGCTATGATTCGTTTGTTTCAGATATCTTTAAAAAAATGAAAATGGCTCTAGATAACGATTCTTTAGAAGAATTAAACAAAATAGTTCTTTCATCTGAGTTTGGTCGATTAAAAAAACGCGAGACTATGTATGATAATCCTTGTAGATATACATATCATGGCTTTAGTGGAGTTAATAGAGCATATCATAAAAATATGATTAGATTAGATATCAATAAAACTTTGACTAAGTATCGTTTTAGCCCGATAAATTCAAAGTATATAAAATTATTAATCAAAATAAAAATGTTTGAGTTTTATAATTTACTGGAATTTTTAAGAGAAAACAAAATAAAGGATAAACTTGAGTATAGATACTATGGTATAAAAAGAGAGTTTTGGCAAATAATCATTTTTTATAGAGCTTATGACTTTTGTTATTCATATATACATAATCCTAAAAAAGTTGATGTTAGTTTCACGAAATTAAAATTTGCATACAGAAAATACCCACATGATATGTTCTTTGATGTTGGTTCAATATCTTCAGTAGAGGAGACTTTTATTATCGTAAAAGATATGTATGAATCTATTAATGAAGATATAAAAACTCTTAAAAAAAGTGTATCTATAGAAGAACTATGCCTTCAAAAGAATTCAAAAAATCTATTCATTAAAATCTATAATAAATATTATCAGAGCAGATTTTATTAAAACTCCAAATTTAAATAACAAGGAAAGCAAAAGTGAAGAAAATAGTAAGCATATTATCAAGCGTTTTACTATCAAGTGTAGCATTCGCAGATACTGTCAAATGTAGTGATAAAGAGGTTGGTAGCTATATAACAGTAGGTAATGATACATATCTAGTTGTTGGTGATGGAAAGGGCGAAAATGGTATCTATAATGACGATGTCCGTATTGGTATTATCAAAGGTACTCAAAAGGTGTGTACAAGCCATGTCACAAATATGCAGTATTTGTTTGATGTAGAAAACCCCAGAACTATTAGTAATAAAATAGATAAGTATGAAAATACAGAGATAAAAGATAGCTATACTAATCAAGAAAAAAATCAAATAATTTTAGTATCAAAAATTTTTAAAAATGAGATAAAGTATCTTTCAAGCAGAGTATATGAGGCTCTTTTAGAAGGTGGCATTAAACAGTCTATAGGTGATTGGGACACATCTAATGTAACAAGTATGAGAGGTCTGTTCGACTTCTTAGCAGACTTTAATCAATCAATAAATGATTGGGATGTATCTAAGGTAAAAGATATGAGTTTTATGTTCAGTTTTGCTAAGAGCTTTAATCAATCTCTTGGTAAATGGGATGTTTCTAGTGTTGAGACTATGCGTGAGATGTTTGAGTTAGCAAGTAGTTTTAATCAACCTCTAGATAACTGGGATGTATCTAATGTTACAAATATGAGTAGTATGTTTTTAAATGCGGACAAATTTAATTATTCTTTGAATAGTTGGAATGTAAGCAAAGTTACAGATATGTCGTGGATGTTTTCTAATGCTGAAAGCTTCAATCAGCCATTAAATAATTGGGATGTATCTAATGTTGTATACACGAATATGATGTTTTCAGGTGCTGAAAGTTTCAATCAACCTTTAGATAAGTGGGATGTTAGTAAAGTTGAAAATATGTCATCAATGTTTTCTTTAGGAATATTCTCGACAGGAGGATTTAATCAAAATATTAATAGTTGGGATGTAAGAAATGTTGAAGATATGTCGTCAATGTTTTCAGATAATAAAAGTTTTAATCAGCCCTTAGATAAATGGGATGTTAGCAATGTTACAAATATGCGTTGGATGTTTTCACACTGTGAGAACTTCAACAAATCTTTGAATAGTTGGAATGTTTCCAGCGTAGAGAATATGGAACTAATGTTTTCAGATGCTAAGATATTTAACCAACGATTAGATAATTGGGATGTTAGTAGGGTTAAATATATGTCAGGCATGTTTTATAAGGCTGTTTCATTTAATCAATCATTAAAGAGTTGGGATGTGAGCAATGTAATAGATATGTCAAATATGTTTAACTCTTCTCTATTGTTTAATCAACCTCTAGATAACTGGGATGTATCAAGTGTGGTTGATATGTCCTCATTGTTTGCATTTACTAAGAACTTTAATCAACCTTTGAATGATTGGAATGTAAGTAATGTAACAAATATGTCTAATATGTTTTCATCTGCAAAAGCCTTTAATCAGCCCTTAGATAGGTGGGATGTATCTCATGTGACAGATATGTCAAATATGTTTATGTCAGTAGATTCATTTAATCAACCGTTAAATGTCTGGAATGTATCTCATGTAACTAATATGTCAGCGATGTTTTATGGTGTAAAAAAATTCAATCAACCTCTAGATAGGTGGGATGTATCTCGTGTGACTAATATGTTCTATATGTTTTATAATACTGCGGCTTTCAATCAATCTCTAAAAAAATGGGATGTTGCAAATGTAGAGTCATATAATGTTTTTAATCTATATTCGAGTCTTAAAGATTATAATATTCCAAAATTTAAGTAATCAAGGAAAATAAAATGATAAAAACAATATTTAAAACAAGCATATTATCTACAGTTTTATTATCAAGCATAGCATTTGCAGATACTGTCAAATGTAGTGATAAAGAGGTTGGTAGCTATATAACAGTAGGTAATGATACATATTTAGTTGTTGGTGATGGATTTGGTAAAAATGGCATTTATAATGATGATATCCGTATTGGCATTATCAAAGGTACTCAAAAGGTGTGTACAAGCCATGTCACAAATATGCAACACCTATTTAATAGTACAGATCCGCAAGAGGCAAAAAACAAGCTTGTTGAGCTTGAGAATGATTTAAAAAAAGAAAATGATGATGAAGTAAAGAATAGTATAAAGAAACTGATGGGCATGATAAAAAATGAAAGCCAATATCAGTCAGTCAAAGTATATAAATATCTAAATGAATATGGGTTGAAAGAATTAATATCAAACTGGGATACTTCTAATGTAACTGAAATGAATGGAATGTTTATAGAAGTCACAAATTTTAATCAGCCACTAGCGAGTTGGGATGTATCAAAAGTCACCAATATATCTGATATGTTTACTTATGCTATTAATTTTAATAAACCTATTAATAATTGGAATACATCAAAAGTTATAAATATGAGTGAGATGTTCCACGGAGCAAAGAGTTTTAATCAGCCAATAGATAAATGGGATGTATCTAATGTTACAGATATGAACTTCATGTTTTCTGAAGCCTTAAATTTTGATCAAAATATAAATAACTGGAATGTGAGTAATGTCATAAATATGAGTAATATGTTTGAAAAAACAGCTACTTTTGATAAACCATTAAATAAATGGAACATATCTAATGTTAAAGATACTAATACTATGTTTCGAAGAGCTCAAAAGTTTAATCAACCTTTGAATGATTGGGATGTGTCAAATGTAACAGATATGAGTGAGATGTTCAAAGAAGCTGTGAATTTTAACCAACCGTTAGATAAATGGGATGTGAGTAAGGTTAAATACATGAATGCGATGTTTGTTTTTGCTACTGGGTTTAATCAACCATTAAATAGCTGGGATGTTTCTAATGTATCTGAAATGTTTGGAGTATTCTCGTATGCAAAATCATTCAATCAGCCACTAGATAAGTGGGATGTTTCTAATGTTAAAATTATGAATATGATGTTTTTTAATACAAAAAAATTCAATCAACCTTTAAACAAATGGAATGTGTCAAATGTTAGACATTATGATGATTTCTCTAAAGATTCAATATTGAGTCAAGAAAACCTACCTAAGTTTAAGTAAGAGGATAAAAAAAATGAAAAATACAATACTAAAAACAAGCACACCGTGTCATTCCGTACTGCGATACGGAATCTCTAAAATATTAGTAGCAAGTACTTTAGTACTTATATCAGTAAATGCATTTGCAGATACGGTGAAATGTGGAGACAAAGAAGTCGGTTCAACATTTACAGTAGGAGATGATAAGTACCTTGTGGTAGGCGATGGAAAGGGAGAAAGTGGCATTTATAATGATGATGTCCGTATTGGAATCATCAAAGGCACTCAAAAAGTCTGTACAAGCCATGTGACAGATATGCAGTATTTGTTTGATGGCAATGACGATGGTAAGTATTATGACCGTATATTGGGGTATATGAAAGAACTTAACAAAAACAGCTCCAATATAGGTAGTTTATTGGTGGCTAACAGTCTTTCGTCATCGGCATCAACTACAAACAATGAAAGTATCAAAAACAAAAGACTTAAAGAAGAGATGGTAATGAGAAAACAACTTTTTTCTGATAAGGTCGGAGCACTGCTAAATGAGTTAGAAATAAAACAAAACCTTGATACTTGGGATACTTCTAATGTGACTAATATGCAGGGAATATTTATTGATAATAAAAATTTTGATCAAGATATAAGCCATTGGGATACTTCCAATGTAACTGATATGAGCAAAATGTTTTCTGGAAGTAAATTTAACCAAAATATAGGAGAATGGGATACCTCTAGTGTCACAGATATGTACTATATGTTTTATCTCAGTTATTTCAATAAGCCAATCGACAAATGGAATACTAGCAAGGTTACTACTATGACATCTATGTTTAAGCGTAGTAGTTTTAACCAGCCACTGAATAATTGGGATGTATCAAAGGTTGAGTATATGGATGAGATGTTTTCAGAAAACAATGATTTTAACCAATCTCTAAACAAGTGGAATCTATCTAACTTAAAAAGTATGAATCTTATCTTTCGTAAAGCAATAAGCTTCAATCAGCCACTAGATAAATGGAATGTATCTAACCTAGACTCATTAAATGGAGTTTTTAGTGGGGCAACATCTTTTAATCAACCGTTGAATAGTTGGGATGTTTCAAATGCTACAGATTTTGGCGCAATGTTTTCTGAAGCTAGTGCATTTAACCAGCCATTAGATAAATGGCAAACCTCTCATGTCAAAAGCTTTAATGGTATGTTTGTCAATGCCATCAGTTTTAACCAATCATTAGATAGTTGGGATGTATCGAGTGCTATAAATATTGGCTCTATGTTTAGCGGTGCAGCTAAATTCAACCAGCCATTAAACAAATGGGATACTAGTAATGTAATTGACAGTGCAGGAATGTTTAATGGAGCAACAAGCTTTAATCAGCCATTAGACAATTGGAATACTGCAAATATAACCAATATGGCAGCTATGTTTATGAATGCTGAAAACTTTGATCAACCTTTGGATAGTTGGAATACAAGTAAGGTAGAATCAATGAGATTTATGTTTTTAGTTGCAAAAAAGTTCAATCATCCATTAAATAACTGGGATGTATCTAATGTTGAAATAATGACAGGTATGTTTAGCGGAACTGAAAAATTCAACCAACCTTTAGATAAATGGAATGTCTCAAATGTGATTCGTATAAATATGATGTTCAGTCATACAAAAGCATTTAATCAACCATTAAATAATTGGGATGTTTCTAATCTGACTGATATGTCTGATATGTTTTCAGATGCAACTGATTTTAATCAACCTTTAGATAATTGGGATGTTTCCAATGTGACGAATATGTCTAGTATTTTTAATGGCACAAGATCATTTAATCAACCTTTAGATAATTGGGATGTTTCCAATGTGACGGATATGTCTGGTATGTTTAATGGCACAAGATCATTTAATCAACCTTTAGATAATTGGGATGTTTCAAATGTAAAAGATATGAGTTATATGTTTAAAGAAGCAATATCATTTAACCAACTTTTAGATAATTGGGATGTTTCAAATGTGACAGATATGAGGTGTATGTTTAAAGAAGCGGAAATATTTAACCAACATTTAAACAAATGGAATGTGTCAAATGTTAAGTATCATTATGATTTCGCAGAAAATTCTAAACTAAGCCAAGAAAACTTACCAAAGTTTAAACAAGAAGAAAAATAAAATGATAAAAACAATACTAAAAACAAGCACTCCGTGTCATTGCGTACTACGATACGGAATCTCTAAAATATTAGTAGCAAGTACTTTAGTATTTATATCAGTAAATGCTTTTGCAGATACTGTAAAATGTGGTGATAAAGAGGTTGGTAGCTATATAACAGTAGGTAATGATACATATCTAGTTGTTGGTGATGGATTTGGTAAAAATGGCATTTATAATGATGATATCCGTACTGGGATTATCAAAGGTACTCAAAAGGTGTGTACAAGCCATGTCACAAATATGCAGTATTTGTTTGATGGAAGCTGTATTAAAACTATTAATCTTAGTATACAAGCCATCAAAAAAACCAAAAACTGGTTAAAAGTGATTAAGAACTCCACAACACCTCCAAACAATTTAAAGAAGCCTAAAGTAGATTATATAAATGAGATGAAGGAAGAGAGAAAATATATTTCTGATAATGTATGTGCTTTGGTAACCCATTCTAATTTCAAACAAAATATAAATAACTGGGATGTGTCTAGTTTGGACAGGTTGTCCCAATGATTTTATAAGCTTTAGCCTTAAACACATCAGGAGTTTCATTAAAAATCTCAGGTTTAATTCTATACCATTCTATGACAGCGTCAAATGGTGTTTTCAC